>Ga0181536_10001285_pt1 | contig 29704 bp, 23 predicted proteins | sample PEATcosm2014_Bin_41_FD_121105 | JGI IMG/M metagenome (GOLD analysis project Ga0181536, IMG submission 121105) | Peatland microbial communities from MTU Mesocosm Facility, Houghton, MI, USA - PEATcosm2014_Bin17_60_metaG | ecosystem: Environmental > Terrestrial > Soil > Wetlands > Peat | place...
CGGTATCCTCGGCCTTGTAAACGACCCCCATACCGCCGCCCCCGAGCTTTTCGACAATGCGGTAGCGCGAGATGGTCTGGCCGATCATTAGGGGCAAATCTTACGTATTGCAAGATGGTGGGCCAAATAGTACCAGTTTGAACCACATTGTGCGGTTACGAAATGTCCTGATGCGTTCTGCCTGTCTGACTCGGGGTGACGATTCCCCCACTGGTAAACGAGAGGCATCGAAGTGAGGCCAGTGAATTTCAGGGGAACCGCGATTGGAAACAAAATTGCCTTGGTGATGTGGTACCGTCAGGAAAATGCAAATTGGCGCTAGACCGTCGAACCAGAACCAACTGGGCAATCGTTGCGAACAATGTCCAAGTAGAACGCCATTAAGGCCCGATCCTGAAAACTTGGAGCGCGCCAAGAATGGCATTTTTGAACCGCCATTAGATGAAGGAATCCGCGATATTGTTCTCACGCTTCTGGCGAATGGAATTGAGACATTTGAGTCTTGTGAGGGTGGGCAGGGACATAGCTTTCCAGAGCCGACAGTTCGCTTTGAAGGCGATTCTTCCGAAGGGTTAAGGGCTCTCTCTGTAGCGCTGGCACATGGTATGCCTGTTGCTGAGTTGAGGAGAACTTGGGGGGTCGTTGACGGATTGATTCACGGGCCTTGGTGGGTGATGACGTTCCACCCACCAAAGAATTCCGTGCAATGGGCTGAGCGAGACACGGCGGCACGATACGCCGCCACTAAATGCAACGACTAACGTCCCTGAGCGTTCAGGTTGTTGCAATCCTCGCAGAGCCGATAGTTGCCAGTCCCACCACGCCGTTCATGTACCGGAATGTCACGTCCCGGAGGACATGCGCTGTTGTTGTGATGGACCCGTTGGTTGACAGGTTTCTGAATCTCGTTGACCGAATAGAAAGCAGGCGTTCTTGGCATTGTCTGCCCCCTCCTTTTGGGGGAATCTTGTCTGGTTGCGGTTGACAACCAAGGGGGGCCTGTAAATAATCAAACGTTTACGCTGGCCTCCCTTGGTCAGCGGATCAGGTCGGGGTCATTTAGCCTGAGAAACCGAGTGACCCCGCGCCTGCGTCATCTTGGCCACCCAAAGTCGGGTGGGCCAAACTTTTGCAAAAATCATCCCCCTACCTTAGGGGCCTCCTCTGGCTTCTGGACTGCATCCGCCGGTGTCTTCTTCTGCTGCGGTGGGGGTGGCACATAGCGAAGTAGGGGCACCACGAACGGCGGCAGATTCATTCTGGCCACCATGTTCTGAACCAATTCTCTCCAGTAAGGCCAGCAATTCATCAAAGCATTCGTGTTGGCGAAGGCTTGTATTTCCTCTGGACTGGGGACTGGCTTTGTGTCCGCTGGATACGAGTAAACCAACTCCAACGTGGCATCCACTTGTACCTCTTCGGTGGTGCCCTTGGTCTCCCGTTCCCCATGCATAACGTGTTGAACAACCACCCGGAAGCGGTTAGTGTCGCTCAACAAACTCCCCGTGGCAGTTGGTAGCGGCTTCTCCGGGGCGTTCTTGACCGGACACCCAGCCGCAGTCATATGTGCAGCACGCACATGAATAAGGTTCACCAGCTCCAACGATGCACAGGCGACCAAACGCTTCGAGTTTTCGGCCTGCTCAGCCGTTACCTGTAAGGCCAGCCCGCTCAAGCAGCCACTCCCCATTCTTTCTCGACGCATACCTGCTCACTTGGCACAACAGCACTTGGAATCTGCTGCGTCATATTCCACTGCCGAGAAAAAATGAAACCAGCTTCGGTTGAGGCCACCATGACAAGGTGGCTATTCATAGCATAGAAAACATCCGCAAGCGTGCGCAGCGTGAGGTTCTGACTGCCACGCAGAATCTGCGTGACATATGCCTTGGATCGTCCCATTTTTTCCGCCAACTCAGTCCGATTCATTCGTCTGAAATCCATGGCACTGCATACCAACTCTGTGGCATCCACCATCACCCGTTCCTGCTCCAGAATCCTTCTGCGCTCGGGATCGTCCGTGTACTGGTCGTAAGTAGATCGCGTCATCATGTTCATCTCCGGCTCCTGACCTCCGAAGTTAATCGCTCCTCATATTCAAGTTTGATGTTTACTGCCCGTTCAATCTCTGACCTGGGTGCAGCGCTTTCTTTCTTTTTTGTGAAACCATGCGTGATCACGACACGCTTGTCGGGGCGGAAGTAGCATGGCATCCTTACCTGAAACGCTTTGAACTCAAAGAAACCCTCCGTGAACTTTCGAAACTGCTCTTGATTCCTGATCAGCCCGGTATCCCCGAGAAGTTTGAAGAGTATGATGAGCCGTGCTTGCCATCTTGTTTCGATCAACTTGAAAAAATCCAGCGCTGGCACAGACCCATCCCGACGAATCGCGTACTCGATAGTGAACCGAACTCCCCTGTACGCGATTATGGGATGCATGCACTGTCCAAAAGTTAACATATATATTAACTCAATACGATAATATTTTACAAATCCTTTGTTTTCAATAGCTCGTGATCGGCCAAAACCACGATTTCCTCAAATGACCAAACCTGGTCCGCAAGACCGATCTCCATTGCAGGCGTAACGCGCAATGCTTTCCGATCCTGGCCAAGCAATGCCAGAAGCGCAGTCTTTTATCGTGGATTAGTTACGAGCCTGCGCTTGGGCCGCTGACACTTACACGTTTCCCAATCTTCCCAGATTGGATCATCTTCGGTGGTGAGTCGGGCGGTCATCGTCGGGAAGCACAAGCGGAATGGGCGCGTAGCCTGCGGAAAGAGATCGAGGACCATACGCCGGTGGTCAACCTTTTCGTCAAACAAATGTCCGCGCAAACCCCGGCAAAAGGCAAAGCGCTGATTCCGGTTGATCTGCTAATTCGGGAGTTTCCAAGATGCCCAATATGAGCCCGAACCAAGGGTGGGATAGCTCAACCGATTTCATATCTACGCCAACCGCGTGCTATCGCGCCTAACACCCTGGGATGATGCAATGCGGTTGTTTTGTGGTTACCAGCACACCAACGCTGAGGCATAGATAGGGCTACGCGCTGCAGCTGGCAATGCAAGGCGTCCTAGCCATCTTATTAGTTGCGATGCAGCTGCAGGGCTCCTGTGTACTCCTGATCGGCGGGCTGTAACAATCACGCAGAACTCTAAGTTCATCTGTACACACGCACTTGCTTTGTAGATTCAATCGCTTGCAAGCATTTCCATTCTTGTCTGTGCAATTGTGCATACACCGTAAAAGCTAGGATTCCACACCCGGTTTGGCTGAGGCGGTCGAAGGCGATTGGTGCGCGAGACCGGGCGATTGGCGCGGGTTTCGGCGGGAAGCATGGTGGGTGCTCAGCGGCATGGGGAGACGAGCGCGGTCAGTGCAAATTTTTTTTCATGCGTTTTTTGGTAGTCAAGGCTAGAAGCCTTGTCTTAGTGGTTTCATGTACTTACGGGTAAAAAAATGAGCAAAACAGCTCATACACCGGGGAAGCGTTCGCGTTAGGTTGAGCATGGTCAGAGCGGAAAACGCCATAGAAGCCTTTCAAAAGCCGACTAGACAATGCGGATTCGCCATGATCACAGAGCGAGGCCGGGTATAGCGTGTGGCTGTCTCAAATCGCACACGGCCTCTGCTCTGCTACAGGGAGGGACACAATGTTTAACAACTATTTCAACAAGCCTACGAAGCCGGGAAGCACCTGGACGCGAAAGCAGATCATAGAGGATAAGCTGCACCGGTTGACTCCGAAGTCATTACTAATTCGCTCTTCTTTGACTATCCTTGCGCGGCTTGCGGCGCAGGAGAAGGATATATACACGAGTTTCGCGGGCGGCGACAGCATCTACAAAAACCCTTTGAAAGATCAGGACTGCGGCTACGAAGCGGACATCGACCCGGTCGTATGCAAACTTCCGGCCACGATTTACTATGCCGGGCAGCGTTTCTGTGACAATCATTTCTTCCTTTATCGCGCCCTGGAGGATGGTGATTTGGTACGGCATTCGATGTTCACGGAACCCGGCAGTATTGGCGAAGTGTATGCGTATTACGGGTTCGACGCTGACCCCCGGCATTGGTTCCACATCCCAGAATCAGTTAGGGCGCGGTTGGTCGAGAACATGAAGCAAGGCAAGGCCAGAGCTATTGACTTTGAAAAGCGGGTGGAACTGATCGAACTATCGAGGAAAGCGGTATGACAATTTCAGAGCAGAAAAGGGTCGAGCGCGTCGTGGTTGCATGGGCGACGTGATCCACACCATTCGGTTTGGAAGCATCGACGAAAACGGCATAGTGACGGACGTTCATCTTGTGCAGACCATTCCATCCAGAAGCGATTATTACAAATAGTTCCTTCCTGATTTGCCATCACCAAGGGTTTATGCAGCGGAACACCCGCACGCCGTAGGCTTACGATCTAACGGTCTCACAGTTCTTTCGTGAGAGCGGTAGACGTAACGGAGCCGGGAGGCGACAGGAACGGGGTACCACTGCATCCATTTGGTTCCGGCACGCAACACGTCATTATGTGTGAGAAGTCGGGAATCCTATTGAATCGCACCCTAGATGCAATGGGAAACCAAAGAGGGTGTGAGAAAAGGGCATATTGGCGTATACTTGACAAAGGTTCTGACTTCATTCAACAGAGGTTCTGACTTCATCCAACAGACTCCCTGACGGCATAGATGAAAGTCAGGAAATCAGGAAATGACCATGAATAGAGTAACGGCTTTGGAACTTTTGAAGGACAAAGCACCGTCCAAATACCACGGCACGGCTTTGGTCATGCTCGGTCAACTTGTCCGGGCTTGCTTCGGACCAGACGCACCAAGAGAATGCACGTTCAAAGCAGATACGCTCATGCGGCGAGTCGGCATCGGGAGCAAGCAATTAGGACTGCATCTTGACAGGTTCACCGGGGACGGAGTAGGTGTGTTTGTTCGCAAGGACGGTAAAGTCAGAGTCACCAAGTTGGATTTGTCCAAATTGGCAGCACTGCCGAAGCCCATCAAGAAAGACCATAAAGAGGGACGCGCACGCAAGGCGCGGGAAACATACGCGCGAATGAGACGAGAGCAATTGAGTGCGGTATCTGGTTTCCTGCTAGCGGCGGGCGTTCTGTGTGGTGCTGGTGTCCCATCTAGTGAAGTGTTCCCCACGTGTAGTGAAGTGTTCCCCACGTGCTCGCCGATCACGGCTTCGGTGTCGAATGTATCGCCCCCGGAGATTCTGGAATCCTGATTATTTACAGTATACACACAATACTGTGCACACACTACTGTACACACACTATCTAAGAGGCACCCTGCGCAATACCGTAACTGTTGCTTACGATTCGTAACCCCCGCCCGACTGTTGCTTACGATTCGCAACCTCTGCTTGCGATTCGCAACCCCCCGCCCGCGATTTTCCAAAGAGTCTCGCTGCCTGATGTGTCGCGTAAGTCCCGCATAACAATAGACTTGGCCGTTTCGTTGCGCCGGTGTGTGCCGGCGGCTCGGACCCAGCTCGGACCCAGCTTGTACCAGCTCGTACCAGAACTTACGTTTTTAGGGGGGATGTTTGCGCGCCGATTCTTTCGGAAAAATATGTCTACACCTCAAATCCAGCGCCCTTCACGCGATCAGGAAGCACGCTTATTCTGCTGGCGTCCTTGAGTTGTCCTTGGGGACAGCACCAAGACCCATTTGACTGCATCGCTACTTCAGTCTCCATCGGCCTGACTTGGGAGAGCCGACGTGCGCGAAGACAGTGATGTCCATGAGCCTCTGACGGAGGTTCGGAATCGCTACACTTTCTGCGTTACGAGAACCTCTTCGCCGAGCATGTCGATAATCTTCACGACGACTGTTGTCGCCCCTGCCTGGGCGTCTAAGTCGTAGGAACCAGCAACTAAATCCAACTTCCGCTCAGGAATGTCCGTAAAAGCAACGTTGAAGACCTCGCCGTTGAAGGCTGTGTCAACCATGACGCAGTCCACCATCGCACGCCAATCTTCAATCTTCGGTTTCAAGACGCCAGCATGTTGTTGAAGCCGCTCAACAATAGTAGGCGAAATAAAGTCTCTGATCTCTATGTGAATCTTCTCTTTGTTGCGTTTGATGGCAACCTTCGCCCGTGCTGGCCGATGCTCGATGAACTTGCCGTACTTTGGATCGGTGCGCAGCTCAATCACTCGAATCCGATTCACGGCATCTCTGCCTTTGCGGTGTTTGTTCCAGTCCTCTACCCATGCTGCCGCTGAGAGTTCCTGGGTGAGGCAGACAATGGTTATGGATTTCACGTCGTCCCGGCGGGCATCGAGTTCTCGACGTAGTTCCTCAAGGTCAGTGGGACTGAGGGGATGGCCGAAGGGTGTAATCTTCACCCAAGACTCTCCCAACTTGCCATCGAAGTAACTGTCCGTGCGGATGCGCTCCACGCCGATGTGCTCACAGGCAAGGTTGACAGCCTCGTTGTGCTGGATGGCGAGATCATAGTCATTGACGCGATATGTGACAAAAGAAAGTTGAACAGGCGATTCTGCCTCTTTCGGAGCGGTCGTTCCGGCAACCAGTTCGCCCTGCTTGCCGTCTCTCGACAGCGTCGTGACTGTCTTCTGCTGTTCGACGATGAGGCTCTGAAGTTTTTTCACGGTTGTTTGAATCGCACCCTTATTGATGTCACAGCCGATCCAGCGCAGTCCGAACTTCTGAGCGACAAATGCCGTAGTACCGGACCCGACGAAGCAGTCTAATACCAAGTCTCCGGGCTTTGATGAGGCGAAAATGATCTTTTCCAGCAGAGCCTCTGGCTTCTGCGTAGGATAGTCAGTTCGTTCTGATCCGTTTGGATTCACCATTGGGATGTCCCACATTGACCCAAGAAGACGCTCTGTAGATTCCCGGTAAATGACGTTCCCCGCATCATCTCGCTTCGAGATTCGCTTCCCCAGTTCTTTATCCCATGTCACGACGTTCTGTTTTCGCGCTCTCACGTTTTTAATGTATTGGTGTCGGAAGAATTGTGAACCCGCATTTTTTGCATAGACGTGAATCGTCTGAACATCACGCGGGAAATACGAAACTTGTTTGAATTGCGGTTTATTGGAGAAATACCAGCAAATCGAATTTAGGAAATTGTCCGTCCCGAATACTTCATCGAGCAACACTCGCAGATGATGTGCCTTGGACTCATCACAATGGAGGTACAACGTTCCGTGCGAAGCCAAGAGTTCCTTGAGCAAGAGCAGACGCTCATACATGAATTGCAGGTAGTTGTCGTTGGCCCAAATGTCCGTATATTGAAGTTGTTCACCTAGCGTGTAACCTTCGCCTTCAATTTCTTTCTTACTTCCACGAAGACTTACCTTGCGAACATAGTCTGCCCCAGAATCGAAAGGTGGGTCTATGTAGATGAGATCGACTTTGCCTCTAAACCCATTCGCAAGAAGGTGCGCCAAGACTTCCTTGTTGTCCCCGTGAAACAGCAGACCCGCATGTGGATACTGTTTAGGCCAGTGTTCCCATATTTTGGGATTCTCTATGACAGCCGCAAGCTCGTTTGCCTGGTCGAATTTCTCAACTACTTGCGCTGGAAACCCAATGACGTGGGTGAGTGGACGTTTGCCAACCCAGGACAGCATGGGGCGTCCTTTTGCAGGCGTCACTTTAATCTCAGTCTTTTTCGGTTGTGCTGCTTTTGGCATCGTCTCGTCGGCCTGTGGGTCATGTCCACATCTGTGCTGCCAGTTGCCTTATCTCTTCAACCTGATCGTAGGTTACTGAATCCGTGCTCGTGAAAATGATGCGATACTTCAGACGCTCGGGATTCAGCTTCTCCCATCGGCGCACCGCTAAGGCTTTTTTCCCGTTCTCACCGTCGATCTCGTGTCCGCGATCGTGTTCACTCTTGATCTCAACTATCAGAACTTTGCCAGAACCTGACTTGCCGCTTTTCTCCGGTTTCAGACGAACGATGAAGTCTGGTGTGTACGAACGTGCCTTGCCTTTAGTGTCCTTATATTCGATACAAAACTCCGTCTTCTTTCTGTCACGAATCGCACCTGTGAAGTAGACGTCCTCCACCTGTTCGGAACTGACTTTCAGCTGTCGCAGCATCTCTTCAAAAAACCCCTTTTCAGGATTGGAAGAAAAGTTGTATGGCGAGTAGTGAAACCCAAGGTGATGAGGGTTTTCCGCTTCGAGGCTCTTGAGCGACAGTAGCAGATGCTCTCGGTCCTTTGGGTATCGAATTTCTGCCGTGTAAATATCCTGTCTTGCCGATGTGTCGAACTCGTGGTCCCAGCCTTCGGGTTTCACAAGCGCAAGTGCCACATCCACTTTCTCTTCCAGAACTTCATATCGGCTGATCTGCGACTCGATCTGACGTCTTATTTCCAGCACATGCTCGATTGGCACATCGTCTCTGCCGTAGATTCGCTTCAATTCGTCGTAAATAGTCCACACATCAAGACGGTACGAAGCAGCAAGGTCAACTGCAACGGCGTAGGAATCGAGTTCGTCAGGATTCTCTTCAATCTGTACGGCTGGGCCGACTGCAACGAGTAACCGTTTTGTGGCCACACGCTCTTGGATCGTCAAATGACGTTCTATCAGCGGCGCAGACACAACACTTGGGCGCGAAAGAGTGAGCGGTCTGGAATCTGCATCGAGTCGCACAACTGTCCGCACCGTTTGCGTCACAACGAGCGGAGGCACATTCAACTTATTGAGCACGATCTTCCCGGAGCGTGTCTCCTGCCCCGTATGATTCAAGTCAGTCACTGACTCACCATACGTCTCCCTCAACTGTGTATCGAGAATCGCCAGATTCTCTTTCGACAGGTATATGCGTGCTTTGTGAGGATTTCCTGGAACTTGGCGCAGGCATCGGGTCGCGGCTTGTAGCACGAAATTGTTCGAGGTCTTTAGGCGCCTAGCCAAAGCGCAGGAGAAGAGGCTAGGACAGTTCCAGCCTTCAGTCCCTTTGTTCACCAGCAGAATTACCCTGTGAGGGGCGCTCGGGTCGTTTAGTCGGTTGAAAGCGTCGATGTCGGCCTTTTTTGTGAGGTGTTCGTCCGAGGTGTTCACGAGACATATTGCCGGACCCTGCCCCACCTCTACCAGGGTCTTGTCGATCACGGGCCTGAGTTCCTTTAAGTCGTTTGTTTGCGGGAAGTAGATCGCGATCTTGGCTGGTGAGCCGTTCGGAAGGCAAACAGCACCGTACTCCTTGAAGAAATCCGTGACGACGTGATGAACGAACTTGTCGGCGTGACCGCCGATCTCGAACTGGCGGATGTTGTCAGCCACGTCCTTTAGAATGCCGTCCCGGATGCCTTGCGAGAGTCCATACCAAGCTACAACATCCCTCAGCGGTTGCCGCTGGAAATAGGGAGTTCCCGTCGTATTGACGACGCAGACCAGATTGGGACTGTTGTGGTGTAGGTAATCGACTGTCTGCCGCACCCGCTTCAGTTCCGTCCCGAGTGACTGCCCATACGTGTGGTGCGCTTCGTCAGAGAAGACAGCGAGGTGAGGCAGACTGGCTATTGCTTGCAAGCGTAGATTTGCAATCTCCGCTCTCGCCTCATCGGTCTTTGCATTGAACAACTCGCCAATGTCACTCTTTCTGATCGTCTCTTTTTGGATGCGAATTTTTTCGGTGTTCGTGACGACCACATTGAAAAGCGAACCCCGAATTACTGGAATGTCCTTTTCGCCGTCCCTGGTGAAGAGCGGCTTGTAGCTCGCCGCGAACGGCTTGTACAGACGGGGTGGGAGTAATTTCTCGTAAGGCATCGCAAGCAGTTCTCGAAGAGACTCAATGATGGTCTTGCCTGGTGCGAAGACCAGGGCGTTCTGCACGAATGGGCCTTCAGGGTACTCCATTCCCATTGCGAACTCTGTCGCAATGATCGCCCCGATAAGAATCGTCTTGCCAGCACCCATAGCCAAGGCGAGGATATAGCTCGGGTATTCCAGCGTTAGCGTCTCGCGCACGGCTTCTAATTTGTAATCGCGCACGAAGTCGTCGTCTGATCGCACACGTTCCCACAGAGCTTCTAGATCGCCGTCCTCCTCTAGAAGAAAATCTTTGATGCCCTGCTGATTCAGGCCGAGCGCGTCCAACAACTTCGGTTTGGATGAGTACAGCGTCGAATACAGATCGAGAATGGATGGCGTGTTCTCAACCAGCCGCAAATACCAATAAATCTTGAGAGCCTGAAGTTGCGGCCTGCGTAGGAAGCGAAGCGCACCGGTTTCGCTGTCCTGCGCCCAGTCCATGATCTCGGAGATCGCTGAAAAGTCAGACGGATAGTCTGCTGATGCCCACTCTTCGACCTTTGCCCCGAGAACCTGGTACAGGTGGTTTGCCATGTCGAGTCTTTAAGGAGGTTACAGCGGATTGTACTGCAAAGCTCTCTATGCCCCGCGACAAGTTTCCCCCTTGAACCTAGTAGACCTCCTTGGACCGCCTTTCACTGCATGAGCTATTTTCTCACTGTGAGTGTACATAGTATCGCCAGCCGCACGTATTTCGAAAGTTCAAGAACCTTCCACCAGATTGCCTTGAGACCGATCATCTGCTTGGTTTTCTTTAACTCTTTGACAGCTTCGACGTGCTCAGATTGATGGACTATTGCCTCTCTTACAGCGGTTAGTCTGTCCGGTCGCCACTAGCCAAGAGACTGGTCAAATAGAAACAGGACGAATCGTTTCGAGGAGTCTGACCATCGCCAGCGTGTCCTGTCCGCAATAGTCCAGCAGTGCCTTCCGCTTTTGCTGGCGTTCTGCTTCGCTCCAGCCGCCTCGCACCAGCGATTCCCAAGCGATCCCTGCTTCCGTGCCGTTCCCCACTTCCATGTCCTCGTAGGTCATCTCGGGAACAAGCGCGGGCAGGACATACTTTAGCGAGTACGACCCCGCGAACGCCGGATGGTACACGTGTTTCCGCATGACGGGAAGCAAGTCCCAGAGCCGACCCTGAATGTTTTTGATCCGCCCAGCAAATCCCGGCGGCCATGAAGTAAGCTCCGAAAGCCGCTGCGATTCGAACGTCTCGTTGTACACGATGATGTTCCCGACCTCTCCCATCACCGCACAGAGGGAACTGATGAAATCGCGCCGGGGATCGTTTGTGTCGGTGGCAAGAAACTCATGGTGCTCCGCTGCCGCACCGGGCTTGCTCAGCACATGGACTGACCACTGGAACGGTAGTTGGTCATAGGGCCGCAGCCCAGCGAACAACGGCAGCGCCGGGAAGACTGTCTCGAAATCCATAAAATAGAGGGGGTAGTGCAGGGACTCAAGTTCTGCGACCAGCGCGGGATTTATTTGAACTCCCTTTTCCTTGGCTCCGAGCGCAAACTTGCATTCCCTTTTCGTAAGGTGGAAGCGTTCGCGGAGGGCGATCAGTCCGGGAAGCTGGTCGATGGATGTGATCCCTGCATCGCGCAGAGCCTCGATCTTGCACCCGGCAATCGGTAACGAGCGGATATCGCCGTCCGGCCACACTGGATGACAATGATCGTAGAACTCGCAGTAGTAGGGGCTATTGCACTGGCTACTAGGCTCAACATTCGGAGGCTGGGGATGCGCCAGAACTCTGAACTGCTCGTCCAAGGTGCGGCTCACCTGCCCGTCGCTCTGAGGCTGCACCTCCTCGATTGCAAATAAGCGCGAAATGTCATAGACCCTGCGGCCATCCGCCCCCAAGCTACCGTCATACACGTAGTCGCGGCTTAGGTGCATCAGGTTTGTTTCCATCACCTGCACGCCGCAGCCGCCCATCACGTATTTCTGGATGCTCACATCGTCTGTATACTCGGGTTTGATTTTGGTCGCCGACTTGACCTCAGTCAGGTGGAAACCTCTGCTGCTGCGCTTCAGGACATCAGTCCGTACGAGCACGTCGCTGTGCTCAAAAGTCGCTTCAAAAATCACGGGGACTTCGGGGTTAGCTACGAGTTCACGGGTGTCGCGGATGGCGTCGGACAAGTGCCTGTGGTCGGCGGCGACGAGTACGCCTCCGGCGAACAGCTGTCGCGCCAGCGAGCCCACCTCAATGCCCTGCTGCATCCTGCTGTCGTCCACGCTGGAGGCAAGCTCAGGGTGGCGCACTTGCAGGTATTCGCGCTTGGCGCACTGCAATCCCGCCATGAATTTCGACTTGCTGATCTTGCAGGTGGGATTCACGGGCACCGGAGCGTCAATTGCCGCCAGAAGAGCGGCGGATAGACGGGCTATTTCTTCTTTCTTAGTCTCTGGCACGCTCACCTCACTATCAAAACTAGCCACTCGTAGGTGGACTTTGCGGAGGTCGGAGTCACCGGGACAAAATACGACCAGTTTCTAACATTAGGGCAAGGACTCGCCCACAACTCGTGACTCGCATCACCCAGCAGGGTGACCGAAAACACCAGTCCCCAAAAAGCCACGCTAATCAAAGTGGCAACACGGGCTCCCGCAGCACCCGTAGCAACTGCTCCACCTTGAAAGGTTTTACGAGCACTGGGAGGTGCCACAGAGCCTTCGGCAGCTTCTCTCGGGTTTCCTTAGGATCAGCGGTCATCATCGCCATTCGCTGATGTGGATTGATCTCAAACGGACGTGCATAAGACGCTAGTGGCACATGACGCGAAGTTGCCCGGAGCAATTGCGGGCTCTGGAAGGGCGATACAACGTCGAGCGTTCCGGGATTCTTGACGAACGTTGTATCCAGCCAACTCGACGCTGACAGGTTTGATTACCTGCTCCGGGACAGTTATGTCGCTGGGGTTGATTGCAGCGAGTTTGATCATCTTTGGTTAATCAGCCACCTCCACCTGGATAAAAAGCACTCGCGGCTCTACCTGAACTCTAAAGCACCTTTCGCAGCGGAAGCGTACATCTTTGCGCGACATCACATGTACCGGACGGTATATTTTCACAAAACCACTAGAGCGGCAGAAGTAATGCTAAAGTTGCTGTTCCAAGCTTCAGCGCACTTGTGGGAGGAAAGTCGTTCAAGGAAGCCGCTGCCGTGGTTCCTGATGCGCCTAGGGGTGACATCCGTTCAAGCATCTCAGCATTGCCATAAGCAACAACCTTGCTTCTGCGTGTTCCGCTTTTCGTAACAAGTAAGCGCTACTTTCACCTTGATTCCAACTCATTGACGACAGTAAATAAACGACTTCTTTCTAACTTGTTCGGCTTTTGTAACGCCATCAAATTGATCTTGCGACCGATCAAACATTCACAATAGGCTCTTCAGTTCTTTGCCGTGCGTTTACATCCGTCTGCTTACACAAGAACGCTTTGCAGGCCGGGGCGGGAACGCCTTGAATGGTTCTGTCAGCCCGGCTGGCGGTACGATTCCGGTACCACCAGGGCTCCCGCTAAATACAAACAACTTGTCGAACTGGTTGAATACTGCGACTCTAGTTGGTACAAATACAATAAACCAAGTCTCTGCGGGGTTGCAGTTGCTGACATAAGCAGCAGCATGTGGCCTCTAAAACATTCGGAGATTCGAAAACATATGCGCACTAAGTTTCTAAACATGTTGGTCTCTTTAATAGTACTTACTAGCGCTATAGCGTTGTCTCAGACCGACCTCCAGGACACAACCGGAGCCAACGCGACGCCTGATAAGGCACAACAAAATGCGCAAGCAACGAAGAGTGGCAAGGACGGCTCTGCATCTAATAACGGCAATAAGACCGCCAACCAAACTGCTTATAGCCCGAATGACAGCGTCTCACCGCCTCCGTCACCGCTGCAGTTCCACACTTCGAAAGACCTCAGCAGCAAGTGCAGCGACAAGAAGACCCTTAGGGCCTCGTTTAATCGGTTTATTACAAATCAGAGTAATGCAGAATGCCTAGTGAATGAGATCGCTTCTTTAAATGCCGATCTCCTTGCGTCCGTCGTTAGTGGAAAAAACAATGGGCTAATAGTTCATGTTGTCACTTGGACAGTCACATCAAAGTATCAGCCCACTGGCGGCGCATGGGGCTTTTATAGGGTTAAATCTCAAAAGGGTGATCTAAAACAGCAGCGGGATTTGTCTGGCACACCTTATTTGTACGGAACCCCGCATGTCTATCTGATCGATGTAAACTACTTTGATGACAAACTAAACACTGCACAGCTAACGCTCGCATATGATGTCGAAACAAAGGCTCGACAAAAGCAGAATCAAAGCGATCTTGAGACTTTGGTGTCGAGCCTTCTGAAGATTTCAGGCGGGGGTACGCAGCAGGCTGATGTCAACAAGACGCCTGAGGTCTGGGGCACAGTGTTTGAGGTTATACCAACCGTACCAGTCCCATATGACATAACTGTGACCGAAACTCTTGGCGATGCTCAAGGTGTCAGCGCTGCGGCGTCCTCAGTGGGCTGTAAACCGTCACCTTGTTCTTTTGCCAAAACTGTGACTCATTATGATACTGAATACTGGGACGTTAGTCTTGGCCTCGCTATTCCAGGTCCAGTTGAGACGACTTATAAAAGCACAACGTCGAGTACCGGCAAGTCTACGCTAACGCCCTCAAACGTAACTCATACTGATGCGTACGCCTTTGCAGACTTCTATATTTTCGAGCACTGGGCGATGGCTCCTACCTTTTTGTCTGCAGCACCACATGTGAACGTCGGCATTCCTATAACAAGTCAAGTCTTTCATCGGCCCTACGTGGGGTTTGCGGAAAATATTGGACTTCTCACTAGTAAAGTTAAGCTTAATATTCCTTTGTCAGTGTTTGCGGGGACGGTATTCATGAAGCAACAGATCGAATCGCCTCCGGGAAGTCAGACGCTCAAGTGGGATCGCGCGACAAAAATGATGTACGGGCTCGAACTGCCGATTAGTTCAATCACAAAGTACATGAAAGGAAATAGCAACAGTAACTCGAATAAGACGACCTCGAAATCGTCGAATGTGAGCCAGCCATCAAGTGCAAACTCTGTTGAGGATCAATTTGATGCTGGACAAAGCTTGGTTCAAAACGCCGCCCCTAATGTCGAGTCAGTTCAGCTATTTGCCGCAGTGTCCAATAAAAGTGCAAACTCTGTTCAGGATCAATTTGATGCTGGACAAAGGTTGTTTCAAAACGCCGCCCCTAATGTCGAGTCAGTTCAGCTATTTGCCGCAGTGTCCAATAAATTAGACGAAACCCCGAGTCAGTCCAGTCGCCTGAAGCAAATAAATAGTCGCTTGACCACAAAGTCGGTGCAACTCGTGCGTTTCAATGCCAACGCTCTGCTGGCTAACGATGTCAACGTTACTGCGCCTGGAGGGAAGGTGTTTGCTTTGTCCAAAACTGCATTGTTCAATACTTCAAAGGCCGGCCGAGCAGAGGCTGACTCGCGAAATTTCGTCTGGACGGGAGCCGTGAAAGAGCAAAATCAGGGCAGTACTACACTTGTGTCGGTTAACGGTCAGGTCAGCGGTTCCATCAGTAGCACGAAAGGTTTGTATCGAATTGAGCCTCTTGGCGGTGGACTCGAAGCATTAGTTGAGGTTGACTCGACAAAGTTTCCAAAAGATGAGCCGGCAACTTTTGAGGCAAAGACATCGGCTCACACAAGAGCCCAGGTAGACACAACAGAATATAAGGCCGACACTCCGAGGGTAGAAATCGATGTTTTAGTCGCATATACCCCACTAGCAAAGGCGGGGACGGCGGATATCGATGGCCTCATAGCTCTTGCTGTCGCTGAGGCGAACCAATCGTGCCAGAATAGTGGCATTGCGATTCACCTTAACATGGTCGACAGTTTCGAGGTTTCCTATTCGGAAACTGGAAAGCCGTTTGAGATAATCTTGTCCGACTTCGTTGCGATGCCAGAGGTTAGCCAACATCGTGATCAATCAGGAGCTGACGTTTCGGTCCTACTAATTGATCAAAGTGCCTATTGTGGTTTGGCTGATGCTATTCTGGCAGACGCCGCGACGGCATTTGCAATTGTTTACTTTGATTGTGCAACTGGCTACTATTCGTTCGCTCATGAAATCGGACATCTGCTGGGTGCTCGGCATAATGAGCAGGTTGATCCTACTAATCAACCTTTTCCATATGGCCACGGATATCTTCATCTCACGCCGCCACCTGAATGGCGAACCATTATGGCCTACGATTGCCCGGACCATTGTAATCGATTGCAATACTGGTCAAATCCCGGCCTCGACTACGGAGGTCAACCGATGGGGACCGTAAACACAAATGACAATGCTAGAGTACTGAACTCGACTGCTAAGACCATAGCGGCTTTTAGGAGCAAGCCGAGCAATTCAGCAGGCGCGCCGCCTAGTAGCCACTGAAGCGTGGTCACACATCCCAGAGTGAAACGTCTTGTGGCCGAGGTCAGCCCTGATAAGGAGATGTTGCCTTATGCGCTGACAAAAATAGTTCCACCCCATCGGCGCCTTCCGGTTGTGAGATATGTTCACGAAGCACACGAAACCTATCAGGGAGTGGGGGTCTCGTGATTTGGCGTAGGTTGCGGTTTCGACGGTTTTCTATTCCAGAAGCGGCTGGATTGAACGAAAAACTGGGGCCATCAAAAGGAACTAATTTCGTTTAGCTATGGGGCTCGTCGGGAGGTAATCCTCCAGTATTTAACTTGACAACGGCGTACGTCCCGCTCCCAAGCGGAAAAATGCGATAGAGACCTCTTGAGGAATTGATCGAGCCCGTGATCTCGCCATTGCGGGCGATCAAAGTGGCTGTACCCCGCTTTTCGCCTTGGAGGTCTCCGAACCATGTGAAGTTGCTCTGGTCGCGGTTTTCTCCCCCTGTTTTAGACAGCAGAAAACTTGTCTCATTTGGAATCGAGATTCTTACACTGTCCCCGATTTCGGCGTCTGGATTTCGGCGAAATATGAAAACCTCCTTTGTAGTCCGAAGATTTTCAATTTGCTTAAGCTTTTCCAGTTGACTTGAGCTAGCAGTTTCCGCTAGCTGGCTCTTCGACACCGCTATGAAAGGCTCAGAGGATTTGGGTCGATCTTGCGAGTGAGAGATGCCGAGACCCATCCAGAGTGCGATGATGAGAACCGATGTCCTTGAGCCTTTGATTCTCATACATACCTTTCTACACCTATTCTACTCTCATTTGCGACAGTGGAGAGAGCGTTTTAAGGATTTCTGCCCTTGTGGAGCGGGGGGGCGGGGAGCTGTCGTGACGTTACGCAGCGTCCTTGAGCCTTCGCTAAGCCATTAATGTCTTTTTGTTCAATGAGTTAAGATCAAAGGCAGTTCTCATTCAGCGCGGCTGCGGGTTCAAACCCTGCTGTCCCCGCCATTCCTTCGCTCCCTCCGAGAGGTACGTGTCGTTTCTTTGAAGTTTGTGGGCGTAATGTTCTATCCGGGTCTACATGCTGCTTCCGTACCCTTGCAATCTACAACCACAATTCTCAGTTGTGAACTGGGTCTGGGGCGGCAGATCGCTGAATAAACCTTCTGAACCGGGAAATCGGGGCACATCTAACCTCTGAGTTTCTGTGGTGTAGATTCGTTCGTCCATGGATCGCGGTCACCAACTGAACACCATCCTTGATCTTTGCTCCTGGTACAAAGCGATAATCACTGAGCACGAAACGGGCCTTGGTGTTCGTAGGAGGCGACGATTCACTTTTGAAGCAAGCGGCTTCTGCAAAACTTCAGGCTTATGCCTGCTGCAAGAATTCGACTAGCTTCGACATCGAGCGGCGTAATTTCTTCTGGTAGCCAATTTTCACCCCTCGTTTCAACTGCTGCCGTATGAAATCGTAATTGGGGCCTTTGAACAGATCATCGTAACGGGAATACATTCCCTTGGACTTGGGCAGCTTCTTTCCGAGCAGCGGTTTAGACACCGCGTGCAGAAGTCGAAATGCAGAATCGGCTATTTCAAAGACCATTTCCTCGAATCGCTGAATCTCGGGCTGACTCTTAGCGACTTTCCACCGTTCACAGAATTCTACGAATCTGCCCTCAAGGTTATCGCCGAACGAAAAGTCACTTCTCAGATATTCGGCAAGCAGCGAGGATACGACCCATTCAGAGCCTCTCTTGAAATCCTTCTGCCTCTCGATGCGAGCGTCTTTGATCCCTTTCCATCTGGCGTTGCCATCGTACGACCATTCGACCATCGTGACGAGCCAGTAAGCGTACTTGCACCGTGTATGTGAAGGATCATCAATTGCTGGGAAAATCTTCGGAAATAGCCATCCAAAAATGTCGTTCGTGCCCTGCTGACTGGTGAACGGGTCAGCCCTTAGAACCGCAGCGATACAACGGGCAAGAAAGTCGGCGTCAATCCAAAAGTACTTCCATTTAGCGTCCTGCTCTTCTTTGGCAACAACCTGCTTCTCCCCCTGTTTCCGCAGAAGGTAGTAGCGTTTTTCCGACCCCTTTAGTTTCTCTGCAAAAAGCCTGTGGTGAAGCGTGACCAAGAGGGGATGATTCGACTTCAAATCCCGGTTGTCAACCGGGTTCTGGTTGTTTCGAGCGATAGCCACTTCAGAAGAAATACTGGCGGCATCTCTCTTAAGCTCGATCACTGTTACCAAAACATCCGCATTCGGATTGGCGCCGGCGTGCTCCCGGAAATATCGATCTACGTTCATTACGGTTTGGCAACCGTTACTAACAGAGGCCCGTTCAACGTAGATATGTCCATCATTCAACGTGGCCTTGCTGCATTGAATGGTCACGCCGTTATTGCAAATGAGGAATTGATCAGGTCTTTGCTCAATGGTCTGTTGAATCGCTCTCGCAATCTCTTTGCTTCGCTTCTTCACGTTCAGATAGCTACGCACATTCGAAGCAAACAGTGCTCGAAGTTTTTTCTGTTTTTCGTGAAGTTCTACGATCTTATGTATGCTCTTCAGTGCTACCGGAGCGACGAACACCTGACCATATTCGCAAGTAATCTTTAGCGGCTGTGACTTGAACGGTAGCTTGAAAGAACTCATGCCCGTCTGACCGTCCAAGAATTCTTCACCTCGCTCAATCAGTTCATCGTGCGTGAAAAAATCATAATTCTGGAGCCCACTCTTCCGACGAATTCGCTCAAGCTGCGTCGTACCTAGAGATTTTGGGGTAACGAAATTATAGTGGGCACGATAACCGTCCACGGCGATCAGGCGCTTTGCTCGACGCCATGCATCTCTTGCTGTTTCATGCAGGCGATCTGGCAGCGAATCCTTTTTCAGATAGTTGCAGAATTCGTCGAAACTCTCAGTGGCCTTCTTTTCATTAGCAGGCTCCTTTGACCATCCCTTCGAGTCGTATTCGACCTGCCCAACAAGAACCTGCTTACCCTCTTTATCTTCCCAGATGAAATCAACGCCGCAGTCGTTTGTCTGATCCAGTACGTACTGATTCGCTTCTTCGTAGGGAAGTCCGACCTCCTGATGAAGAAACCAAACTGCGAGAGCTCGCGCATCGCTGAGCAGGTTCCCGCCACAGGCGAGTCCACAACGCACGATGATGCGTTCAAACTCCTCTTTCAAGAATCGAATCAGGTGTTCGGTCTCGTAATCTTGAGCAGCAATCGGCATCGTTATGAAGTCCTTTTCCCTGACAGGATCGTTGGCTTATAGACAACCATCCAGCATAGTTTCGGGAGTCGTCTACTGCAAGAAATGTTTGGTAAGGGGACAAGTTTCGTTTTCCACAGGCCCACAGCTGGGGGCCTCCGCCCGGACAGGGTGGCGTAGAATGATACAGCCTAAGCCGCACCCTCTTCTTCCCTTCCATCCACTCAAGCGGCTCAAGCAGAGGCGCAAGGATATGACGGTCTGCGTAGCTGCACTCTGCGAACATGGGAACCATATTGTAATGGCATCCGATTCCCAGATCGGCGATGAAAACATAAGCGCCGATACTCCGACCGTAAATGGCAGCGGTTTCGACCACCTCAGAAAGGGATTCTCTAGGTGTCAAGTAGACGAGAGCGACAACCGCGCGGATTCCGGTAGTCGTGGACTGAAGGACGAGAGGTCATGAATTGCTCGCAAGTACCGGGCGAGTTGATCGTTTTCCTCCCTCCCACTTTTTTCTGACCACAGCTTAGCTTCTATGAAAAGAACAAGTGGGCGCATGCCTTCACCCATAAAGACTAAAGCCAAATCAGGCTCGCCGAACTTTGGGTGTGTCGGCCAAGAGAGCACACGAACGGTGCTGTAGCTTGATATGCGAATCTGTTGTTTTCCAAGCACCTCGATCAGTGAGTTTGACTCACCACCCACTGGTATACCTATGGCATTAGCAAGAAACTCCTCCCAGAAGACCGTAGGGGGGGAGATATCGAAGGTGCCCAAACACACAAGAAGTCAGGCAGTCCTCATTGTTCTGCGCTTCGGCGATAGCCTTACCATGAAGCTCCGCAAGCAACACGAGTTTGTCCTTTTACGCTTTCTGGTCGTCAGCGAACAGCCTATTCGGAGTCATCCGGCAAGGTGTCTCCGACGAAGAACTCAGCAACACCTTTAAGGAATGTCGGTTTCAAGTGAGAAGCTCCACCCAGCGTCTCGATACCCTTCCGAATCTCCGACAACTTGCTAAACGGGAGGAAGCCACAGAGTGAGTTCAATGGCTTCTCTCTTAGCCGGAAAGTCGGTCTCAGCAATTCCTGTTGGACTTTAGATCGTCGTTCATCGGGAGCCACAAGATAGAGATTGATGTCTAGGTTAGGCTGGAGCGAAAGCAAGTCGCTCATTCTGAGCAACCCTGAATAGACCGAGGTAGTGCATTCGATTTCAAACGCCCCAACAATCGAATTGCCACGCAGCCATACCACATCAATCAATTCGATGGTTCGCGTCGTCACTCTGTCGAATTGCACCGGGAGGTCTTGCAGCATTCGCGGTATGGAGCCTAGTGTCGTGCCGTTCCAGAGCTTGCCTCGGTCGTTTCGTGCCACCCAAACGTCAAGACCTAGTTCTGCGCCGAGCGCCAGCAATTCATGTTGGACCTCCGTGTGCCTAGTCGTTGTAGATTCGGGTGCGTTTGCGCTCGTGCGAATCTCTGGTCTTGGTGGTTCTTCGGGTTCGGGCACGCTCACAACCACCGGCTGTTTCTTACCAGAGCCTTTCTCCTGCACGATCTTGAAGAACGGTTTCTTTGCGAGTTTCTTGGGGTCCACTGGGCGAGACACCGGATTCTGAACGGCCTGCCCTAGCAGATTCAGAATCAATTCAGCATCCTTCGGTTCTGCAAAACGGTTCGGGCTAGTCCGCACAAAACCGCGATATTTTCCTTTGTCTTTCGGAGATGAGTAGAAGCTCACCTTGCCCTCTAAGTGTTCCATTGGGATGCCGTTTTCCGCTGCGAGCATCACTAGCGGTCTGACTTCAAGGCGAACAGGGTATTCGTCGTCTTGCCAAATTCGTTGCTTGTTGCTGCTCGGCCCTATGATTTCGAGCGCACCAACCCATCGCATCACATGAGTCAGATAGCACAAAAAGATGTCGCCGGGTTTCACGCGGCTCACGCGAACTTTCTTCTGAGCACGAAACCCTGACGTTGTTGCCCCGGCGTCCTGAAACTCACGCCACGACGTTCCGGTGAACAGGTCAAGCCAGTAGTTCATAGAGTAGATGAAAGGATAGCACCGCAGACGGAAACAGCATCACGAATTGAACAAGCCTGACAAAACTCAGGGCTTCGTAGGCCATCGCTCGTCGATTCGTCGCAGGATTTCTTCTGCCCAGCGAATCGCGTCGGCTATGGCGCGACGGCGGTGTTCAAGGGGACACTCTGGGCACGGCTTTTGAAGCCTTAATTTAGCAGCGTAAGATGGTCATTATCACGTCGGAAAGGCGGTCACTTTGCACGAGGCTTTCAAAGAATATGTCAAGTCGATGCATGGGGCGTTCGAACGCCTAACGGGGATGGAACCGGTCACGATAGCCACGGTGCCGAAAGATGCCCCGTCTGAGTGCATCTACCTGTTTAGCGAGGGTTCCCGTCCTCTGTACGTCGGGCGTACAAGGCACTTGCGCCAGCGATTGAGACAACATTCGATTCCAGGGGCACAGCACAATCAAGCCGTCTTCGCGTTTCGATTAGCTCGGGAGAAGACTGGTCAGCTGACGGCAGCATACAGCGCAGAAGGTTCTCGCGTGGCTCTCTGTTCGGATAGTGCATTCGGCCCGGCGTTTCTAGAAGCGAAAAGACGTATCCGAGAGATGCAGGTGCGGTACGTCGAAGAACGCGATCCGCTACGCCAGGCTTTGCTTGAAATTTACGTCGCTGTGGTCCTCAAGACCCCTTACAACGATTTCAATACGCACTGAGTTTTTTGCGGGAAAAGCGGCTCGCGGCGATCCCCGTCAAGCCATTTTGAGAATTTGAAATGTAACCCCAGCTCAGCCTGTAGCGGTATCAGTGCCAACTTCAACTTCCGACATAGCCAGCGTCTTCGTCGGCCTTCCGAATCTGGTCTAGGATGCGGGTTTCCATCTCGTCGGGCGAAGCATCAACGGGCACGACGGACTCCCTTCAGCCGCTCACTTCTGCTTTCAAACGTCCATTTTGGTCATCCCAGCTTAATGACAGTTTCTCCATTGGTTCCGAGCAATCTATATCTCCAATCTCCTCATGTGCACGGAAAGCGACTCCGCTCATGCAATGCGATATTCGCCTTGTGTTCGCCCAACCATCCACGCTATAGTGCTTTTCAATATCGTATTTGCTGCGAGCGGTCCCGAGACCGTCACCTGTTGGTAGTATGGACTCACGGGTTTCACATGGGGGAGATTCATCATGAGCGAGAATTCCAAGATCGAATGGACGGATGCGACTTGGAACCCGCTCAGGGGCTGCACGAAAATTAGCCCAGGCTGTAAGCACTGCTACGCTGAGACTTTTGCTGAGCGCTTCCGCGGAGTCAAGGGGCATCCTTACGAGCAAGGTTTTGATCTCCGCTTAGTGCCCGAAAAACTGCCTGAGCCGTTCCACTGGTCGGGACCACGTACCGTTTTCGTCAACAGCATGAGCGACCTTTTCCAGCCGGAGGTTCCCGATGCCTATATCGAGGACGTGGTCAGGGTTATGGTGGAGGCCGACTGGCACACCTATCAGGTCCTTACCAAACGTTCGGAACGCCTGCGCGACTTACTTTCTACGAAGCTGCGCTTCGCTGCCGACGAGCGACACATTTGGTGGGGAGTCAGCGTTGAAGACCAGAAGTACGGTTTGCCACGGATCGGACACCTGAGGGCCGCGCCGGCCGCCGTGAAGTTTCTGTCCATCGAACCGTTACTCGAAGATTTGGGCGTTTTTGATATTTCTGGCATCGATTGGATGATCGTAGGCGGCGAGAGCGGGCATGGTGCCAGGCCGATGGAGCAAGAATGGGTCGAGAAGATTCTGAAAGCCTGTCGTCGCCAGAAAATCGCTTTCTTCTTTAAGCAATGGGGTGGCGTGCATAAATCCACGGCTGGTCGGTCACTACATGGAAGAACATATGACGAGATGCCACCGCAACCCGTGAAGCCAATACCAGAAAGAAAAGTTCGTGCTTTGGCGGCGGGTGCGTGGCAGAATAGAGCGAAGTACTGGCTGTCACCACCTAACATAGTTGCAGTGGAGGCTTTAGGCGCGTGACCTGAACGAAAGGAATAGATGAGCGACGCGCCGCTTCCGGTAGAACAACCATTTCTGTTCGATCCTTCAGAATTCCCACCTCTTGATGACATCCCGGCTGAACCAAGCCTGAAACGCATACAGCGACCGGTCTGCACAGCAAATAAGGCGCAGCTAATCATGCGCTATCTAAAACTCTTCGTGTTCATTACCCACCACGGCACTTACATAGATGGCTTTGCTGGTCCGCAGGAAGAGAAGCTGTGCGATACCTGGGCTGCAAAGCTCGTTATCGAAAGCGACCCTAAATGGATGCGGCACTTTCATCTTTGCGATGCGAAACGCTCGCAGGTAAAACTGCTCAAACAACTCAGGGCAAGCCAGCCTACCTGCGATCCGCCCCGCAATATCGAAATATACGAGGGCAGTTTCAATCATAAGGTCGATAAGATACTAAAGTCCGGGGATATCACCGAGAAAGAGGCTACGTTTTGTCTCCTCGACCAACGAACTTTTGAGTGCCACTGGTCCACCGTAGAGAAGCTGGCCAGATTCAAGAAGGAGGAGCGCAAGATCGAGCTTTTCTATTTTCTCGCTAATAGCTGGCAGGAGCGGGCGTTCGCGGCGCAAAGAAATCTCGATGTGCCAGAGGCTTGGTGGGGACGCGATGACTGGAAGAACGTGCGGGACATGTCACGCGATGACAGGCGCGATGCCTTCATTGACCGCTTTAAGCGCGAGCTGGGATACCGATCGGTCAAAGCGTGGCCTATCTTCGGAAGCCTGACCGGGGGAGCGCTCATGTATTACATGATTCACGCCACCGATCACGAGGAAGCGCCTACGCTGATGTCGCGCGCCTACCACGCGACGGTTTCACCCTCAGGACCCTTCGAGCAGCAGAAGCTGTTTCTCGAACCCAAAGGAGCCGAATCTACCGGAGGGCCGAAAGCACCGACCCCTATACGGCAGTTGGGCTAACCCCATCACAGCGCCGAATCAGCGTGTCTTTCGCCACTCCCACCTCTGCCGAGATGTCGCGCCAGCTTAACCCTTCTTTGCGGAGCTTCAGAGCGCGCTCAGTATCGACCTGAAGGGTCGGCCTACCGAACCGCACCCCGCGCCTCTTGGCTGCTTTCTGCCCTGCTCGAACTCGTTCCACAATCACAGAGCGTTCTAGCTCGCCAATCGCGGCTAAAATCGTGAACAGCGCCTTGCCCGTCGGAGTGCTAGTGTCGATACTCTCACGCAGCGAGACAAAGTCAATGCCAAGGGCTTGGAACTCTTCTAACGCCCTGAGTAAGTGGCTGGTGCTACGTGCGAACCGATCAAAGCGCCAGACCGCTACAACATCGAACTTGCCGCGCTTCGCATCCGCCATAAGCCTATCTAATGCTGGTCGCTTGTCCCGTGCTCCGCTCATTTTGTCACTGTAAATTTCGACCGTTTCCCAGCGCCGAAACGCCGCATACTCGGTTAGTTCGTTAGATTGTAGGTCTAGGTGCTGCTCACCCGTGCTGACTCTTATGTATAGCGCCACCCTCTTAGGTTTCATGTTAGCTTGCCTCCCATCGCAACCTACCATCGGTTTCGACCGCGCTGCTAGGAATCGCTGCAACCACATCAAACGAAGCAAAATAGAGTTCTTGACATGTCGCATAAGTTATAAGATATGCGACAGACAAAACGGCACAAAGCGAGTGAGCGGAATCAATGACTTGCCGACTCGGTTTCGGTGAGACTTTTGCGACAGTCAAAACGGCGCAATCCGGCAGGGCGCAAGAGATTTCTGAGGGGGGCTAGCCTGTGTGTTTCGATGGTAGGGGCGGCAGATCACGTTAGGGAACAGCCCAAACGGGACGGCGGTTCGGTCCGTGGTTCGGAGGGCATCTAAAGCGGGGTTGGTGGCGACGCCGGACAACATGCCCGACACAGACTGACCCTAGCTCCGTCCAGCATCAATAAGAATCCACCCGAGGCAAAGCCCCCCAACACTCGTTACCCCTATCCTGATTGGTCCCCATTCAGCACCAGGAGTGATCGTCACGGCGAGTGAGGTTAGGAAACCGACATAGATCATTGCCTTGGACCAATTAACTTTCGCGGTGACTCCAACCCTGGAATTTTGAATGACTATCCCAATCAGAGTAATTACAGGTGACAACCAAGCGGCGAGGTATGCGTTCTCTTTGAGCCAGATCATCCGTAAAATACTAATTTATCCCGACTTTACAGACAATCCCATATGTCCTGCTTGGCCTGGCGACGGGGCAACGGCTAAGGATTTAGTTCCGGCGAGGGGAGGTCTGAGGCAGGGGGTGCCCACGGGATAACATGGTAGGGTGGATGCGGGCCAGGCATTACTTCGTCGAGTCTGTAAATTTTCTTTGCAGCCGTGGTGGAGTCTACATTTTCCGTCACGCCGTCATGGTGCAGGGAACATCTCGACCTGCTTCTGGCCGATGTGACGCTGAAGACGACCCTAGCGGGCTTACTCAGTTAGTCGATAGATTGTACCGATCCCGTCAGGCTCAGACCAAAATCGGTCTACACGCCCCAGTTGACTCAGCCGGTCGTGGATTCGCTGATTGAAGGTGTCACGAATCAGTTCGGAAGGGTTTCTAAACTCAACTCGCGCGGAATTTCCAGCGAAGATATTATCGGCAACGAATTTCGACGATTTCGTTAGATTTGTGTACTCGGCCGGTTCTTCTGAATTAATGCGGACAATGTAGGCCGGGGGAGGTGAACCATACGCTGACGAAACGCGCCGTTTAAGACCAGCTTTTTCTACTATCGCGGCGACTTCTGAAAGTGCATCCGACACTTTACTGAAGTCGATAGTTCCTGTTGGGTTTACCTCCCAAACCCCCCAACCGACCATCGGCGCATCGGGCGCTTGCCATGGGGGTTGCCACTGCTCCACAAATGCATAGCGTCTGCTGTTCGTTTCATCTTCGACAGTCGCCACATGGTGGCCAACGAGTCCTCCCGGAGATTCCACTACTCTCCTCGGTACTTCAATTATTCTCATGCTCTCCCTCCGCGTGGCGATTATTATCGGAATTATCACCTTCACAAACCAAACGGAGCAAGGGTAGTGTCTCAGTTTCGATCTAGCTGCTAGTCTGCCAACCATTCCTGAAATCGTAACAAGATTAAACTCTTCTGCTTGCTGTCGGGGCAAACCACGAGAGAATTTGAAAAAATGAACCGCGAGTTTAAGGCCGGGGACGTTGTTCGATTGGAAACCGGCGGCCCTGACATGATTATCGAAAGCATTGGCCCACAAAGGCATGGTTTCACGAATGGTGCATGTGGTGCGTGTGGGAGGTGGGAGACCAGAAGAAAATGGAATTCTTCGAGTTTGTGACGCTTTCTGTCTCAGGCCGGATGCTAGAGCGAGCTAGGGTGGGTACTGTCCTAACACTGCGTTGATGTCGCCGCAAGCATTCGTTACGAAATCCGAACAGGTGGGGCCATCCGAATCCATTTTGCGTGCCAGTACATCAAAATAAGCGGATCGGAAGTAATGAGTAATGGACAAAAAACGAGAAGAGCTGGTACAGCGCCTAAACAACCAGCTTGCTATTATCTTAGGAACATGCGATCTACTGTCCAGACGTGCAGAGGATGATCCACTGGCTTTGGTTCGCCTGCAAAGAATCCGCGACGCAGCGAAGGAAATGGCCGACGAAATCAACAAGCCCCCTAAGCTGAGGCGAGGGCGTATAGACTTCAGGGCAAATCGGTAGCCTTAAGAGTGCGTTGCCACCACTGGGGACGCGGCTACTTGCAGCAATAGAGAAGCAATCGTCTGGGCCGTTCTATGCTGGGCTTCTCCCACTTGGTTTGTGAAGGTGATAATCCCGATTATTATTGCACGATTTGGTTGCTGTTAGGCTGCTAGCACCTTGACCTCTACGTGCTATCCTTCGAGCGTGCCCGGTGCCCTGCTGTATATCCGCGTTTCCACCGAAGAGCAGCAGCGTCGGAACGTCGCCAACCTGCCCACCCAAGAAAAGAAAGCCAGAGAGCACAGCACCCGTCTCGGCATCCCCGTCCTCAAGGCCTTCGTGGATGAGGAATCCGCCAGAACACCAGAACGGGAGGGACTGCAAGAGCTACTCGACTACTGCCGAGAGCATCGGGGCAGCGTGTCCCATGTGATCGTAGCCGACTTGAGCCGACTAGCCCGGAACGTTGCCAATCAGGGAGTCCTTATAGGCAGTCTGGCCGCTATGGGGATCGAACTGCTTTCCGTTGATGAACCTCACATTAACCGGACAGCCGCAGGCATTCTGTCGGCTAACCTGCTAGGCAGCGTCAATCAATTTTATTCGGACAACCTCAGCGAACGGGTCCGCTATCGCATGGCAGAGTGCGTCAAGAGTGGTAGATTCGTGTCGCGGGCACCTCTCGGCTATCGCAACGTGCAAATGAATGGCACAAAGAATCTTGCGATTGATGCAGACCGTGCCCCGATGATTCGCAAGGCTTTTGAGCTGCTGGCGACGGGCAACTACCAAAGAGACGCCGTTCTCCGGGCCGTCAACGCAATGGGGCTGCGGACGGTGCGAGGCAGCCCGGTCACCCCGCAGTCGTTTTCTCAGATGGTTTGTAATCCCCTCTATATGGGTTGGATTCACTCCAGAGAAAACAAGGTCAAGGGAAACTTTGAGGCAATCGTGAGCGAAGAGCTATTCGCCACTGTGCAGGACGTGCTTCGAGGCCGTGGAGTTTCTGTCCCGCACAAGAGGGCCAATGAAGATTTCCCTTTGGCAAAGTTCGCCCGGTGTGCCAAGTGCGACCGTCCGTTGACGGCGGGATGGGTCACAGGCAGGGGCGGTAAAAAGTACGCCCGGTACTGGTGCTACAACAAAGCGTGCAAGAGGATGGGAATCTCCCGTGAGGCCCTACAGGATCACTTCGTGCGACTGCTCGCTATGATGCAGCCGTCAGCCGAGCTAATCGCCAAACTGCCCGACATTGCGAAGTCAAACTGGAACGTGCGGAGCAGACGGATTGAGGACGAGCAGCGGACGCTCCAAAACCGTTTGAACGAAAACAAAGCGATGAACCTTCGCGCAATCGAGGCGTGCATCAAAGGCGATCTATCGCGGGATGACCTTGAGAAGTTCAAGACAGCGAACAACAAGAACATCTCGGACATAGAGGCGCAGCTAAGAGCCTTGCAATCCGAGTGCTTCACGATGGCGCAACTGATGGCCGATGCCCGCCGTTCTATCGTGAATCTCGCAAAGACGTGGCTGGAGGCTGATCTACCGCGTCGGCAAGAGATTCAAACGGCCCTCTTCCCAGACGGTCTGGTGTTCTCTCCTGATTTGCTCTTTTTTGAACCGCGTAACCACACGCTAATGCAATCAGTTAGCGAACTGATCGACACGCTCATCAAAGATGGTGGGCGCTGTAGGATTTGAACCTACGACTTCCACCGTGTGAGGTTAAGCGTACTAGGGTTGTCAACGACTTACAAGACCGCGGGGACTGCCAAATTCGCGGAAGTCGTACAAGACACATCAATCTGCGGGTTGGGTTGTGGGTTGGCTTTCCCCAACGACAGGACTGTCCCTAACGAAAATTCTGCGGAGCCGATGGCGAATGTCATCCTGTCATTCCCCAGGCGAACCGCAAAGCTCAAGCAATTTGCCTAGCTGATCGGGTCTGGTGAATGGAACTTGCCATCGTGGTTGTACACGAAGAGCAAGCCGCAGATGTCGGCGTTTAGCCCTGTGCCACGCAGTGGTGCCAGTCGCCGATGGTCTCGATGGTGGGTTCATCTGCATCGGCGGCGGTCAGTTGAGACAGGGGAACCGCCATATTCGTAATTTGCAAGTCCTCCCATATTTTCAACAGCTTACACTCGTAGAGGCGCGTCAAATGCGTGTTTCAGCACCAGTATTCGTGCGGGCCACCGCTGAGTCGTGAGCTAACACGAGAGAAACACGAGAGACTTTTCATCGCCGTGGCGCCTTCGCTGGCAGGAGATTCATAAGCAGATTCCCTTGCTGACTTCCCACAAGCCCGTTTGATCGGCATAGGGGCGGCGGTCACCCACCGACCCCTGCCACACCACCGTGCGTACGGATCCGTACACGGCGGTTCGATTGGTTACGCTAGCAACCCTCGACTAACGACG
>Ga0181536_10001293_pt1 | contig 29588 bp, 21 predicted proteins | sample PEATcosm2014_Bin_41_FD_121105 | JGI IMG/M metagenome (GOLD analysis project Ga0181536, IMG submission 121105) | Peatland microbial communities from MTU Mesocosm Facility, Houghton, MI, USA - PEATcosm2014_Bin17_60_metaG | ecosystem: Environmental > Terrestrial > Soil > Wetlands > Peat | place...
CTGAGGAACGATTTGGCGAGACGATCGGCATCACCTTAAATCCGGGAAACCGAAGAGAAGGCCACGCCGGTGGGCGGGACAGTGAATCGGTGTACCGGCAAAATAGCGAGCGGATAGCTCCATCCATACAGTCTGATGAGTGCGTCCGCTACCCAAAAACGACCTGGGAGAATGATATAGTCAAAGTTCCACGTCACGAAGACGACGAGGTTGTCACAGGTGACCATCCACACAAATTGAAGCGCCGGCACAGACACGGCAGCGATACCCCCTACCACGCACTTCCGCTTTAGGCGGCGGCTGCGCCAAAAGTATGACGTACGGACAAACGTTCGCTCAAACGCTTTGAAGATGGCCTGTTCTGCTCTCCAAAGCCTTGCGTGATTGTTTAGCTTTGGCCACATGACAGGTTTCAAACCTTCCGCATTCCTCTCCACGTCTTGGAATTCCTCGACTGATCTGTGAGCATTCATGTCATTGATCGTGGCCAGTTTTCCGCTAATCCAACCTCGCTCATCAAAGAAGCATATTCCGGAGGGCAAGGGCGTTAACCTATTTCCGAGCAGCTGACACTATGCGTCTATAGCTTACGCATGATATTGCATATCGCTCGAAGAAGCCGATGTGTCCTCGTACGGCAAATAATGTGAAGGACGTCTGGTGTGCAGCAAGTTCAAAATCGCGTTCACCACCGAGCGCATTTCCGCGCGCTTCCAATTCGACATGTGTTAAATTGCTGCGCGGCCAGTCTCTCAGACCGGCAAGCCGGCGTAACATCGGCGGCCGGACGCCCATGATATAAAAATGTTCGTTGACTATTGAACGGGAGCTGTTAACGAGAATTGCGTAATCAATCAGGAGAAGTTCCGATGCGCGTTTTGGTAACGGGACATTTGGGCTACATTGGGACCGTCTTGACGCCTATGCTGGTTAGAACTGGACATAAGGTAGTCGGCTTGGACAGCGACCTGTATGCGCGCTGTGATTATCAAGCGGGTGGCCGGATTTGCGATGTGACTAGCATCCAAAAAGACGTTCGAGACGCAGTGGTGGACGACCTCATTGGTTTTGATGGCGTCCTGCATCTCGCGGCTCTCTCCAATGATCCACTCGGTAATCTGGAGCCGGGGCTTACGGACGAGATCAATCATCGTGCAAGTGTGCGGCTGGCAATGCTTGCGAAAAAGGCCGGTGTCCACCGTTTTGTGTTCGCCTCCTCCTGCAGCAATTACGGTCAGGCTGGCGAATCAATGATCGACGAGACTGGCGAACTCAATCCGGTTACGGCTTACGGCGAATCGAAGGTCATGTCAGAGCGCGACATCTCTCGGCTGGCGGGCGATAGCTTTTGTCCGGTGTATTTGCGACCCGCAACGGCATACGGCCTATCACCGCGGCTGCGCTTCGACATCGTTCTGAACAATCTCGTCGCCTGGGCATTCACGACGGGAAAGATCCATTTGAAATCGGACGGCACGCCGTGGCGGCCCATAGTGCATATTGAGGACATTTCACGTGCGTTTATTGCTGCACTTGAGGCTCCTGTAGATCAAGTGTTCAACGAAGCGTTTAATGTAGGGCAGACCGCCCACAACTACCGTATCCGAGATCTGGCCGAGATCGTCGCAGAGGTCGTACCAGGATGCGCAATTGAGTTTGCGGACGACGCCGGGCCCGATAAGCGATCATATCGTGTCAATTTTGAAAAGATTAGCCGCAAGCTCCCGGCTTTCAAGCCACAATGGAACGCTCGAATGGGTGCCGAGCAGCTCTATAAAGCCTATTGCGGATCTGGTCTGACATTGGCGGACTTTGAAGGGTCTCGGTACCAACGCATTGGCCACATCAAGATGCTCTTGGCGAAGGGTATCCTCGACAACCGATTGCGCCACACACAGCCTCTGTGGAACAGCGACAGGTCAACGGTTGCACCTGCGGTCTCCGCGACGGAATAAAGCTCGCCCCGGTAAGATCATGGAGACCCAAAGAAACTTCGGTGAACAATTAATAACCGACGGCCTAGGCGAATCAATCTTTGCCCTAGCCGCCAAGCTCTACCCGATCTGCCGCAGCATCACCGGTGATGGCGTGCGGGAGACATTACGCGAGATTGGCACGTACATCAAACTTGATGTGCACGAGGTCCCAACAGGGACTGTGGTCTTCGATTGGACGATCCCGCGCGAATGGAATATTCGTGATGCATACATCAAAAATGAGCGAGGCGAAAAGATCGTTGATTTTGCTCAGTCGAACCTGCACGTCGTCAGCTACAGTATGCCCGTACGACTGTTTTGTTCGCTGGCGGAGCTCAGGAAACATCTTCATACGCTCCCGGAACAACCTGATCTGATCCCGTATCGTACGTCGTATTATACCGACAACTGGGGATTCTGTATCACTCACCGTCAGTTCGAAAATCTTCAGGATGAGACCTACGAAGTACTCATCGATTCAAGCCTTGAAAATGGGTTTCTGACTTACGGCGAGTACCTGCACAAGGGCGACACCGAAGACGAGTTTCTACTTTCGGCCCACGTCTGTCACCCCTCGCTAGCCAATGACAACTGCTCGGGTGTGGCACTGCTCACACAACTTGCGAAGCGAATGATCGGTTTACGGACGCGATATAGCTACCGCTTTCTATTTGCGCCCGGCACGATTGGCGCAATCACATGGCTCTCGCGCAACGAGGACAAAGCCCGACTCATCAAGCATGGTCTGGTTATCTCGATGGTTGGGGACGGTGGCGGTCCGACTTACAAGAGAAGCCGACGCGGTGACGCTCAGATCGATCGCGCTGCTGGCCACGTACTTCGTCATTCCGGGCTTGGTTATTCCATTGTTGACTTCTTTCCCTATGGCTACGACGAGCGTCAGTATTGCTCACCCGGATTCAACTTGCCGGTAGGGCTATTTCAGCGCAGCAGGTTTGGCACCATTCCTGAATATCACACCTCGGCGGACAATCTCGCCTTTATCGGCGCAGATTACTTAGCGCAGTCCTATCGTGTCGTAGCCGGAATTCTCGATGTCATTGAAAATGATTTCGTCTGCCATAATATCATACCACGATGCGAACCTCAGCTCGGTAAACGTGGTCTCTATCGTTCAATCGGTGAAGACAAAAATGCCGAAGCCGCAAATTTGGCGCTGCTGTGGGTTCTCAATCTCTCCGACGGCGCACATTCATTGCTCGATATAGCGGAGCGCGCTAGCCTGCCATTTGCTGTCGTTTACAGAACTGCCGGGTTACTCCAACAGCACGGCCTTCTGACAGGTCTGCCTGAGCGTGGATGGAGTGAACGTGGCTTGAGCACTAAAAAATGACGGGCCATACGTAGAAGGAAGTTGCCATCTGTGGCTTCGGGCCGTTGATGACGATTAGGTTATAATTAGGGATGCAAAGATCGATCATAGACTTTTTGCGGGTTGGCGGCACGAATGCTTCCAAATTCGCTTTGGAGTCCCGGCAGAGTATAGAACAAAGACTTATAAGCATTAGGCAAAATCAGGCCAGCCCAAATCCTTCGACGATATTTCAGTTATAGGTAGGGGCCAGGAAATTGCGAAAATCGGATCATTGTAGCGAATACCATGGGCCGACTGTGGTGAATAAGGTTCAGAAATGAGATAATTGACCTCGACATCATCGGTGAGGGTCTGGAAGCCGTGTGCGAACCCCTTCGGAATGTATAGTTGATATCTGTTCGCGCTCGAAAGTTCAAAATCCTGCCAGCAGCGATAAGTCGGCGAATCAGGTCTGATATCGATGATGGCGTCCCAAATGGCCCCCCTCACGCACCGCACAAGCTTTACTTCGCTGTGAGGCTCGCGTTGATAGTGCAGGCCTCGTAACGTTCCCTTGCGAGTTGAGAACGAGATGCTATGCTGTGCGTAGCCAGTCTCGAGCCCGTGGGCGACGAATTCTTCAACGCAGAAGGTGCGAGCGAACAGACCGCGGCTGTCGACTGCGGGCTCCAGCTCGATAAGCCAAACATCACGGAGCGTTGTTGAATTAAACTTCATGATCACCTGATACTTGCCAAGACCTCTCTATTTAGACTTTATTCATTGGCCTAATATGGATGTCGGTTACTTCGGCAGTGCGTGGCAGGCGCAGGGCATTCAGTATCACAGAGGCTACGTCCTCAGGCTGCAACAGGAGCTCCGGGCGATAGGATCTTCCCTCCGTCTGATAAATCTTCTCCTGCATCTCACTGGCAGTGCGTCCGAGATAAACGCTTAGTACTCGTACGCCGTGCGCGTTGACCTCGGCGCGCAGGCTATCGGCGATCGCCCTGAGAGCGTGTTTGGTCGAATCATATTGCGCAGACGCGGGTCTTGCCACATTGCCGCTACTTGAATTGATGAACACCACCTGCCCGTGCCGCATTTTAAGCATAGGCAAAAGGGACTGCGTTAAGACGTACGGAGCCCGCACATTCGTCTCATATTGCTTATCAAAATCTGCAAGGCTGGCTTGCTCGATCGGACTCGCGATATATACCCCAGCACTCTGTATTAGGATGTCAACACTGGGTAGGTTGCGCGTGAGTTGTTGCGTCACTTCCAATTGACCGGAACTGGTGGCGAGATCGGCTGAATAACAGGTAGCGTTCGAGCCAAAGCTCCGCGCCCTTGCGGCCACTGATTGCAGCATATCCAGTCTGCGACCGATCAGGTGAACGCTGACTCCTGCCCTAGCAAGGGCGAGAGCCACTGCGGCTCCTACCCCAGTTCCACCTCCAGTAATGACTGCCATTTGACCTTCGATCGCGCCCACTTGCAGCCTCGTGACAACCTTAACCATTTAGTGCTAAGAAATAGCTGCGGAACAAAATCCGCTTTCATCGACGACTTTTCATTATCTCTAACTCAGGTTTGGCCATTCCTTTTTTCAATATGCAGGCAAGTTCGGTTTCGGGCAATACTTTTCCCAAAATAGAGGTGGACGATGCGACAGTAGTCGCCTGTGACGTTTACTATACTGTCAGCGTTATGCCGCAGATACAATGGGTTGTGCGATATTACCGTAATCGGGCGAGTGCTCAGCAGAAAAGAGTGGCAAGAGTGCCAAACACAATGTCTGTTGCCAATCAAGCAAGATCAATCAATCAAGATCGCTCGACCTCGGACCATGCGACGCTCCGACATCCGCACTGTCGGCTTTGTCATGCCCCACTTACGACGACATTTGTCGATCTGGGGATGTCTCCGCTCTGCGAAAGCTTTGTAGCGGCAGACCAGATCGACCAAATGGAGCCGTATTATCCGCTTCACGTCCGCGTTTGCGGCGGATGCTTCCTGGTGCAGCTACAGGAATACGTCAAGCCAGAGCATATCTTTACCGAATATGCCTATTTTTCGTCCTATTCAACGTTTTGGGTGGAACACGCGCGCCAATTTTGTAACATGATCACGACCCGGCTTGGCCTTGGCCCGAATAGCCAAGTATTCGAGATTGGCAGCAATGATGGATATCTGCTTCAGCATTTCCTTCCGTTAGGTATTCCTGTCACCGGCATCGAGCCAGCCGCCAATATTGCCGAAGTTGCGCGCCAAAGGAATATTCCGACGCTTGTCGAATTCTTCAGCTTAAAACTCGCACGGCACCTAAAATCCGAAGGACGACGGCCCGACCTCATCATCGGGAACAACGTGCTGGCGCAGGTCCCCAACATCAACGACTTCACCGCAGGAATAGCGCATTTGCTTGCTCCAAATGGTGTGGTTACGCTTGAGTTTCCTCATTTGGAGCGGCTCGTCGACCAGAACCAGTTCGATACAATCTACCACGAGCATTTCTCATATTTTTCGCTTATCACAATCGATCGCCTCGCAGATACGCATGGCCTCAAACTAATTGATGTCGAGCAAATTACTACTCATGGTGGATCGCTGCGTGTTTATCTTTGCCATGCCGACGCCGCTCACGCGGTCTCGCCGCGCGTAGGTATCTTGCTCGCTCATGAACGCAAGATCGGTTTTGAGGACATTGAGAGCTACACACGGTTTTCTAAGAGGGTACATCAAACGAAGCGCAAGCTTCTATCCTTTTTGATTCAGCGCAAGGAGCAAGGCGCGCGGCTATGCGGATATGGCGCCCCAGGCAAAGGAAATACGTTGCTCAACTATTGTGGAATTGGCACCGATTTTCTCGACTTCACTGTCGACCGCAATCCCCACAAACACGGACGCTTTACTCCCGGGATGCACATTCCAATCTATCCGGTCTCCGCTGTCGACGAAGCGCGTCCGGATTATCTGCTCATTCTGCCGTGGAATTTGAAGAGCGAGATCATTGCGCAGATGCGTCACGTCAGTGCCTGGGGTTGTAAATTTGTAGTCCCTATTCCCAATGTTGAAGTGATAGATCCGCGAGAATTAGTATCATGAAAGTCGTCTTGTTCTGCGGCGGGCTGGGCACGCGCATTCGCGATTACCCGGACAATATTCCAAAGCCGATGGTGCCGATTGGCCACCAACCGATTTTATGGCATGTCATGCAATACTATAGTCAATACGGACATCGGGATTTTGTGCTTTGCCTCGGATACAGAGCAAATGTCGTCAAGGAGTACTTTCTGAATTATAAACAGACGACAAACAGCGACGTCATCATCTCCAACTTCGGCAACAAGGTCGAAATTCTGGGCGAGCAGCCGCCAGATTGGCGCATTACGCTCGTGGACACCGGGATTTGGCGTAACATAGGCGAACGTCTTGTCGCAGTCCGGCACCTCGTGGAGAATGAGGAAATCTTTCTCGCCAACTATAGCGACGGCCTAACCGACGCACCTCTGGCGGACATGATTGATCGCTTTAAAAAGAGCGGCAAAATTGGTTGCTTTATCGCAATTCATCCGCCCGTCAGCTTCCATCTTGTCGAATTTGATGATCGATGTGCTGTGCAACGACTGCGTTCGAGCGACCAATCCGATATATGGATCAATGGTGGCTATTTTATTTTTCGCAACAAAATCTTTGACTACATTCGGGATGGAGAGGAACTGGTGCTTGAACCATTCAATCGTCTGATTGAAGGTAAGCGCCTTATGGCCTACAAATACGAGGGCTTTTGGCGTGCGATGGATACGCTGAGAGACAGGCAGGTGCTCGAAGAGATGATAGAACGCGGAGAGATGCCGTGGCGTGTGCAGCAAGGTATGCCCGTCGGTGTGGTCCCATGAAGGCGTTGCAGCTGGTGGCTCCCGGCGATCGGTTATCGGTTCTGTGTCTGGGCGCGCATGCGGACGACATTGAGATTGGGGCTGGCGCGACTCTCCTCAGCATGTTGGAACGGGGCATTTGCCTTGAAGTGTTATGGATTGTCCTAAGCGGTGCCGGCGAACGGGAGACTGAGGCGAAGGCCTCGGCGGCTGATTTTCTTGGGGCGGCGGCGAGCGCGGAAATCGAGGTTAAGTCTTTTCAGGACGGCTTTTTTCCGGAACAGGGCGACGCAATTAAATCGTGGTTCGAGACGCTAAAAGGGCGTGTCAATCCCGATCTCATTCTCACACATCGCTTGGACGACGCCCATCAGGACCATCGTCATGTCTGCCGTCTGACGTGGAATACTTTTCGGGATCATTGCATCCTCGAGTACGAAATTCCTAAGTGGGATGGAGACACGGGCCAGCCCAATCTCTACATGCCGATTTCTGCAAGTGCGCTAGAGCGCAAGATCGATTTGCTAATTTCGCATTTTGGGAGCCAACGTTCCAAGCAGTGGTTCGATGCGGAGATCTTTCGCGGCCTGGCTCGGCTTAGGGGCATGGAATGTCGGGCTCATGAACGCTATGCAGAAGCGTTCTTTGCCCGCAAGCTCGCTCTGGCTTGATCGAAGAGGCAGCTCATCGTTGACGTACGCCTTTTCGCCGGTCACAAGGATTTGCACACCGTGAAAGCCCGCTGGCCGGGTTCTCTATGACACCCGCGATCTCTGCAGCTTCCCCGGGCGGCATTTATCCGAGCCCGGAAGCGTCGACAGCGGATGAGCGAAGGCGCAAGGGGCAGCGAAACTTTCGCTACCCCTGCCTGGCGAAGAAAGACGGACGCGATGCTCGGCGCCTTAGCGAGCGCACTGGAGGCGATCTGAAGAGCGCGTCTCTCCCCTTGTGCGGGCCGCGCCGCAGGGAGAACCGGCCGCGGTATTCTGCACAAGGTTAGCCTTTTGCATGGATACTCCCTCGAGGAGGCTTGCCGTCTCACGGAATAGTCTCGCGGACCAACGAGCCGGATTGGCCCCCTTGCACCATCCGCTCACCTGTCACCGGCGCCGCACGCGCCAACATCACTGCCAGGAGTGCGCCCAGATAGCAGGCTCCACTTATTGCGAGCACCGCCGTAAATCCAAATGCCATTCCGAGGATCGACGCCCCAATGGAACCCACCACGGTAAATAAACCGTTCACTCCCCATGCCCAGGGAACAAAAGTCGGCGCTTCGATGGCGACAATGCGCAAACCGCTCGGGAACGGCATACCAAGGACGAGCCCAAGAGGAGCCAGCATTGCCACTACGATAGCAATTCGCAACGGCAGCGGGAGCCCCAACGCCGATGTGAGGATCCATGGCGACCCAAGCGCAGTTAGCAGAAGCACAAAGAGAATTGCCGGAATGATCCACATAAGCGATAAACGAGGATTTTCACGGAAGCGCCCGACAACCCAAGACCCGATGCCAGTAAACCCAAGCAGGCCCGCCAGTACCACCGCAAATGTATATACCGGTTCGCCAAGAAACAGCAGGAAGCGCTGAATTAACACGATTTCGATCATGATGAAACCGAGTCCTAACCCGGCGAAATAGACGAGGAACGTCCACGGCCGCGAAATTTGCAGTCCGTGTCGTGCCAGGCGGTGGAGAGGGAATATAATAAGGACAGATGCAATTGCACCTGACTGAATCAACATCACGATCAGCATGACCTCCGCGACTGGCTGGACGACGGGACTGCCCGAGACCCCCGAGTGAAAGATATGGTAAAAGTCGACGGGCCTCAGCCCTCCCCATCTGAGGATCTGATTGAAGAATGGCCGGTCATCGGTTGCCGGCCTGAACTCCTCTCGATGCGCGGCGTAAAACACGCTGAGATTTGGCGCAGCCAAAACTTCTCCGAGGACAGGCGACCAGAACTTCCCAAGCATTCCGATCACCGGTCCGGGCGCGCCGAGCGGCGAATAATAGATCTCAGGCGACCGTCCATACCAGCGTTCCGGGTGACCGACACCGAGACGCGTCGTCACCATTTGCAGCTCATCTGCCGTGAATGGGGATTTCTTGAACAGCAAGCCTTCGTTAAATAACTGGTGCCCGTACGGTGCCAGCGGCCCCTCGAATGCTAGCAGGTGAGTTGCAGGATTTCCGAGATTGCGCTCCTTGAACACTTCCCGAGCGGTGGCGAACAGTTTAACGATTTGGTCTAACCCTCGGGTCACTAGAATAACCCCGTCGGGTGTCAGATGGTCGAGGTAGTCGGCGAAGGCCTCGCGGGTAAACATGTAACTCTCAGAGAGGGCCATGGCGCCCGAGGTGACGGCAGCAGCAGTCATCGTCTGGATCGAGATGATGACATCGTATTTTTCTTTCGAACGCCGCAGGAAATTGCGCCCCTCCTCAGTAACGAGTCTGACTTCGGGTTGTTCAAATAGTCCTCCCCACTGAGCGCGCATCTGTCGCGTCACAATATCATTGATGATCGGGTTGATCTCGACAGCCGTAATCGACTGAGCGCCAAAATCGAGCGCTTCCAGCACCTCACGGCCGCTCCCAGAGCCGAGTATCAAAACCTTTGGATGCATCTTCCCGACATAGGCGATTCCGGTGGGACGATAATCAGGGCGCGCGAGATAGTTGCGCACACCACTGCTGAGATCGCCAATTCCCGTGCCGGCTGCGCCTCCGTCGATGATGATGCTGAACCCAGCATCCAGCCACCCGTTCTCTGGCGCTGCCGGTAGATCATACACATCGACGCGCGAGAATGTGTTCCACGCTGTATAAAGAGGAGCGCGATTCTTCGGCTGCAATGGATGATGCTTGGCCAAGGTTACCGAGATTGGGATCAATCGATTCGCCGCGAACGCGAACGGAACGGCAATGATAGCCAGCACTACGCCGGCGACTGCTAACCCTCGCGCTTCGGTAAAGCCGAAGACTGAGGCTGCAAGAAAGCCAAGCGCTGCTGCAACCACAATAGAGCCAGAACCGCCAAATACCGGCATGACAATTGCAATCGCAGCGCAGCCGACACTGGCACCGAGCAGATCAGCTGCATAAAGCCGGTCTGCGCGGTCTCTGCCGCGGAACAAAAGAAGCCCGATTGCCAGCCCAGAGCCGAAGAATGGTGCAGCAACTACTACATAATAAAGCGGCATGAAAATGAGTTGCCCGCGATCCACAAGCAGCTCGAACGGATCAAACGGAATTTGCTGCATCAGCCAGTAGCTGACGATAGCGACGACGCCGAACCCAATCGATAGCGCCGCCAGCGCGTGGTCCATCGAGGCTGTCTCACGTAGCCATTTCCAGAGCGTAAGAACGACACCGGAGGTGCCGAAGCCGAGCAGCGCCATGGAAATGACCAGAAAACCGAAATGGTACCAATTAGCGACCGCCAGAACTCGGGTAAGCGCGAGTTCGAGTAGAAGCGTCGCTAAAGAGAGACAAAAGATGCCCCAGTAATGTCTTCGACCCATGTTCTGTTTTCCTATTCGCTCATCCCAAGACTACCGCCCGCGCCCAAGTAACCACAATAAATTCGCGCGTCCTAGATAAGCCGATCAAATATCAATTCCTATTGTAAATTTAGTCGCGCTTGCGCGGTTTTGAGATGGATGCGCCACTGTAGCCCTCATCAACGTAGGTGTGATACGGTTCGAGCTAGAAGCCATCGGCAGCGATAAGCTCCCGGAGCACCGTGATCTGGCTGCGCATTCCGAGGAAGTCGGCCGTAGATTCCGAGCGAAAGCGGCCGCCTGTACCGATTGAAACCGGCCGCGCATTCCGATGATGCCGGCCACTTGGTCAAGCGGGGTCTCGTATCACGGTAGACATCAGGTCAGTTAGCGCTGTCGCCGTCAAGCTTCTGGCGTTTGGCCGCTGCTTTGCGGAGGCTTTCGCGCTTGAGCGTGAGGCGGTGGGCGTTGTGCACGAGGCGATCGAGAATGGCATCGGCGATGGTGGGATCACCGAGCATTGCAGACTACCCCCATTTCTTGATCGGATAGTTTCTCACGTCACGATCACGGATCCACGTTGCGGCGGTTGCTGCCGACGGAGGCGGCGCCGAGAAGGGAGACGTCCAGTGTTACCGCCGTGAAAGCCACTGACGAGTGGGTGACGACAACGCATCGCGCCAAGCTGGCCTATGTCTATGTGCGGCAGTCATCGCTCAACCAAGTGATGCACCAGGAGAGCACGGAGCTGCGATACCGGTTAGTCGATCGCGCCGTCGCTCTCGGTGGCCGGCCGCATCTATCCACGGGGCTGTTTTTACCCCCAGCACCTTCGCCGCCGCGCCCGCTCGATCTCGCCGGCATGGCCGCTTTGCCCGGTGCGGCAGGTAGCTATTCGTTATTTCCAGCCCGAGGGCCTGTGGGGGACAGCGGCCAGGGCGCCCCGCTTACCAGCGGCCTTCTGTGGCCGTTTGGACATGGGTAGGGACACGGGGCAAAAAGCTGATTAGCTCTACCTCGCCCGACGAATCGCAGCAGCCCCTTCGCGCGTGAATTGCAACGCGCGCACCGCCTGGCCGTAACCGGCTTGAGGCGATCGCCGGTGAAGCCCGCGGCCTGGCGCTGCGCGCGGCCCACGGTGACGCGGCGGCGAAGGCGGCGCTCAATCGCTTTGAAGCGGAACGGAAGGCACTGCGGGAGCGGGCGAGTTTTATTGCTGTTGCGCGCGCGTAGCGAGCGGCCCCGTAGCAGCCCAACTGCCGACTAATGTGATAAACTCGCGTCGCCGCATGGGCTTCGGCCTCCCCTGCCAGATTGTCCTAGGCGCCATTTTCGCGGGTCACAACGATTTTCAAATCGTCAGCCGAACTCATGCTTGATTCGAACCACGGGAACCTGATGTCTGAGCACTATAAGCCAAACAGAACCATTGCCCGTCCCGCGTACACGGCGATCACCTGCTGTCCTTCCAATGTGAACGAGATCGGCGGAGCGATAGTAATTCCTCCGAGATGCACTGACCAAAGCTCTTTCCCAGTTACCGCGTCCAGCGCGAACAGCCGGCCTGCGGAGGCCCCAAATACCAGCCCTCCCGCGGTCGTGAGCATGCCACCAACCTCAAACCCTTTCCCGGGCTGCGAGTAATACTCCCATCGTTTAACGCCCGTAGCGGCGTCCAGTGCCCGTACCACGTTGGTAACTGGGCCGACTATCGATCCGCCGCTGCCCACAGCGTATCCATGTTCGCCGCGGGTAATACGATCTGCTTTCGTAAAGGCCGATGCCCCCTCGATGGCCTCTATAAAAATTAAACCCAGCGTGGGATTGAAGGCAGCAGGCTGCCAATTCGTTCCGCCTCCGACGCTGGGTTTCGTAATGCGACCACGCTCATTAAGTGTGTTTGCATTTGCCGGAATGGGTCTCCCCCCGGACGTGAGGCCCTGAGCCCAGTTTACTTCTACAAAAGGCGTGCCGGTCAGGAATTGGCCAGTGACCCTGTCGAGCACATAATAGAATCCGTTCCTATTAGGCCAACAAATGACCTTTCGCTCCAAGCCATCGATGAGCAAATCAGCAAGTATTGGAGTTTGGGCTGAGTCCCAGTCGTGTTCGTCGTGGGGTGTAAATTGGAAATACCAAGCAAGTTTCCCGGAGCTCGCATGCAACGCGACCGCACTATTGGTGAAAAGGTTGTCGCCGGGGCGTCCATCACCGTTAAAATCCGGGGAGGGGTTACCGACCCCCCAGTAAAGAAGATCAAGCGACGGGTCATAACTTCCCGTAACCCAAGTTGAACCGCCACCTGTTTTCCAAGCTTCGCTCTGCCACGTCTCGTGGCCCGCTTCGCCCGGCCCCGGAATGGTGTCGAACTTCCATTTCTGCTGGCCCGTCGTGACGTCGTATGCGGCAAGAAAGCCGCGAGTGCCATACTCCGCGCCACCGACCCCCACGACGACAGAATGGTTTACGACGAGTGGTGCTCCAGTCATCGAAAAACCATCGGATGGGCTCGCCACTCGAGTTCGCCAATTTTCTTTCCCCGTGTTCGCATTAATGGCGATCAAATACCCATCCAGGCTACCAAAAAAAAGCGAATTATCTAGGATAGCAAGTCCCCTATTCTGAACACCGCAGCAGACCGGCACATTGACAGTAATGGGTCGTTGGTATTGCCAGATCACTTCGCCCGTCTTCGCATCAAGAGCTAGGACCGTCGCAGGCGGTTCGGTAACGAAAATAGTGTCACCGACTACGAGTGGGGTTGACTCGAACTTAGGCTCGCTCGAGCTGGATTGATGAATCCAATGAACGTGAAGCTGCGATACATTTGCGGGAGTGATTTCAGATAATGGAGAATAGCGCCAGCCGTTGAGGGAACCCGAATACGTTAGCCATTCACCAGGACGGTCGTCAGCCCCCCTAATTTGCTCGCTACTAACTTCAATATTTAGTGGACGTACTTCATCATTATTAGAACGGAATTGCAAAGTTCTCAAATAACCGATCAGTTGCCAGCGTTCCACGAACGAAAAATACGACGATACCATCGCGGTACCGGGGATGCCATCAGTCAAAACTCTGTAAATCGATAGGTCGCTGTCACCGTGTTTGTATCCAAATTGAGCCAGTGACGGCCCGAGGGCACCTTTACCATCCATACCATGACATCTTGCACAATGGTCATTGAATATGTGACTGCCGGCTTCCTGATCCTCGCGGCTGTTATATGGATTAGAGAGTGACCCACTCACGCTTTGGCCGTTGAGAATTACGTTTTGTAAAGAAAAGCCCCCTTCATGCTTGGTGATTTTCAAAATCTCAGGCCAGGATAACTCGGGAACCCGTCCGTAGGCTTTCCTCAAATAGATTTGTGCCCGCCAGGAGATAGAAGGCCACATCTCTGAAATAGGTTTGGGGGAATTGACCTTTAAATAATAATAGGCACCTCCAACAATTCCAATAAGCGCGATAGTCGTGGCGGCCGCTGCTTTCCAGTGGGTTCGTTTCATCTTTTAAAATTCCTGGTATAGAGTAAACTAAACAAACAAGGAGCGAACGTGATGCACGGCAGCTACGAAAGCCGGACGAATGACCCGTGCCGCCGGTTGCATCCGTTTCAGCTTGGCGACCCTGCCACCCTATGCGTGCCGCTCGAGGAGCCTGCAAGTGCAGACTGCCTTAACCTTAACCGGCTCCTAGATGAGCCCCCATTGCGCGGATGTTCGCAATTTTGAGGCTTTCCTGCAAGACACAGGCGCGGTGCGACCGGATGCCGTCACGTCCCAGCCCTGGATGATAGCAGTGGAGAAATCAAATCGGGTTATTTTTCCTAGCAGCGCACTTCTCTCGTCGATTGCTGTTGCCACATGTGTCGAATGTCTCACGCCGCCGGTGGTTGTGGCCGCAGTTCTGCGATGAGCGAACTCTATATCGATGATATCCGACAGCCGACGTCCTCGGCGAATATCTGATCACGCCGGTGCAAACCCTCAGCGCGAAGGTTTTGAACTGAACTTCGCTACAATGCCCAAGTTTTAACTGACCCTGCATTGGAGACTCTAAATGCACCGAACCGAGATGCTGCGCGTCCTGATCATCGCGCCAACTCTAATCGCCGCTGTCTACCAACATCTCGGCAACACTCACCATTGCCGACATCAACGCGACAAGTGTGAATTGATTTAGTTACCACGCGATCATCTACACCACGACCTAAAAAAGATCTGCCCACATAAGGTGCCGAGTAGCCGTCCTTGCGTGCTAGGCAACATGATTCACTTGCCGTCCCAAGGTGCCGAGTAGCCGCCCTTGCGTGCTAGGCAACATGATTCACTTGCCGTCCCGTCGAGAGATCCCGGGCTCAATCCGCGCGTGAAAATCAACCCCATCGCGCCCCTAGCTCGATGGTTCTTGCCGACCGTTGACAAAGAAACGAAAGATCGAGTAGAGCGCGGATCCTGGCTTGGCCTGGCAAACATACTACCGCTCCGGACTCACCAGTGGCTTGATTGAAGCTCGAAGACCCGGCTACCCGCCGATGCTGCGGATACGGGTCGGGACTTTAAAAGGGTGCTAACCTCGGATTTGGTATAAGGCGCTTTCGAAGAATGCACTGCCCCGAAATGCTCACACTTCGGAGGTCGATATTGCGCAAGGCGGCGGCAAGTGTTTTCCTTGTGCTGGTAATCTGTTTTGTACTTTACAGACTTTATAGTCTTCATCTCGGAATCAGGCATGACATCGGTATTACCGTGGCTCACCTCATGGAGTGGCCGGGCCAAAAAATTGAAGTTTGGCTCGACAAAACTCCCCCGACCGCACCGCAGAACTTGAGCGGCGGCCGCGCGCCCACGATTCAGCGCGTCGCAAGTTACTACTGGGCCGAGCCTCATGTCACCACGCATACAATGGCGCCCTTTGATAGTACGGGTGGCGATGTACTCATCGTGTTCGCGGGGACGCACGAGGATGTTTTGCTGACGCCTTCAGACAACTTCCATAACGCCTGGATTTCCCTGGCTGGACCTACGAGCTTCGAACCCATGAATTCAAGCGGTGGAATCAACCTCAGGGGGCAGATGTGGTATGCGAAGAATCCGAAGGTCGGCCCGAATCATGTTTTCACAATGACGCTATCGGGTAAACAAGCGCTGGTGCTTTCCATGTTTGTGGTCAGAGGCGCGAACATTTCGGATCCCATCGATGCGGTTTCGCCGATCGGCAATGACGCTGATACGCGATCTTTGACTCCGACTAGTCCAACAATTGCTACAACGCGTTCCAACGATCTTTTGATCGGCTTCGGCAAAAGTCTGCTTGGCGAAATGTGGGTTGCTGGCGGCGGGTTTGCATTTCAGCAGGGTGCGTCTTCGAATTTTCTTGTTGCCGAGACCGGCCTGGCGCCTGCACTCGGCAATTACAATTCGACTTTCGTTCTTAGCGGCCCCACCAATTGGCAGGCGGCGATCGTCGCGGTTAAGCCGGCAGAGTCTCTTCCCAACACGGCGCAGATAACGCTCTCTTGGCAGCCCGCGAATGATAACGTCGGCGTGGTTGGTTACCAGGTGGAACGTTGCGGTGGTACCGACTGTGAAGACTTTGCGCAGATTGGAATGTCGAAAGATACCTCGTTTGTCGACTCAACGCTGCCGACGCCGGCTGCGTACCGATATCGCGTGCGCGCGATCGACGCGGCGGGCAACGAAAGCAAATATTCCAATACGATTATTGCAAACATCGGCTCGGCCACAAATTAGCTGCCGCGAGTCCGGGCTGACGTGCTTATGCTTGGGACCACACCGGCGTGGCAATTAGAGAGTAGTTGGGATGATTTTTCCTCTCCGTCTATGCAGACTTTGAGGGCCTCTCGGGTCGGTGAGCAGGCCTGAACTAAATTAACGTTAGCGGGTAATCGAATGAAATCCCCTTAACGGATCTCACGGTACGGGGGAGACCCATGCCTGGCGGATGCAACCGCAGTTAATGAGCGTGGTCGCATTACGAGATCCAGCGTCAGAGGCTGAAAGAACTGGCAGCCTGCCGCCCTTGTCACCACCTTCACCTTCGGTCCCGGAGGGTCGCTGCGCTTGGATTGCAGGCTTGTCCGTCTCAACCATCGTGCGAGCCGAGCGTAGGCCTCGATCAGGTGCTGTACGCCGAACTCGCAGCCGCGGTCAGTCAAAGAGATTGGGCGTCAAGAAATGCCGCGCAACGTAACTATCGGGTAGGTCTAACCTTACGATACGGACGAGCCCTGATGCACGGGCTCGCTCCCCTTATATGCAGTCAAATAGGCTATCCCGTTAGAGGAGGAGCCGGGCGTCGCTCTCCCCCAGCTTCCTCCAAGGCACTGACTAACGGCCATGCCGCCCAATCCGATTTCCGGACGACGTAGCCGAAGTGACGATTCACTTTAAACGCAACTCCAACCAGCGGTTATGCCCCGATCGCTTTGGTATCTCTGTTGCCGGGTATTGGGCTGTGCTAAGCAAATCCTAAAGGAATCCGATGATCGTTGCGTTCTACACCGCCATTCACTTCAATTCTTATTTTTGCCATAATTCCGTTGGGTTTGCTATGGCAAGTAACTCGAAGTAGGTCAAGTGCTCATGCTCACAGCCCTTTCGACTGCCGACGTTTCACGGTATTTACGGTATGCGGCTTTGTCCATGCCAGGCTTGCTGATCTACGGATTCCTTTGATCTAAAGATGCGCAATGCTTCAGACCTATAAGTCGCCATCGGTCCAAGGTGGGGAAGGCGAGGCGGCGCCTAGCTTTCTGCGCGCAGCGGAGCCTTCTCTGGCCGAGCAGCTCGCTGCGGTCATTGGATTTATTCGTCGGCAATTCCTCGTCGTTCTAGCGTTCATTCCGCTGACGATCGGACTTGCTGCCGCCTATCTTTTCATGACGCCGCCGATTTATTTAGGTCGAGCAACTATGATCTTTATTGACACAGGGAAGGCACAGACTTTCCAGCAGTCGATTCTTGGTTTCGATCCCATCAATGCGGTGATGGTGGATACCCAGATCGAGATCATGAAGTCCGAGAATTTCGCCCTGTCGATCGTTAAAGACCTGAATCTCACCCATGATCCCGAATTTGTCTTGTCGGGCGAGTTTTGTACTGCAATTAACCTGCTATTTCACCCAACGTGGCTGAGTTGCCTCTTTAACTCGACCGCACCGAAATCCGAATCTGATTTCACACGCCGTGCCGTGGACACATTTGAGAAACGGCTGAAAGTCAACCGCGTGGGTATGACTGACGCTGTCGAGATCACATTCCCTTCCGGCAATCGAGAGCGTGCCGCGCAGATAACCAATGCAGTGGCAGACGAGTTTATAGCTCATCAACTCGAAGCTAAATACCAGACCATAGGGCAGGCCACTGCCTGGTTGCAGGACCGGCTAAACGAACTGCGCGCCCAAGCTTCGGCTGCCGATCGCGCCGTTGTCGAATACAAGACGAAGAACAATATAGTTGATACCGGGGGCCGCCTCATCAACGAACAGCAGCTTAGTGAACTCAACACTGCGCTTGTTAAGGCCCGTGCGGATTCAGTGGAGGCGAAGGCGCGGCTCGATCGCCTCTCGCAGATCCTTCGCAACGACGATCTGGACCCGGCGTCTAAGGAGCTAGCAGCTGTCACGGACTCACTGAAGAGCGATATTATCTCCAAATTACGAGGCCAATATCTCGAACTCGCGCAACGTGTGGCCCTTTATTCACCACGGTTAGGAAATGAACATTTAGCTGTCGTCAATCTCCGAAACCAGATGCGCGAAATTCGTCACAGCATTGTGGATCAGATGAGGCAGATCGCCGAGGCCTACAAGAGTGACTACGACATCGCGAAGGCACGCGAAGATTCCCTCGAAGGGAGCATGGCTGCGAGCGTTGCCGGATCGCAAACGACGAACAGAGCGCAGATTGAATTACGTCAACTCGAGAGTGCAGCGAAAAGCTATCGTACGCTTTACGACACCTTTCAACAACACTACATGGATTCCGTGCAGCAGCAATCGTTTCCGATGAGTGAAGCCCGCATTATTTCACGGGCTTCCCCCCCGTTGTACAAGAATTCCCCTAAGTCCCTTGTCGCCCTGGGGGCTGCGGTCTTCGGCGGCTTAGTGCTTGGCCTCGGACTAGCGATATTGCGAGAAATCGCCGATCGCGTGTTCCGGACAAGTAGTCAGGTGGAAGCTAAGCTAAAAACCGATTGTCTTGCTCTGGTCCCGGCGATTAAGCCCAGGGCAAAGGCTAAATCTGTGGGCATTAAAGCGGCTACAGATATTGGCGCCCCAAGAATCATTGCAGCAAACGCGGCTCTGCCTTGGTACGTAGTTGATTCGCCACTTTCGCGGTTTGCTGAATCGATACGTGCTGTGAAAGTGGGTGCCGACGTTACCAATGCGGCCAAACCTAACAGGGTCATCGGCATAACGTCATCGCTCCCCAATGAAGGGAAATCCACAATTTCGGCGTCTTTAGCACTGCTGAGCGCCCATGCCGGCGCCCGCGTGATTTTGGTCGACTGTGATCTGCGCAATCCCTCTCTAAGTAGAGATCTCGTGCCAATCGCCGCCCCTGGACTTATCGATGTTCTCACCGAATCGGCTAGTCTCAACGAGGTCATCTGGTCAGTGCCATCGACCAAACTTTCCTTTTTGCCAGCGGGCGCGAAGCCGCATCTGATCCACACCAATGAAATTCTCGCCTCGGATGCTGTGAGGCGACTTTTTGATCTACTGCGCGAAAGCTACGATTATGTAATTGTCGACCTCTCGCCGATCGCTCCGGTGGTGGACGTCCGTTCGACCGTTCACTTTGTTGATTCCTATGTGTTTGTTGTTGAATGGGGAAAGACCAAGATCGGCGTAGTGGAGCAAGCCCTCACTTCTGCCCGCGGCGTCTACGAGAATCTTTTGGGAGTTGTTCTGAATAAGGTCAACCTCAAGCAAATGATTAGTTATGATCGTCATCGGAGCAATTACTATTATAACAGCCACTACGGCAACTACGGTTACACGGATTGATGCCGTCGGAACTAAGAGGCCGTTTCGAAAGTCTTTGTCAGGCGCGCAGCTCATCGAGCAAAGCCTTGGCCTCCTTCAGATCGAGCGTGTCGAAGCCTTCGGTGAACCAGCCGTAGACCGGAGCGAGAAGAGCACGGGCCTCATCACGCTTGCCCTGACCACGCCAGAGCCGCGCCATGCTCATAGCCGTGCGCAGTTCCCAGGACTTTGCCTGCTGCGCGCGCGCAACCGCAAGCGCGCGCTCAAAATATGCTTGGGCTTTCGCCACATCCGGCGCGGGCGACTTAAGGGCGATTTCCCCGGCAGTGCGATTGACCTCGGCTTCGCACCATTTTTCCTTGGTTGTTTCCACCGCCGTCGTCGCTTCGCCAATACAGCGCCAAGCATCATCGAATTGGCCGAGCTCCGCAAAAGCTCTTGCGAGATATGATCGATACATTGGCTCCCACACTGTTGCTCCCGTGGACCGCTCTGCTATCGTGGCGGAGGTGAGGATTTGAACGGCGTCCGCGGCTTTGCCGGCCAGGGCAAGTAACTGACCTCGCGTCGCCATTCCGACCGCCTTCCAAAGGAAGGCGCCTTTTTCGTCCGCCAAAGCAACGGCTTCATCGGCTTGCGCGTTTGCTGCTGCGTAGTTTCCGCAGTAGATGAGGGTCAGCGCTGTGATGGTCAGCGCATACATCAATGTTGGGGCGTGCTCGGTTTCGCGCGTATCCCTGAGCGCGTAGTCTATGTCCACGGTCGCAGCTTCGGGATAGCCAAGCGCCCACCGGGCCAACGACCGCCAGGATAAGATTGCCACCCGGACGTCTTGGCCAAAACGCGTCGCCAGCGGGCGATGCTCCGTAGGGTCGTAAAGCGCGATGGCGCGATCGAGATGCGGTCTCCCTTCCGCGATGTCGCCGGTATGCAGCAAGGAAGTGCCTAACAGGCGATGCCCGATCATGAGCGGGACGGTCGCCTTCTGCTTCTCCGCGAGCGCCAGAAACTGCGCCGCAAGCTCGCACACCACGTCACCATTGAAAGCCATATAGTTTGCGATCCAGAAACCGTAGAGGACGGAGAACAGCAGCTGCGGGTCTTCGGGAGACTCTCCCAGCGCCTCCGCTCGCTCGATGAACAAGCGGGCTTGTTCGACCGTTGCTTTGGTTTCGGGCGCCCCATAGCCTTTGGTGTGCATAAGAGCGTTCGCAAGCCCGACCTGGAGCTTGATCTGCTCGCGACGCAGCGCGGGCGTGCCCAGCAAAGCCGCAATCTGGGTAAGCGCACGAGTAAGCTGTTCTGCGGCTTCGACCAGTGCCGAGCGCGCCAGCGATCGCTGTCCCGCTTTGCCCCATTGACCAGCGGCCTTCTCGATCAGGCCAGCCTCGGTGCAGTGGCGTGCCAGCAGCTCCGGCCGGTTTTCGGCGATCTCCGCGAATTGGTTCTCGAGAGTTTCAGCAATACGAGCGTGAAGACCGCGTCTCGGCTCGCGCAGCAACGTGCCGTAGGCCGCGTCCTGCACGAGCGCGTGCTTGAACAGGTAGGTCGCATACGGCGGCACGCCCTGCCGGAACAGCAAGCCAGCCTGAGCGAGACGGTCGAGCGCCGATTGGAGCGCTGCCTCCGGCTTGCGCGCCGTCGTTGCCAGCAAGGCATGGGAAAACTCGCGGCCGATCGCCGCCCCGATCTGCGCCACCTCCTTGGCGGGGCCGAGCCGATCGAGCCGCGCCATCAGCGATGCGTGCAAGCTTGCGGGGACCGCTAGCGCCGGGGACGGAACCGCGGCGGCGGTCCGCCGTGCATCGCCCTCGCTCTCAGCCTCCAGCACCGCCTTGGTCATCTCCTCCACGAACAGCGGAATACCGTCGGTGCGCTCGATGATGTCGTGCCGGATATTGGCCGGGAGTTGTTTGTTGCCGACGACGCGATCGATCATGGCGTCGATGTCGCGCTGCTCCAGCCGATTGAGGGTGAGGGCGGTCACATGTGGCCGTCCGATCCAGGGCGGCTCGAATTCCGGCCGGAACGTCACGATCAGCAACACGCGAAGGGTCGCAATCCGGTCCACGGCCCGACCGAACAGTTCCAAGCTCGTGGGGTCGGTCCAATGCGCATCCTCGAAGATCATCAGCACCGGACTGGAGCGTGTCAGCGCCTCGGTCTGCGCAAAGAGCGCTTCCATCGTTCTTTGCCGGCGCTGTTGCGGGGTCAACGCGAGCGCGGGATAGCGACCATCGTTCGGCAGCGACAGCATCTCGGCAAAGAGCGCCGCATCCTGGGCTGACGTCGAGGTCTGCGCGAGCAACGCGTCGAGCTTGTCGAGCCGCGCTTGCGGGGTGTCGTCGTGCGCCAGTCCGGCGGCACGTTCCACCTGGCCGATGATCGGATAAAACGCGCTGTCGGTGTGCTGCGGGGAGCAGAAATAGCGCAAGCGCGCGTGCGGTTCGGTGGCGAGGCGTTCCAGCAGTGCGGCCGTGAGCCGCGATTTGCCAATGCCGGCTTCGCCGGAGAGCAGCACCACCTGACCTTCGCCGCTCTTTGCTCTCGCCCAGCGCCGCAGTAGCAATTCAATTTCTTCTTCCCGCCCGACGAGGGCGGTCAGACCGCTCGCGTGCAGCGCCTCAAAGCGACCTTCAGCCGAACTCGCCCGCAGCGCCGCCCAGGCCCGCACCGGCCCAGCGATGCCCTTGAGATCCCTGGCGCCAAGGTCCGCCAGCTCGAACAGGTTGCCGAGAAGCTTTCGCGTATCCTCGGCGATGACCACCATGTTCGGCTCGGCGATCCCTTGCAGACGCGCCGCAAGATTCGGGGTCTCGCCGACGATGCCGCGCTCCTGCGCCTCCCCCGATCCGATCAGGTCGCCGACGACAACGAGTCCGGTCGCAATTCCGACACGGGTTTGCAGCGCAGCGCGCGTCTTGAGCCCGGCCAGCGCCGCAATCAGCTCCAGCCCCGCCCGTACCGCTCGCTCGGCTTCGTCCTCATGGGCTTGCGGATAGCCGAAATAAACCAGGACGCCGTCGCCCATGTATTTCGCCACGAACCCGCCGAAGCGCCGCACCGTCTCGGCAACGCATTTCTGATAGGCCGAAATGACCTCGCGCAGGTCCTCCGGGTCCATGCGGGCGGAGAGCGCGGTCGAGCCGACCAGGTCGGAGAACATCACCGTGACTTGGCGCCGCTCAGCGGTGTCCGTCGGAGCCTTGCCGTGCGTCAGAACAGCGTCGGGTGCCGGCGCTGTGGCGTTGTCGTCAGTGCGCAGGGCGGCGATAGCGTCGAGCAACTTACGCCGGTGGCCGACGATACCGACGCCCAAATCCTTCAAGTCCTCCGCCGTCAAGTTCGGCAGGACCGTCTCATCGATCTCGTTGTCGCGGAAAGTGGCCTCGTACCGTTCGAGGCCAAGGCTCCGCAGCCAACCGTCGATGTTCAAGTTCAGTCCCCTGGGGCTCTTGTCAGCGGTTGATTTTGAAAAGGGTTGAGTCATCGGCGCCCGCCGTGATTCCAAGGGGTTTCCGGAACCAACATTGGATTCGCCATGTGGACGCCGACTACTCGACAGCAGCATAGCCGTATCGTCACGCGATACCAGACCGATCTGACCGACGCTGAATGGCACGTGATCGCCCCGCACTTGCCGAAACCCTGCGCGACGGGCCGACCGCGCGAGTGGCCGATGCGCGAGATCGTCAACGGCATCTTCTATGTCATGCGGGCGGGCTGCCCGTGGCGGCTGCTGCCGAACGACTTTCCGCCATGGGGAACGATTTACCGCTGGTTCGCCGTCTGGCGCGACGACGGGCGCTTTGAACGGATAAACCACGCGCTCGTGATGGCAGATCGCGAACGGGTCGGGCGCGATGCCAGCCCCTCGGCGGCGATCATCGACAGCCAGACCGTCAAGACTACCGAGGCCGGCGGGCCATGCGGTTACGATGCGGGCAAGAAGATCAACGGACGCAAGCGCCACGCGCTGGTCGACACCGACGGGCGCGGCCTCGTGCTCGAACCGCATCCGGCGAGCATCCAGGATCGCGACGGCGGTGGACCGCTTCTGCGGGCGTCGCGTCGATCATTCCCTTCATTGAGCGCGTCTTCGCCGACAGCGGGTATGCCGGTGAGAAGGTCACCACGGCCACGTTGATCGCGGTCGAGATCGTGCGCAAGAACCCCGATCAGGTCGGCTTCGCTGTTAACCCCCGCCGCTGGGTCGTCGAGCGGTTCTTCGCGTGGATTGGACGCAATCGACGGCTGGCAAAGGACTTCGAGGCAACCATCGACTCCGCGCGCGCCTTCCTTTACGCCGCATCCGTCATGCTGCTCGTGCGTCGGATCGCCCGCGCTTCATGACTTTCGAAACCGACTCTAACTCGACCTGGGCTCGATTGTGCCACGCCTTCAAACGCTATGCACCTAGTCGAAAGTGACTTTCCACACCAACGAGCTAACGGCCACCAACCAGTATGCATCCGATGAGGGCACAGGGCGCCGCGGCTGATGGCAGGGCCGTCATTTGCAAATCTACTGGGTGTTCTGTCTTGCTGTCTTGGGGAATCACGATAGCCGGAAACGGCCGATGCCCAGACCCGCTTTTTCGGAGGTAGTGATGGGGGTGGACGCCCGCGATGTGCCCGCCTGCGGCTTCGTCGAGATTAAGCAATAATGATGTAGGCTCGCCGCTCGCTCGCCTGTGACCATCACCGCCGTTTGCCCCCTTCTGAAGGACCATTCGGCATTTGCCGCTTCGCCACCTCATGCAACAACAATTGTTGATCCGCGTATGGGAGCCGCTCGCAGGCCCCAAATGCGCAGTCAAATAGGCGAGCAGCCATTCGATGGTCCACTTCTTCTCCAATGGATCGTTTGCGGTCAGCCACTGGAACGCCACTAAACGGTGACTTATACCAAAACCCAGAAATCTCGACTCATGTTACCCGACGTTGTGCGGGGATGATCGCATCGTAAACATGAGTCAAATCGAACACCTGGACGGTCGTTACAACCCCACCGCAACGCCGCGGGTGGAGCGCGGGTAACGCGATTTGGTATTATACCAATTCTCGGAGATGCTGACTCATCTTGGCAGCGCGGCAAGACCACACGGCGCACAGGCAACTATCTGAAACTAAATGATGATTTCGCTTAGATCGCTGCACCGTTGCTAGGCCCGAAGAGTCAGCGTCTCCGAGAGTTGGTATTAGTCTTCACGCAGGCCCGGAGGATCTTGTACCATGTCTGGTCGCGTTATCGGCGGATCGGCTGAAGCACGCCCCGCAAAGGCCGGAGTCCTAAGCGCAGCGAGGCACGCAACGCTTGGGCCGAAGGCAGGGTCACGAGCAGGACGAAGACGCGCTACCCAACAAAAACTCGAGCATGTTGCCTCCCAACATTCCAGCGCGCTTTGAGATTAAGGTTACGCCGGGCAGCCCAGCGCTGCCCCGCTACTTCTTCAAAAAGAACGGGCAGCTTGGCGAACGTGACCGTCGTGCGCGCGCTTCGTCACGGTACGGGTGGTCGCTTATGCCCCGCGCCTCATGTCCGAGATTGCCCGCTAAACAGACCTACCGCGATATGGCAAAATTGACGCGGCCCGAAGCGACATTAACCGCGCGCTCAACGACCTATTGTCGGCAAGGCGGCGAAGTGCGAGTATTTTTGGAACTGCGTCTTCCGGGAATGCTGGCCAAATTACGCTGGATAGATCGGCATCTGCGGCATTAAACGAAACTCACAATGGGGAAGGATAGGACATCATGAATCCGCTGAATTGGCGTCGCGAGCACCAAGTCGCGCTACTTCTTGGGGGTGTTATTGGAATCGCCATGGGGCTGCTTATCGGATACATGTACGACACCCTCTGGTCTATGTACGACGGCATCCTCACCGCAATGGGAAACATGCTAGCAACGGGAAAAAGCGCAGCAACGGCAAACGCGCCCGTCAACCCCCCTAACCTTCCAAGAGCGGCCGGGCAATGGCTCGGGAGCGGAAGTAGTTTTCGATGGGGTGCTTGTGGCGCGTTGGTCGGCGGTGCCATCCTTTATACGCGGCAGCTCTTGCACGCGTAGGCCGCTTGCACGCGTAGATTGGGCTACCACTCAGAAAACCGCGAGCGAGATCGGCCTTTCGATGATTTTCGGACAGGCGCGACGTCCGCGTCGAGTCCGAGATGCGCTGCATAATGGACATCGACCTAGTACCCGCTTTTCTGCGCAGGTGAGTCATGATTCAAGATCGGGATGATTCCCAAAGCGAGAGAGGTTCGGCTTAAGCCGAAGGTACGCCAAGTGCTTGAGGCGCGCTGCCGGGCAATGACTACAGCGCAGCGCGACGTGAAGCGGGCACGGATAGCTGTGGGTCGCAGCACCCGTTTGATCGCCGAGGAAGTGGGCGTTCAGCCGCGGATCTTCAGCAACTGGCGGCGGCGCTTTGCCGAGCACGACCTTGGCGGGCTGACGGACCGTCCGCGGGCGGGCAAGAAGCGCCAGGGCCGCCGCGTTGTCGCTGCCTTCATCGGTACCGCCTTCGTCCAGGACGACGCCGACGCCGCCAGCAAGCAATGGCGAGCGGTCGCCGATCAGTTACGTGCTAAAGTGCCGAAGCTCGCCGGGATCATGGACGAAGCAGAGGCCGACGTGCTCGCCTTCATGACCTTCCCCAAAGATCATCGGCCGAAGATCCACTCCATCAATCCGCTTGAACGCCTCAACGGCGAGATCAAGCGGCGCACCGAAGTCGTCGGCATCTTCCCGAACGAGGACGCGATCCACACGGCTCATCGGCGCCTTGCTGATGGAACAGAACGACGAATGGGCGGTGCAGCGCGGCCGCTACATGAGCCTGGAAACAATCGCCCCGTTGAGCGATGATCCCATCGTCAAGCTGCCCGCCGTGGCGACAGCTTGATCTGCCCGGCCCTGCCGGAAATACCGCGGCTGCGCCGTTGTTACACCGCTCGCCGGGACACGATCGATTTTTCAGGTTCACGGCGTGGATGCCAACGGTCTGGTGGTTATCCGCCGGCAGTTGAAACGTTGCTACATCCTGGCGTTCTTTCAGAAGCTGCAACCACCCCGAAGGAGCTAACGCCCCAGGACAAGCATAATGATACAGGCGGCAGTTGTCACGATGACCACGCTGCTCACCCTCGACGGCGAGGCAATCGGGTGATCCACGCTCATAGACGAGGTTTAAAACAAACGTCGCTTACACTCTCTGCGCTCGGCTACCTGAGCCCAGCACAGTTTGAGGATCACCACGGCAGACGGTCAAAACCGCCGCATGAAACTGTCCAGCTCCAGGGGCGCACTCCAATCGGGGGTCCCGTTCCAATGCCGATTGACATTGCTGGTGGCGATTGGGGCGAATAGCAAGGGGTCACGTCCCCTCGACGACGAGCGAACACAACGCAGCGCCGCGCGCGAACAGCCAATGATTGCGCACGCAACATAGTTGCCGTTTGGCAGAACGAAGCCAAATGTGTTGCCCGGACCCGACAGCACTGAGGGGCGACCGCCGCGAACCGGACGCAGGTGCGGCGGCCGCGGCGCGAACCGCAGCCACGGCTGATCTTACCTTCCCAGTGATCCTGACTCCCGACGTCATGCCGGGCAGTCCCGCGCTCACCTGCCTCGCGGACGCGACGGGCAGCAGAGGTCAACCGGCGTCATTCCGCGGCTCCCCAGTCGCACTAAGGATTAGGAGTATGGTTTAAGATGCGCCACGTCTGGATGCCAGTGCCAAGGTCGGTCGTGTTCACGCCGACGGTGAGTAGCGTGCTGAGGAAATCCGCGAATTTCGTGATGTCGACCGATTGTGCGTTGGCGGCAAAAATGACGTCCTTGTTGTGCATCTGCATCCGGGTGGCGAGGAAATAGCCAGCCGGATCGGCAAGGCTCACCGAATAGACAACCGGCACGGTTGGGCCGTTCATCTTCGAGCAGTCCACCCCGAGCTTCTCGGCCAGCTCGCGCGGCTCGCGTCGATAGAGGAACACCGAACCAGGATCGGCTTGGATATCGATCAGCCCGCCGGCGGCCGCGACCGCCTCGGCAAGCGTCATCCGCCAAGCGGACGACGTGGCTCCCGCACTGAACTTGAACTGGCCCTGCGCACCCGAGGCGCCAAAGGCCAGGTAGGTCTGCGGCTCCTGGTAGAGATAGATCGTGTCGTGCGGCCAGACCCAGATGTTGTTGCCTGGCTCATAAATGATCGCACCGAACGGCGCCGAGGCCCGGCGGCCATTGCGCAGGACTACCACCCACGTATCTTGTCCCTGATCCTTGAGCCCACCAGCCCGGGTGATCATGTCGAGCAGGCGTTCGCCCCCCGGCTGCGCCGCGATGCGGCCTGAGGGCGTGAATGCCGATGAGTTATTCACTTCGCCGAGCACGGTGACCAGCGAGCTGTTCTGGGTCACCAGCGCCACCTCGACCTGTGGCTCAATCGCTCGATCCTTGATCCGGTCGACAATCTCCTTCTCCACCTCCCCGACCGTCTTGCCAGCGGTGGGGACGTGGCCCGCATACGGGACGGTGAGGAATCCCTTGGAGTCGACCGGCTGATTCGGCAGCGTCACAAAATTGCCGGGCCGCACCCCGGCCTCCGCTGGGATGTATAGGCCACCGGCCGCGGCTTCGAAGATGGTGACGCTGACTATGTCGCCGATCCCGAATTTGATCTCCGGCGGTGGACGATGGTCGCCAAACGTCGCCGACAGCGTGCGCGGACCGTACTCGTCGAGGATGTTCACCACGTCGGGCGTGAGCTTGACGAGGCCGTACGGCGGGCCATGCCACGGCTCGCCTGACCTGACGACAAGCGAGTTCGGCCCAGAAGCGGGTATGAGCAAGGAACCGCAGCCGGCGGTCAGGCTCGCGCTGCCTATCACCGCGAGCACAGCGAAAAGGCGGCGCGATCCCCTCATGCCCCTCAAAACCCCAGAATCTTAAGCGTAAAGCCTATACCCAACGATGCTTGCCGGGTAACCATAATCCACTGGTTTCCGCCTCTACCGGACATACTTTCCAGTCCTGTGTGTTCAATTGGCCACACTTTCCAAGGTGGGTGGACAATGGCGACGCCGCCCGCTTAGGGGCTCGGCTGCGGACGCGCCAAAGGCGGACAGATCACAGGACCACCAGACGCCAAATCAGCCAGGGAGGACCATCGCCGCGCGGCCAAACGTCGTGGGCGGGCAAAGCACGACGGGAGGTCCCTGAAGGTCAATGAAGAGACAGCGGGCACGCCTTACTTGGCCCGCCCCAATCCCGCCGCCTCCGGAGGGGCATAGTGGAGCGGATGATTCGTTAGTGAGTTGTTTACGGGTGGCGTCGCAGCATTGGCCCTTCGAGGAGCCACTCCGATGTCAGTGCCCATTTTCTTGGCATTCCTGATCGGTGCCGTACTCGGGATGAGGTTCAAAGTCCTCATTCTCATTCCGGCTATCGGCTTGGCTTGGATAGTTATTCTCGCGGCTGGCATCGCTCGCGAGGATAACGTCTCCGCCATCCTGATCGCGGTTGTGCTTGCTTCGAGCTGCCTGCAGATCGGATATCTCTGCGGCATCGTGACGCGATACATCATTGCTCTGGCCCGTATCGGACGCACGCGCAACGGCTCGCTGCACGCTCAATCGGCCCGGTAGCGCAAGCCGGCGCTCTTTGCGCTCTCCCCGTTCATTGCACCGGAGCGGCGTCGACCCAGTATTGCGGGTAGGCCCGTACCGGCCCGAAATAGTAGTACGCCCGAGTCTGATCAAAATTGCGCGGATCGAAGCCAGCGCCGTAGGTCGATCTCAATTCCCTATGGTAAACGTAGCCTACGTGAAGACTGCCACAAGGGCCACACCGCGCATGAGCGGCCCATGGTGGAGACGGCAAATCGGC
>Ga0181536_10001294_pt1 | contig 29586 bp, 21 predicted proteins | sample PEATcosm2014_Bin_41_FD_121105 | JGI IMG/M metagenome (GOLD analysis project Ga0181536, IMG submission 121105) | Peatland microbial communities from MTU Mesocosm Facility, Houghton, MI, USA - PEATcosm2014_Bin17_60_metaG | ecosystem: Environmental > Terrestrial > Soil > Wetlands > Peat | place...
CCAGCTCCGACACCAACGTGCTGTCGCTCACCGCGGCGAACGCTTCGGCGGCGGCCGGAACGCACACCGTGACGGTGACCTCTCTGGCGCAAACCTCAAGCGGGTACCTGGCGCCCGTTAGCAACGCCGATGCCACGCTTTCCGGTTCTGTCACGCTTGCCGACAACGGCGCCGCGGTGACCGTCAAATTGAGTTCGTCGGACAATACGCTGGCCGGGCTGGCCGCAGCCATCAACGCCACCGGCGTGGGCATCACCGCCAGTGTGCTGACCGATTCCGCGGGTTCCCGATTGAGCCTGGTTTCGGGAACGTCGGGAGCGGATGGAAACATCACGGTAAGCGCGAACTCGATTGTGGCCAGCAATGCGGCTTTGGGTTACGTCGACACCAAAGGTTACACCCCCACGACAAAAGACAGCGGCGCTCTGACTTCGATTACCAACGTTGGCGATGCGCTCTCCGGCTCGATCTCGATTCAGGTGGGCGGCGGAACGGCGCAGACTGTCAGTGTCCCACCCAATTCGCTCACTTCTCCAAGCAACAATCTTACCGGGCTGGCCGGCGCCATCAACACGGCCAATATCGGGGTCACGGCTTCGGTGATTACCAACAGCGATGGTTCGTCAAGCCTCTCATTGGTGTCTGGAACCGTGGGCAGCGCCGGAGCGTTGACGGTGACTTCCAGCATTGTCGATGCCAGCGCTTCATTGGGCTATACCGCCGCGGTGACGGGTTCGGATGCCCAACTGACGATCGACGGCGTAACCCTGGCCAGCGCCTCGAACACGGTGGCCAATCTCATTCCCGGCGTGACCTTCCAGTTGCTGGCCCCCAGCGCTGCCGAAACCGGCGGCGGACTGGAGCAGATCCAGGTGGTTATCGGCACCGACAACACCGATGTGGAGAGCACGGTCGGCAAGTTCGTCTCCGACTACAACTCGCTGATCAGCGGCATCAACGACCAGGAGGGTCTGACCAGTTCGGGAACCACCGAGCCGTTGTTCGGCTCACCCACGCTTTCGCTGCTGCAGCAGCAACTCTTGAACGGCCTGAACGCGGCCAATCCCAACGGCTATCTGGCTCCGATCACGACTAGCCTGGACCCGACGCTGGCCGGCTCGATGACCATCTCGGTGGGCGGCGGCACGACGGAAAACATCGTCATCGGCGCCGGAACGAATACCTCCAACACCTTTTACACCGGCAGCGGCGTCAATTCACTTTCCGGCGTGGCCAGCGCCATCAATAAGGCAAACATCGGACTTACGGCCAGCGTGGTCACCACCGACGGCCAGCAGACCCTCGCGCTGCTCTCGCAAACCGCCGGCTCCAGCGGGACATTGTCGGTCAACTCCAGCATCGCCGCCACCAGCGATACGGCTCTGAGTTACTCCGACGCAGAGAGCTATACCAGTACGACGGCCGACAGCGGCGCTCTCACCGGGATTACCAACGCCAGCGATGCTCTCTCCGGCTCCGTCACCATTCAGGTGGGCAACGGAGCGACAAAAACCATCAGTGTGCCGCCCCATTCGGCCACTTCTCCAAGCAACAATCTAGCCGGGCTGGCCGGCGCCATCAACACGGCCAACCTCGGGGTCACGGCTTCGGTTGTGACGAACAAGAATGGGTCGCACAGCCTCTCGCTGCTGTCTAAAACCGTGGGCAGCGCCGGAGCGTTGACTGTGACTTCCAGCATCCTGGATACCACCCATACCAGCACGGCGACGCTGAACTACACCAACTCGTCGGACATCAACAGCCTGACCGGTCTGGGCATCAGCGTCAACAGCGACGGGTCGTTGACCCTCGACAGCACCTCTCTGGATTCGGTGCTGAACTCGGACTATAGCAGCGTAATCGGCTTCTTCCAGAACACGGACAGTTGGGGCCAGACATTTTCTAACATGCTGACCAATGCGGGCACGGGTTCAGCGACGGGCATTTTGTCGCTTGCCTCCAGCTCCGACAGCACTATTGAATCCACGCTGAACGCCGACATCTCCAGGGAAAATAGCCTGATCTCGATCTCGCAGACGAGCCTGACCACGGAGTTGAACACCGCCAACCAGATCATGCAGCAACTGCCCACGCAGTTGGCGGGCATCAACGAGCTTTACTCGGCCATCACCGGCTATGGCCAGAACAGCAACGGCTAAGGAGCGGCAACCCTATGGGAAGTTATCAGGAATATGCGCTGGACGGCGCTTCGGCCGTCGATCTGGTGGTGGCGCTCTATGACGGAATCATCCGTTTTCTTTACGCCGCCGCCGACGCCGTGGAGCGCGGCGATCAGGAGGCCCGCCGCACCGCGGTGAAGCGGGCGCTGGATATCATCATCCACCTGCAAGCACGGCTGCGCATGGATGTGGGCGGTCGGCCGGCGGAGATGCTCAGCGAGTTCTACGCCTCGATCTTCTCCGAGATTTTGCAGGCCTCGCAGTCGGCCTCGCGGCAGAAGTTTCTGCACACCATCGACTGTGTGCGCAACGTGCGCGACGCATGGCGCCAGGTGGCCAAGGACCCCACCGTCAATCCCGCCCCGCTGCAAGTCGCCTCCGGGCGCAGGCAGACGGGCTTCGATGGCAGCGAATACGGAGCGGATGCCGCCGCCGGCTCAAGCTGGAATGCGTGAGAGAAAGGGACTAGGGACTAGGGAATAGGGAATAGCCTGATCGTCGCTTGCAATGATCCCGATCTGCACTATCACTTCCTTGTAACAGCAATAATGGCTGTGATGGCGCTAAGCACTGAAGCTATTGCCGAGACAAGTGCGAGAATCCATAATCGTGATTCGCGAATGCCGCGTTCTGCTTCCAAAACCCGCTGTTGCAATTCAAAATCCGACGCGCGCGACGCTCGCCCTGAAGAGCTTTGCGTACGAAGTTCACCGGCAATATCAACACCGAGTTCTCGTGCTCGTTGTTCAAGTTGGTCGCCTTCAAGTAGTTTTGCCATGTTTATCCGATTTTCCTTTCGATGAGATGGATTCCCGAACATCCGGTCTGATCCTAGTCCCTAGCCCCTAGCCCCTATTCCCTATTCCCTATTCCCTATTCCCTAGTCCCTAGTCCCTAGTCCCTAGTCCCTATTCCCTATTCCCTAGTCCCTAGTCCCCAGTCCCTGTCTCTATCATCCGGCCACGGTGAGTTCTTCTTCCAATTGCTGCTTCTGGTAGAGGCTGGCATAGTAGCCATCGAGAGCTAACAACTCATCGTGTTTTCCCAACTCGACGATCCTGCCATGGTCGAGCACGGCGATCCGGTCCGCGCTGCGCACGGTCGAGACGCGATGCGAGATCAGGATGGTGGTCGAGGCCGCGATGTAGTTGCGCAACCCGCCCAGGATGCGTTCTTCCGTGTAGGTATCCACGCTGGCCAGCGCGTCGTCGAGGATGAGGATGGCGGGACGGCGCAACAGGGCGCGGGCAATGGCCGCGCGCTGCTTTTGCCCGCCGGAAAGCGTGACCCCGCGTTCGCCCACCATGGTTTCAAAACCCTGCGGAAACTCTTCAAACTCCAGTCGAATGTGCGCGGCCTCGGCGGCTTTCAATAACTCCTCCGCATTGGCGCTGGGCGCTCCGAAGGCCAGGTTTTCGCGGATGGTCTCGCTAAACAGAAAGGTTTCCTGCGGAACCATGCCGATGTTGCTTCTAAGCACCGCCAGCGGAAAGTCGCGCACCGGGCGGCCGTCGATCAGCAGCGATCCCTCGGGGGCCTCATACAGTCGCGTGATGAGGTTGACCAGCGTGGACTTGCCGGAGCCGGTGGGTCCGACGATGGCCATGCTTGAACCGGCTGGAATCTTGAGCGAGATGCCGCGCAGCACCGGAGATTCCTCGTAGCTGAAGTCGAGCTGGCGGAACTCGATCTCGCCTTCGAGCACGGCATCGGCGGAGATTGCGGGATCGGCGGCCGCGTCGTCGATCCCAGGCTCGGCACGCAGCAGTTCTTCGATGCGCTTCATGGAGGCGGTGCCGCGCTGAAAGATATTCACTACCCAGCCCACCGCGATGATAGGCCAGGTAAGCAAGATCATGTAAGTGTTGAAGGCTACAAATTGGCCTGGAGTAATGCGGTGAGATATAACCTCGTGGCCGCCGGCCAGCAGGGTAATCACCATCGAGATGCCGAGGATGAATTCGAGCGAAGGCCAGAGCATTCCCATCAACTGCACCAGGCGAAGCGAGCGGGCAATGTACTGGCGGTTGAGGCGCTCGAAGCGGCCAATCTCGGAGTCCTCGCGGGCAAAGGCGCGGACCAGCCGCGCGCCGGAGTAGTTTTCCTGGGCCTGGGATGAGATTTCGGAGAAGCTGGCCTGGATGCGCTCGAAGCGGTCGTGAATTCTGTGCCCGAAATACTGCACCAAAATGCTTGCTACCGGCATGGGCGCGAGCGCCACCAGGGTAAGCCAAGGACTGATGCGCAGCACAAAGAACAATGCGCCCACGGTAAAGAAAGCGGTATTGGCGCTGTACATCAGGGCAGGACCGAGCATCATGCGCACGGCATTCAGATCGTTGGTCAGCCGGGCCATGATGTCGCCGGTGCGATAGCGCTGATAGAAGCCTGCGTCCTGGCGCTCCAGTTGGCGAAAGAGGTCGTTGCGCAGGTCGAACTCGATCTCCCGCGAGATGCCGATGAGAATCCAGCGCTGAGCGTAAAGAAAGACGCCCTTGACCAGGGCGATGCCCACCAGCATCCCGGCGAAGAGCAGAATCCTTCCCCGCGTTGTTCCACTTTTCAACTCGTCGATGGCCGTTTCCAGAACCCTGGGAAACTGCACCCATATCGCGTTGGTGCAAACGCACGAGAGTGTGCCCCACAGGTATCCCCAGCGGTAGCGGCGCATATACACAAAGAGGGGGCGCAGGTCGCGAAGCATGGCTTTATTGTACGGGGAGGAGCCGTTTGGGTCTGGCTGGATTGTCGGATGGCTCTTCGCAGTAGAATCGTGTGTATGAACCAACCGCCCCCTCGCCGCCTGATCCGGGAAAAATGCACAGATAATAGCATCATCCGATGCTCAACCAATCGCCAGAAAGGCTGCGCTCACTTCCTGCTTCTGGCCCAACCTATTTGTGGGTTTGTTAAGTATATTTATACCGATACACTGGACAACCTCACATGAACACATGAATTGCGGTCTGTGAGCCTTGCGCCCGCCATCGAAGCCTCTTGGTTGGAGCAAGATTGATATTCATCTCTCCCCAATCCGCCCGCAACAATGAAATAATGTCCAATATGCGGACCCAACTGTCTTTTACTACTCTTGCCGGAATCGAAACCGAACTGCTGGCTGTTCTGGCCGTCGATACACAAACTGCCAAAGGCTCCGATGCCAAAGCCGAGCCTGTGCTGCTGACCACGGACTCCGCAGTGAAGGCCGCCGCGGCCGCCGCGATTGCCAGCGGCGAATACAAGGCCGGCGCGCATGAAACTCTGTTGCTGCACGCCCCGGCCGGCCTGACGGCCAAGCGCCTGCTGATTGTAGGCCTCGGCAAAACGGCCAAGGTCACGGTACACAGTGTGCGCGCCGCCGCCGGAGCCGCCGTCCGCTTCACCAAGCCGCGCGGCATCCGCGAGCTGGCCTTTGCGCTGCCGGAGTCGGAACTGCTCGCCGCCGGACCTAGCGTACGCGCGGCAATCGAAGGCGCTTTCGTGGGCGACTTCGACCCCGACACCTATCGCAGCGACCGCCAGGACCAGAGTGTGCAGTCATTCACCCTCGTTGTGCCTGAAGATCGGGACAAGGCAGTCATCCAGTCCGCCTTTACCGAGGGCGCGATCGTCGGCGAGAGCCAGAACTTCACCCGCTCGCTGGTCAACGAGCCGGGCAACAAGCTCACCCCTACTGTTCTCGGACAGCGCGCCGCCATGATGGCCGCCGAAGTCGGCCTCAAGTGGACGATCTCCTCCACCGAGATGCTGAAGGAACTCAAGATGGGCGCGTTCTGGAGCGTGGCGCAAGGCTCCGAGGAGCCGCCGGCACTGATCGTGTTGCGCTATGAGCCGGAAGGCGTGAGCAAAGGACCGCTGTTGGGACTGGTCGGAAAGGGTATAACCTTCGACTCGGGCGGCATCTCCATCAAACCTTCCGAAAATATGGAGAAGATGAAGTACGACATGGCCGGCGGTGCGGCCGTGATCGGCGCCATGCGCGCCATCGCCCTGCTCAAGCCCAAGGTGCGGGTGATCGCCGTGGTCTGCGCGGCCGAAAATATGCCCGACGGCAAGGCACAAAAGCCGGGCGACGTGCAAACGGCGATGCCGTTCTCCGCTGAGAAACCCGGTAAGACCATCGAGATCGTCAATACCGACGCCGAAGGCCGGCTGGTGCTGGCCGACGGCCTCACCTACGCCCGCCAACTGGGCGCAACCCATCTGATCGACGCCGCCACCCTCACCGGCGCCTGCGTCACCGCTCTGGGCCATACCAATGCCGGTGTCTTCTCGAACGACGAGGCCATATTCGATAAGTTCAACGCGGCGCTCGCCACTTCCGGCGAAAAGTTCTGGCGGCTGCCCCTCGGCGAAGAGTACGCCGAGCAGATCAAGAGCGACATCGGCGACATCAAAAACACCGCCGGCCGCTGGGGCGGCGCCTGCACCGCAGCCGAGTTCCTCAAAGTCTTTGTAGAGGAGACTCCCTGGATTCATCTGGACATTGCGGGCATGGCGTGGGTGGAAGACGCAAAGCCTCACATCGCCAAAGGTCCCAGCGGCGTTGCGGTAAGGTCGATTCTGGAGTGGGTGAGAAGTTTCTAGTGTAGTGAGTCGGAAGTTAGCTAAGAACCTATCCGTAAATTGAGAAAAAATGTAGCGCCGGTCTTCAGACCGGCTGTACTGGCGGCGTCCACGCCGCCAGATGCCTCCTGTGGGTCTGGAGACCCACAAGACAGCCGACCTGGAGGTCGGCGCTGCCAATTTACGGATAGGCTCTAAATAAGTCAAGCGACGGAGACGCTAGCCGCGCTCAAACTCTAAGTGCAACAAATCCGAAAGGGATAATGTTGCATGAGGAGGTAGTATAAACAGTTGTATTTTGTGGAACGCGCGTTGATTCAGACGCAGTTGGCGTTGTGTTCCACCGTCACCCGCGAGATGGCGCGCAACGGCTGACAATCCCTGCCCGATATAGCGCGGCGCGGGCGTCATCGCGCAGCAGATCGCGGATCGGCAGGCCATAGTCGCGGCGTTTTTGAAACCAGGCTCCCGGACGCTATCGTGCTTCAAAACAAAATCCAGGCACGAAGCTGTTTAACCGGTTCTCGATGCTTCAAATGACCGCCACTGCCATTCTGCTCGGCTCAATTGCGGAATATTGCAAGAGGCTCCTTCTGGAAGCAATTCTTAAGACCGGCGTAGTTGCGGCGTTATCCTTGAATGGACCGATGCTCACCGACGACGCACAATCTCGAACGTCGGCACGTACTGCCGCACACAAATCCCGCCGACGCAAACCGCGCTGGCTGCGGATTCTGCTGTGGGCCGCGTGCGGGCTGTTTACGCTGCTGCTTTTGGCCGCGGCTGCCGGGGTCTTGTGGCTGCGCACGGCGGCCAAGGCCGCGCTACCGGTGCTGGACGGCGATGTGCAACTGGCTGGGTCAGGCTTGAAAGGCTTGGCTGCGCCGGTGACGGTCGAGCGCGACGCGCACGGCGTGCCCCACATTGCGGCGGCCCGCGAGGACGATCTCTTCGTTGCTCAGGGTTACGTAACCGCGCAGGACCGCCTCTGGCAGATGGACCTCTACCGGCGCAACGCCAACGGCGAACTGGCGGAGATTCTCGGCCCCTCGCTGGTCAAGCACGACAAGACGCAGCGGGTATTGCAGATTCGCCTGACGGCCCAGCGCATCTACGCCCATCTGCCCGCCGCCGACCGCGTCCGGCTGGACGATTACGCGCGCGGCGTGAACCTGTTTATCGCGCAGCATTCGGACGCGCTGCCGCCGGAGTTCGGACTGCTGCACTATCGTCCCCAGCCCTGGAGCGGGGCGGACTCGGTCTCGGTCGGGCTGGGGATGGTCCAACTGCTGGATACGCACTGGGACGTAAAGCTGGCGCGGGAGCGCATCTCCGCAAAGCTGCACAACCCCAAGCTGGAAGCCGATCTCTATCCGGTGGGTTCCTGGCGCGACCATCCGCCCACCGGCATCAAGCTGGACCTGAGCCAGCCGCACCCCGAGCCGGTCCCGAAAAAAGACGACGACGATGATGACGACGACGATGACCGCACCCAGGCTGGCGTTGCGCCGTTCGTCGGGCCGGATGCCGCGCCAACTGCGGGAAGCAGCCTAGCGGTGAAGGGTACGGGCTTCAACCCGCACATTCAATCGGCCCAATCATCCTGGGCTTTAGCCTCGAAGGAAAATGCGTCCGCTGCCTACGAGGACCCGGCAGCCCTTCGCGTCCTGCTCGGCCTGCCTGCCTACGACGGCTGCGCGCCGGGATCGAACAACTGGGTGATCGCAGGGCAGCATACGGCCAGCGGCAAGCCGCTGCTTTCCAACGATATGCACCTCGCGCTTACCGAGCCGGATATCTGGTATATGGCGGACTTGCGCGCCCCCGGTTATCACGCTGCGGGAGTCACGGCGCCGGGGATGCCGTTTGTGATCGCCGGCCATAACGAGCACGTGGCCTGGGGCTTTACCGCGCTCTACGCCGACGTGCAAGACCTCTACGTCGAAAAGCTGGACGGCAAGGGCAACTACCAGGATTCGGATGCCGTGTGGAAGCCGCTCACGGTGGACCACGAGGTCATTCATGTGCGTTTTGGCGCGGATGTGCATCTGGACGTGCAGTCCACCGCCCACGGGCCGCTGCTCAACCCCATCTTCACCAGGGAAACCCGGCCCATCGCTTTGAAGTGGACCCTCTACGACCCGGCGCTCAACTCGCTGCCGTTTTACCAGCTCAACGTCGCGTCCAACTGGACGGAGTTTTCAGCCGCCCTGGAAAGCTGGGAGTGGCCGACGCAGAACGTTGTCTACTCCGACGATCAGGGCCACATCGCGTATCATGCCGTGGGCAAGGTGCCAATTCGTGGGGGTGGAGTCGGCTTACTCGATATGCCTCTACCGTACGACACAAAAGACCCGCGCTCTGTATGGGGGTATGAATTCTGTGCCAGTATCTGTCCGATCTACATCCCCTTCGACAAGATGCCCAGCGCTGTCGATCCGCCCTCCGGCTTTCTAGCCACCGCCAACTCCCGCGTGACTACTGCCAGTTCGCCTTATCCGCTCTCGCTTGAGTGGGTCGAACCCTACCGCGCCGAGCGCATCTACAAATCGCTGGAGGGCCGCGAGCATCTCACCGCCGCCGATATGCTGGCCGTTCAAACCGACGTATACAGCGAGGTGGATCAGGAGTTGGGCCACCGCTTTGCCTACGCCATCGACCACACCCCCGGCGCCGACGAGCGTCTGCGCAAGGCCGCCGACCTGATGCGCAGTTGGGACGGACGGCTGACTGCCGACTCCGCCGCCGCCTCGGTCGTGACCGAGGCCCGCTATGCCTTCTGGCCGCTGATTCTCAAGCCAAAGCTGGGCGAGGAGGCCGTTGACTACCACTGGTCCGAGTCCAACTTTGCCGAGGAAGAGATCGTCATGCGCGGCAATGCGGAGTGGCTTCCGCCGGGATATAAAGACTGGGATGCTTTGCTGACCGATGCCGTGCGCTGGGGAATGAAGAACGGCAAGGCCCCGGCGGACGTGGCCCGCTGGAGTTATGGAAGCTGGCACGTGGTCGATATCGAGCATCCGCTGGCCGCGTTTCTGCCGTTGGTGGGCCGCGTGGCTGGAACCGGCGCGCAGCCCCAGAGCGGCGACACCACCACCGTCAAACAGGTTGGCCGCGCCTTCGGTCCCTCGCAGCGCTTCACCATGGACTGGAGCAACATAGACGGCTCGACGGAAAACATCGTCCTCGGCGAGAGCGGCAACCCCTACAGCCCCTACTTCCGCGACCAGTGGAACGATTGGTACGGTGGCACCACCTTTGCGCTGCCGTTCAGCCCGGCAGCCGTAGCCGCCCAAACCCGCCACACGCTGCGGCTGCTGCCGTAGGCCAGTTCTATGCGGGATCAGGGCCACACGACAAATGAAAAATTCAGGCGTGGAGCAATGCCAGCAGCGCGGCAATGGCGCGGCCGCGATGGCTGAGGGCGTGCTTGGTTTCCAGGTCGAGTTCGGCCATGGCGCGGTCCAGAGCGGGCAGGTAGAAGAGGGGATCGTAGCCGAAGCCGCCGGTGCCGCGGGGAGCTTCCAGAATGACGCCCTCGACCGCGCCTTCGGCGGTATGCAAGAGCTTGCCGTTCGAGGCCACGGCCAGAACGCAGCGGTAGCGGGCGGTTCGCCGCGCGACGGGGACGTCGGCCAGACGTTGCAGCAGCACTATGTTATTCCAGACGTCGGTGTTGTCGTTGGCGTCGGGCGAGTCGGTGAGGCCGGAGTCGGCGGCAAAGCGGGCGGAGCGTACGCCGGGCGCGCCGTCGAGAGCGTCCACCTCCAGGCCGGAGTCGTCGGCCATGACCAACTCGCCCGGAGCAAAGCGCGAATAATAGACAGCCTTCAACGCGGCGTTGGCCGCGAAGGTGAGACCGTCCTCCTGGGGCGCGGGGATTCTTTCCAGTTCGGGAAGAGCTTCGATGGCGAGGGAGTGCGCTGCGGCAGCGGCGCGGAAGTCGCGCAGCTTGCCCTGGCTGGTGGTGGCGGCATAGAGACGAAGGGCCATGGATTGAGTGTAATGGGGCGGAGAAGTCTGTCGCATTACGGGTATTGGAGTACCCTGCAATTCAGCAGGCCAGCGTGACTGGAAGCGCAAAGTTTCACAGGTTCACAGTTTATGCGTACTGTGAAACTGTGTTTGGTAAACCATTTAGTTTGTTTATTTTAGGAGACGCTCCACAGTTTCACAATTTAACAATTAATCAACTCCTGTGAGGCGGATCTGCGCAACCAATTGATTCCAAGTTGGTTCGGTGCGGCTCCACAGTTTCACCGGCAAAAAACGGGTCGTTCGATTCTTACTTAATTATGGTTAAGTGATTGAAAGGATTTTGGTTAGCGAAAACACAGCAGCCATATTTTTTGCGATTTCATACGCGGCGGCACGGCTTCCCACTCCAGCGACTAGGCCCCCGGCTTGCCACCCCAGCGACGAAGAACTGTCGCCGGGGAACCCGGCTTGGTTCTTCCGATCAATGAGGGGTTTCGCACCCTTGTCTTCTATTTACCAGTGTGCGCCAATGGAGGGAAATTCTCGGCAAAAGGGGATCGGAAGAGTGCGCGGCCTCCCGCCCTTGCCACCACTCCCCGTTCCAAACCATATATGACAAACAAAGCCATATGGTCTATAATGCCATCATGGATGCGAAATGAAGGCCGAGTTGCTCTTTCACCAGCGCATCGACTACGACGATGGTGCGATTGTGGAGATGGTGCTTTGGCGCGTCCCGAAGCCGGTTTCGCCGTCAACCCACGGCCTGAAATATTCGCTGTTCTATGGACGTCCCGGTGTTCGGGAGGTTGGTTACGACAATGAGCGCGGCAAAGGCGATCACCGGCATTTTCAGGGGGTAGAGTCGGCCTATCCGTTCAACACCGTCGAGCAGTTGATAGCCGATTTCTGGTTCGATGTGCGGAGATTGCGAGGGGTCCAATGAGCGATGTAAAAATCACGGTTGGCGGCGCGTTTGAGGACGAAGCCTCGCGTCAGTTCATCGACGCATGGCATCGCGCCGAGCGCGGCGAGAGCTTCCAGGAACGGCATCTGGCTTTTGAAAGCTGGGATGCGCTGGCCCGCGTCCTCACCGGCAAACGGATGGAGTTGTTGGGCTACGTGCGCCGCCACAATGTGACCAGCATTCGTGCTTTAGCCAATGCGCTGGGGCGCGACTATAGCAACGTCCATGCGGATGTGCGGGCATTGGCGGGCGCGGGACTTCTGGATGCCACGGCCGGCGGGGTGCGGGCCGACTACGACGCCATCGAAACCAAAATCGCCATCTAACGAAGCTCTGAATCAATCTCAATTTCCAAATTGGTATCCCCTCAGAGCCTAAAACCACGTTGATTATGCAGGCTTTGCCGGCACAACTGAAGTTATGCCCTGACACAGAAAATACATATCCATCTGCGTAGCGGCCAACACCGACCAAGCGGCTGGCAGTTTCACGCCCGGTCCATGTATCCTCAGCCCATGAGCGAGAAAACTTCCCCTTTCTCCGGCGACGGCAATTTGCTTGAATTCGCGGCATCTTCTTATCTGCGCTCGGCGCGGCATCAGCCGGTTCGGTGGCACGCATGGGGCGATGCGGCTTTTGCCCGCGCCCAGACCGAAGACAAACCTATCCTGCTGGATATTGGCGCGGTGTGGTGCCACTGGTGCCACGTGATGGACCGGGAGTCGTACGAGGACCCGGAGATCGCGGCGATTATCAACCAGCATTATGTGGCCGTAAAGGTGGACCGCGACGAACGGCCCGACGTGGACGCGCGCTACCAGGCGGCGGTTTCGGCGATCAGCGGGCAGGGCGGCTGGCCGCTGACGGCGTTTCTGACGCCCGACGGGCGGCCCTACTTTGGCGGCACCTATATTCCACGCGAGGACCGCTACGGGCGACCGGGCATCGGGCGGGTATTGCTGGCGCTGGCCGAGGTGTGGCGGGAACGGCGCGAGGAGGCGCTGGAGACGGCGGCCAGCGCGATGGCCGCCATCGAGCACAATGAGAGCTTTTCGGGCGGGGGCGGGGACGTGACGCTGGCGCTGGTGGACAAGATCGTCGCCTCGATCCTGAGCAAGTTCGATCCCCGCAACGGGGGCTTCGGCTCGCAGCCCAAGTTTGCCCATCCGGCGGCGCTTGACCTGCTGCTGCACGTGGCTGGAAATCGCGGCAACGAGCAGGCTGGCGCGACTCAGGCGGGCGCGGCTTTTGTCACCACGCTGGAAAAGATGGCGCGGGGCGGGGTCTACGACCAATTGGCAGGCGGCTTTCATCGCTACAGCGTGGATGAGCGCTGGGTGGTGCCGCACTTCGAGAAGATGCTCTACGACAATACCGAGCTGCTGCGCAACTATGCGCATGGATTTCAGAGCTTTGGCCGCGAGGATTTTCGCCGGACGGCTCTGGAGATCGTCGGCTGGCTGGACGGCGCGATGAGCGACCGGGAGCGGGGCGGCTTTTATGCCTCGCAGGATGCCGATATCGACCTGGACGACGACGGCGACTACTTCACCTGGACGCTGGATGAGGCGCGGGCGGCGCTCGATCCCGCCGAATTGGAGTTTGCCGCGAGCTACTGGGATATTGGCGAGTTGGGCGATATGCACCACAATCCGGCCAAGAATGTGCTGCACGTAAAGCGGAGTTTGGAAGAGATGGCGGCGCAGGATGGCAATTTGGAGGGTTTGCGAGCGCTGCGGGATTCGGCGCGGAGCAAGCTGCTTGCCGCTCGCGCGCTGCGGCCCACCCCGTTCATCGACCGCACGCTTTATACCGGCTGGAACGCGATGGCCGTGACCGCGTATCTGGAGACGGCGCGCGTACTGCGGCAGGATGGGGCGCGGGTGTTTGCGCTGCTGACGCTGGAACGGCTGCTCAACGAGGCCTGGGACGGCGCGGAAGAACTTTTTCACGTGATCGCCTACGGGTTGCCGCAGCCGGGAGAAGCGATCCCGGCAGAGAAGGTGCCGGGATCGCTCGACGATTATGCCTTTACCGTTCATGCTTGCGTCGACGGCTGGCTGGCTAGCGGAGAGATGAAGTTCTATCGCGCGGCGGTGAAGCTGGCCGACGCCATGATCGCCCGTTTCTACGACCGGACGGCGGGAGCGTTTTTCGATGCGGCGCCGCCCAGCGTTGGCGCAACTCCTCTGGGGGCGCTGGGCGCGCGGCGCAAGCCGCTGCAGGACTCGCCTACTCCCGCCGGCAATCCCACGGCCGCCTCGGCCCTGCTGCGCCTGGAGGCTCTGAGCGGACGGACGGAGTATCGCGAGATCGCCGAGGATACGCTTGGCTCCTTTGCCGGAATCGTCGAGCACTTCGGCCTCTACGCAGGCAGCTACGGATTGGCGCTGGAGCGGCTGCTGCTCGATCCGGCGCAGGTGGTTGTCGTGGGATCGGGCGCCGAGGCCGACCGGCTGGAGGCGACGGCGGTTGCGGGCTTTGCCGTGAACGAGACGGTGATGCGAATCGATCCTTCGCGGCTGGTAAAGGGTGAGATTCCCGAGGCGCTGGCCGAAACGTTGCTTCATGTTCCTGCCCCGGCCGGAGCGGAGGCGTGGGCGCTGGTCTGCCGCAACTGTAGCTGCCTGCCGCCGATTACCGATCCGGAGACACTGCTCGTAGCGCTGCGATAGGCGCCATAGAATTCAGGCGAGTCCTTACTCGCTGCTGAAGGGATTGCCCTCCTGCGGCTTGAGCAGGGTCGGGTCGTGCTCGGGCGCGGTCTCCGGGGCAGGCCGCGAACATGTGCCCGCGACCCGATCGGCGAAGGCGTTGAAGACGCGGTTGGGGTCGCCGGGCAGCAGGTGGTGCTCCTCCAGAGCCAGACGAACGCGACGGCGAAACTCGCGCACCAGAGCGTACTGTTGAGTGGCCAGTGTCTTGAAGACCACCGGGAAGATCAGTTCGGAACCTTTGACCGCATCCACGCCGAGGACCTGCGGGTCGGCGACGAAGACCGGGGCGAACTCCTCGCTGTTGCGTATCTCCATGGCGATGCCCCGGAGCAATTCCAGCACAGTGTCGGGATTGGCGGAGAAGTCCACGCTTACGTTGACGGTGGCCACCGAGTAGCCAGCGCTCAGGTTGGCCACGGTGGCGATCTGCGAGTTGGGAACGACGTAGAGGGTGCCGTCGGCGTCGCGGACGGAGGTTTTGCGCAGGGTCATCGCCTCCACGGTGCCCGCCAGACCGGCGACGCGCACGGTATCGCCGACATTGAACTGGTCCTCGATCAGGATCAGGATGCCGTTGAGCACATCCTTGACGATGTTCTGGGCGGCCAGGCCGATGGCGATTCCGGCAACCCCGGCAGAGGCCAGCAGCGGGGCGAGATTGAGCCCCACGGCATCCAGGAGCTGCAAACCGGCGATTACCCCGATGATGGCCAGGCCGCTGGCGCGGATAACGCCGGAGAGCGTCTTGACCTGGGAGATGCGCTCCGGGCTGACAGCGTGCCGCTCGGCCACATGGATCATGCGGGAGGTGATAAGTTTCAGCAACTTATTGAGCAGGAAGGCGATAGCCGCAACCACCAGGATGTGCGGCAGCTTGATGCGGATAAACTCCTGGGCATCGGCGATCCACTCGTCCAGCACTTTGCCCAGGAACCGGCCTTCGGCAAACCAACCCATTCTTGCCGCCAGCAGAAAAGGATACATTCCAAATCTCCTCGTTCTAGATTAGACTGAGCGCAGGAAGAGCCAGAGCGCGAGAGGCGAGAAGGCCCGACCGTGGAGATTCTATCCCACCCCAGAGACAACTTGAATGGCATCTCCACTACAAGGAGGTTCCCCATGCAGTTCAGGAAGAATCAGGATTACCGATGTGAGCAAAGCGGCGCCGCACCAACCGGACAGCCTGAGCGGCGCCACTTGAGGCGGATTGCAGTTTGTCTTGTCGCCATAGCCGCTCTCGCGCACGTCGCCGGGTCCGGCCAGCTCTCGCCGGGCGCCCCACCCCACTGGGGTTCCCCCGGCAATTCGCCCGATGCCAACGCCCAGATGGAGATGCGCCAACAGCAGGCCGGCAAGCAGAACTTCGACGCGATCAACGCCGAACGGAATAAGCAGATTGCCGACGAGAGCGCCAAGCTGCTGAAGCTGGCCGCGGACCTGAAAGCCGAAGTGGACAAGACCAACAAGGACACGCTCTCGTTGACTGTGATTCGCAAGGCAGAGGCGATCGAGAAGCTGGCCCGCGATGTGAAGGAAAAGATGAAGCTCTCGGTGGGATCGTACTGAGAAAATGGCCGAGCCATGGAGCGTCGCGTCTAGGATGAGGATGGTTTTCGATGAGTGAGCAGCGAAGCGCCTTTGCGGTCCGTCCAGGAGGTTGGCCGCGGCCCTCGGCCGTTCGTCGGGCGCTGCTGCTGGCGCTCGTGCTGGCGCTACCGGGCGGTGGGAGGAACTCGCCGGCAGGGGCGCAGCAGCCGGTCACGGCGGACCAGATGAGTCCGCGCGGATTCAATCAGGCCATCCAGTTCGACAATTCCGACCCTGTCGAGGAGCAAAAGCGGCTGCGGGCATTGAATGCCGAACGGCAGAAGTCGATGGTCTCCGACGCGGACAAGCTGCTGAAGCTGGCTCGCGAGTTGAATGCCGAGGTGGGCGCGGACCCTAGCTCGCTCACGGCGAACGATCTGCGCAAGGCGGGCGAGATTGAGCGGCTGGCGCACAGCGTGAAAGAGAAGATGAGCTTTTCCGTGGGGAGCGCGCCGGTGTTCCAGCAGTCTCTTCCTCGGCTGTTTCAATAGCCTCGGCTGTCCTGATTTTGGACGAATGACTGGGGGCGTTTTACCGCAGTTCCGGCAAGAGCCGGATTGCTACAATCAGGCATGGTTTTACGGGTTGAATTGCTTTTAGGGCGTTTTCGACCCATCTGCATACGATCTGGCATCTGTATTCTCCCACCCTAGCCGCAAAAACAAAAACGCGGCGAGGGTGGGGCACCCAATATGTGTTAACACTTGAATCGAAAACGCTCTAGGGAGTCAATTAGGGATGGGATTGGCAGTTTCCAGCGCTCGTGAAACCGGTACGGCCGATGCTTCCGGCGGCCTTGGCCCTCAACAGATGGTCGAGATTTACCGGCTGATGTATCTTTCCCGCGCGGTGGACGACCGCGAAATCCTGCTCAAACGCCAGCAGAAGATATTCTTCCAGATTTCGGCAGCGGGCCACGAGGCGCTGCAAGTGGGCGCGGCCCTGGCGCTGCGTCCCGGCTACGACTGGGTCTTTCCCTACTACCGCGATCGCGCGCTATGCCTTGCGCTGGGAGTTACGCCCACGGAGATGCTGTTGCAAGCGGTGGGCGCGGGCACCGATCCGGCCAGCGGCGGGCGGCAGATGCCGACCCATTGGTCGAGCCGCGAGTTGAACATCGTCAGCACCTCGTCGGCGACCGCCACGCAGGTGCTGCACGCCGTGGGCTGCGCCGAGGCCGGCCGCTACTTCAGCCGCCATCCCGAAGCCGCCGCGAAGATTGAGGGCGACTACCGCGCCTTCCGCGAAGTGAAGTTTCACGGCGACGAGGTGGTCCTCACCATGCTGGGCGAGAGCTCCACTTCGCAGGGCGAGTTCTGGGAGGCGATGAACACCGCTTCCAACCAAAAGCTGCCGGTGATCTTCTGCGTCGAAGACAACGGTTATGCCATCAGCACTCCGGTCGAGGTGAACACGCCGGGCGGCAATATCTCGAAGCTGGTGGCCAACTTTCCCAACTTCCACTTTGCAGAAGTAGACGGCACCGATCCGGAGGCCTGCCTGCGGGCCTTTGAAGCCGCAGTAGCTTATTGCCGCGCTGACCGGGGACCCGCGTTCGTTCACGGCCATTGCATCCGCCTTTACTCCCATTCGCTCTCCGACGACGACCGGCTCTACCGCTCGGCTGCCGAACGCGAGGCCGACGCCATGCGCGACCCTCTGACCCTGATGCAAATGCGCCTGGTGCGCGAGGGGATTTTGAGCGAAAAGGAGATCGACGCGCTGGAGCAGGAGTTGGACCGCGAAGTCGCCGAGGCCGCCGAGAGCGCCCTTGAGGCTCCGTTGCCGCTGGTTTCAGAGATTTCCAAGCACGTTTATTCCGAGGATTTGGACCCTGCCTCATCAGCCTTAACTACCGAGCAGGCGCAATCTCCAGGCTCTGAGGGTGGAGGCAATGCCGGCCGCGGCAAGGGCCGCGAGCCGCGCACCATGGCCGACCTCATCAACGCCTGCCTGCACGACGAAATGCGCCGCGATCCGCGCATCGTCGTCTACGGCGAAGACGTGGCCGACGCCAGCCGCGAAGAGGCGCTGACTGAGGTCAAGGGCAAGGGCGGCGTCTTCAAGCTCACCGCGGGGCTGCAAACAGAGTTCGGCTCGGAGCGGGTCTTCAATTCGCCGCTGGCTGAGGCCAATATCGTGGGCCGGGCCGTGGGCTACGCCGCGCGCGGCATGAAGCCGGTGGTTGAGATTCAGTTCTTCGACTACATCTGGCCGGCCATGCACCAGATTCGCAATGAACTGTCGGCGATGCGCTGGCGCTCCAATGGCGTGTGGGCTGCGCCGGTCGTGATCCGCGTTCCTATCGGCGGCTATATCGGCGGCGGCTCCATCTATCACTCCCAGTCGGGCGAGAGCATCTTCACGCATATTCCGGGGCTGCGCGTGGTCTTTCCGTCGAACGCGCTGGACGCCAACGGCTTGCTCCGCACCGCCATTCGCTGCGACGATCCGGTGCTGTTCCTCGAGCACAAGCGCCTCTACCGCGAGACTTACGGCCGCGCGCCCTATCCGGGGCCGGAGTTCGCCATTCCCTTCGGCAAGGCAAAGATCGTTCGGCCCGGCTCGCATATCACGCTGGTTACTTACGGCGCGCTTGTGCCACGCGCCTTGCAGGCCGCCGAGCGCGCCCATCGCGAGCACGGCATTGAGGTGGAACTGATCGACCTGCGCACTCTTAATCCGTATGACTGGGAGGCCATCGCTGAATCGGTGCGCAAGACCAGCCGAGTGATCGTGGCCCACGAGGATATGCTGAGTTGGGGTTACGGCGCGGAGATCGCGGCGCGCATCGCCGATGAGCTTTTCGACGATCTCGACGCACCGGTCAGGCGCATCGGCTCAATGGATACGTATGTGGCCTATCAGCCGATTCTCGAAGATGCGATCCTGCCCCAGCCGGAGACCATTTTGAAGGCCATCGTCGATTTGCGAAGTTATTAGGAGACTGACCGTTTGCCGCCGGATACTTCCGTAAAGAAGGTTCTGATCTATCGCCTGGGCAGCCTGGGAGACACGGTGGTTGCATTGCCGTGCTTCCATCTGATCGCGCGCGCCTTTCCCCATGCGGAGCGTGTGCTGCTCACCAACTACCCTGTTCATTCCAAAGCTCCCGCTTCGGCGGCGGTGCTGGGCGGCTCCGGCTTGGTGCATGGCTATATGCGATACACCGTAGCTACACGACGGATCGGAGAGTTGTTGCGCCTGGCCTGGCAGATTCGCCGCTTCCGCTTCGACTTGCTGGTCTACCTGATGACGGTGCGTCCTTTGAAGAACGTGCGCCGCGACCGGCTGTTTTTCAGCTTTGCCGGGGTGCGGATGATCATGGGCCTTCCCGGCGAGGAAGAGTTGAAATACCGCTTCGACCCCGCGACCGGACTCTATGAGTCCGAGGCATTCCGGCTGGCAAGGGCGATCGGGCGGCTGGGCGATGCGCATCCGGAGGATATTGCCAACTGGAATCCGCTGCTGAATGCGGCCGAGATGGAAGCAGCGGCGCGCGCGCTCGGTGAACTTGCCGGCCGGCCGCTGATTGCCGTCGCACCCGGCGCCAAGGCTCCAGCCAACGACTGGGAGCAGGAAAACTGGCGCGACCTGCTTGGCCGCCTTTCCTTGAAATTTCCTTCCCACGGGCTGGTCATGGCCGGCGCCAAAGAGGATGCGGCGGTTTGTGAATACGCCGCTCGCGATTGGGCCGGGGCCAAAGTGAACCTTGCGGGGAAACTGAACCCGCGAGAATCCGCCGCGGTTTTTTCCCGCGCCCAGGTTTTCATCGGGCCGGATTCCGGTCCGAAGCATCTGGCCGCCAGCGTGGGCACTCCCTGCGTCTGCGTCTTTTCCGCGCGGAATTTGCCCGGAGTGTGGTTCCCGCCCGGCGAACGGAATGAAATCGTCTATCACCGGACGGAATGCTACGGATGCGGTCTGGATACCTGCATCGAAATGAGCAAGAAGTGCATTCGTTCGGTGACGGTGGACGAAATGGAGCAGGCGGTGGATCGCGTTCTTGGCCGATCGGCTTCAGCTTAAGCGATTGGCTCGTTGCGGTGCTTTCTGCTTGCAAACCGGGATCGGTCAGTCCTGCCGATTGGCTGGCGAAAGGCCCGCCAGAAGAGCATCGACGGCCTCGCTCAGGTTCGAAAAGCGCAGGTCGGCCAGTTCGCTCGCGGCTTCAGCGCGGGGTTTTCGGCGTTCCATATTGCCTGCGATGAAGACGGTAGGCATTCCAAGGCGGCGGCCAAACTCGATGTCGGAGAGCGAGTCGCCGATCATGATGCTGGTTTGGGCGGCGATCTCGGGAAACTCCGCAACCGCCTGCTCGAAGAGGCCAGGCAGCGGTTTGCGGCAATTGCATTGACGCTTGCCGTGAGGACAGAAGTAGAAAGCGTCCACGTGAGCGTCCTGCGTCTTTAAGAGGCTCTGAAACTCGGAGTGGATGGCGCGCACATCCGAGGCCGTGTAGAGTCCCAGCGAGATGCCGCGCTGGTTCGAGACCACCACCACGCGCGCTCCCGCCCGGTTGAGCCGTCCGATAGCCTCCGCCACGCCCGTCAGGATGTGAAACTCGCTCCAGCGAGTTACATAATGGCCTTCGGGCAGTTTCTCGTTGAGAACGCCGTCGCGGTCGATGAAAACCGTGCGCAAGCCGCGCAAGAGAGAACTGTCGATGGGGTTGGCCACGCCGCTATGATAACAATAGTCAGGCGTCTCCCGGCAGGTCGTAGAATTCGATCTTGTACCGGCATTCACGGAATGAGAGGCAACGATGTTCATCTCGTCCGGCCCTCCCGATGCGGCTCGTATCTTCGGCAAGGCATTCGCGGAGCATCTTGAAGTGGCGCGCTGCCTGGAGGCGCGGTGATCGAGCAACTGCATGAGGCGATCCGGGAGATCGAGCACGCATGGGCCGGCAAACGCCTGCTGGTGGTGGGCGACGTGATGCTGGACAAGTACATCTGGGGCGATGTGGGGCGCGTCTCGCCGGAGGCGCCGGTACCGGTGGTGCGCGCCACCCACCGCAGCCAACAGCCGGGCGGCGCGGCCAACGTGGCCATGAACCTGGCCCGGCTGGGCGCTCAAACCGCGGTGATCGGTTTTACCGGCGGCGACGAGGATGAGCGGCTGCTAGCCGAGTGCCTGCGCGAAAACGATATTTCCTCCCATTTCGTCGTATCTGAGGGGTTTCCGACCATCACCAAGCAGCGCATTCTGGGCGGGCGGCAACAGATGCTGCGCCTGGATAGCGAACGGCTGGACGCGCGTCCCCAAAGCGACTATGACCGCCTGATCGAGACCGCGCTCGGCCAACTGCAATGCAGCGACGCCGTGGTGCTCTCCGATTACGCCAAGGGCGGGCTTACCGCCGAGGTCTGCCAACGGGTTATTCAGGCCGCTCGCGGACGAGGCATTCCGGTGCTGGTCGATCCCAAGAACGTCGATTTCTTCCGCTACCGCGGCGCCACGACCATCTGCCCCAACCTGAGCGAGTTGTCCGCGGCCGCCCATCTTGACGCGCTTGACCTGAACGCCCTTCTAGACGCTGCCCAGACCATGGTTTCGGACTTGGGCATCGAGTTCCTGATCGTCACCCTGGGCGAGAAGGGCATTGCGCTGCTGCGTCCCTCCAGCCGCTTCCTGGCTCCGGCTGTGGCCCGTCAAGTCTTCGATGTATCCGGCGCGGGCGATACGGTCATCGCCGTTCTGGCTCTGAGCCTGGTCTCCGGACTCAAGCCGGAGACGGCTGTCGAACTGGCCAATGTTGCCGCTGGCATCGTGGTCGGCAAGGTGGGCACGGCGCCGGTCGAGAAGCACGAACTCCTGGCCGCTCTGTCGCCGCAGATTGCGTTGCAAGCCGCGGACAAGGTGCTGACCCGTACCGAACTGGTCGGCCGCGTGGCCTTGTGGAGGGCCAACGGTGAGCGGGTCGTCTTTACCAACGGCTGCTTCGACCTGCTGCACATCGGCCACATCGAAGTGATCGAGCAAGCCCGCCGCTTCGGCGACCGGCTGATCGTGGCCATCAACAGCGATAACTCGGTGCGTGAGTTGAAGGGTTCCAGCCGCCCCATTGTGGGTGAGCGCGAACGCACCCGCGTACTGGCCGCGCTGGCCGCCGTGGACGCAGTGACGGTCTTCGCCGAGCCAACCCCTTTGGAGTTGATCGTAACTGTCCGGCCCGATGTGATTGTCAAGGGCGGCGATTACGGCATGGAGACCATCGTTGGCGCCGCAGAGGTTCAGTCCTGGGGCGGCCAAGTCAAGATCGTTCCCATTGTCGAAGGCTTCTCCACCACGCGGCTGATTGAGAAAGGCGCAGGAACGTAGGCTGCGGACGCTTTCTATTGACGACTCCTTTCAATCCCGATGAGCTGGCTGAGTTGCTGCACTCGGTCTTCGGGTTTGCGCGATTTCGGGCGAATCAGGAGGCTGTTTGCCGCGCGGCGATTGCGGGGCGCGATCTGCTGCTGGTGATGCCGACCGGGTCTGGGAAGTCGTTGTGCTACCAGTTGCCGGCGATTGCGCGCGGCGGGACGGCGCTGGTGATCTCGCCTCTGATCGCGCTGATGGACGACCAAGCGGCTAAACTTGCGGCGCTGGGGCTGCGCGTGGCGCGGATTCACTCCGGGCTGGAGCGGACAGTGGCGCGGCAGGCCTGCGCGGATTATTTGCAGGGGACGCTTCAGTTCTTGTTCATTGCGCCGGAGCGGCTGCGGGTGCCGGGTTTCCCGGAGATGCTGGCCAAGCGCAAGCTGGCGCTGATCGCCGTCGATGAAGCGCATTGCATCTCGCAATGGGGGCACGACTTCCGGCCCGACTACCGGATGCTGGGCCAGCACTTGCCGGGGCTGCGGGCCGGAGACGATCCCGCGCCGGTAGTAGCGCTGACGGCGACAGCGACGCCCATCGTGCAGGCCGATATTCTGGAGCAATTGGGGATGGTGAAGCCTGCCAAGTTCATTCACGGATTTCGGCGGGAGAATCTGGGCATCGAGGTGGTCGAGCTTCCCATGCCGGACCGGCCGGGGGCGATTTCGCGGCTGCTGGCCGACCCGCGGCGGCGGCCTGCCATCGTCTATGCGACCTCGCGAAAACAGTCTGAGCGGTTGGCGGAGGAGCTGGCGCTGACCCGTTCGCTGGGCGCTGGATTGAAGGGACGAATTGCGGCTGCGGCGTACCATGCGGGCCTCGATCCGGCGACGCGGGAGCGGGTGCAGACGGCATTTCAGGCCAGCGAACTGGAGGTGGTGGTGGCCACCATCGCCTTCGGAATGGGAATCGACAAGGCGAATATTCGCACGGTGATCCACGCCGGGCTGCCGGCTACGCTGGAGGGTTATTACCAGGAGATTGGGCGCGCGGGGCGCGACGGCCTGCCCAGCCGGACCTATCTGATGCATAGCTATGCCGACCAACGGACGCATGACTTTTTTCTCAATCGCGACTATCCGCCGGTGGAGCATTTGCAGCAGGTCTTCAGGATGCTGGGCGAGGAGCCGCAGGCGGTCGAAGAACTGCGGGAGGCATCGCGGCTGGGCGAGGAGGAGTTCGACAAGGCGCTGGAAAAACTGGAGATTCACGGCGGCGCGCGGGTGGACTTCGGCGACCACGTGACGGCGGGAGGCGCGGGCTGGAAGAAGACCTATACGGCGCAGGCGCAGTACCGGGCCGAGCAGTTCGAGAAGGTGCTGCGCTATACGACTTCAAGCGACTGTAGGATGGCCGCCTTGGTGCGTCACTTCGGCGACGTGGAGGACGCGAGCCAGCCGTGCGGTATCTGCGACGTGTGCGATCCGGCGGGGGCGGAGTTACGGCTCTTCCGGCGGGCAACGGTCGCGGAACGGGAGATGGCGCAGGCGATTGTGGACGAACTGCGGCCGGTAGATTACAAAACCGCTGGAACGCTGCAACGGGGCCTCGAACAGGTGGGCAGGCTGAGCCGCAACGACTTTGACGCCTTGCTGGATGCGATGGTGCGGGCCGGACTGATCGGAATCGAAGAGGCCGAGTTCGAGAAGGATGGGCAAGTGCTGCGCTACCGCAAGGTGCGGCTGACGGCGGCGGGGCTGGAGCTGCGTCCGAGATCGCCGGTGGAACTGCTGCTCAGCGACGGGATTGTCGAGGAGTTTGCGGGACGGTCGGCGGCTCCGGCGCGGGCGAAAAAATCAAAGGTCGTTTCAGGTAAGACGGCAGCGAAGGCAGAACCGGCAAAGTCAGGCCCTATGAAGGCTGCTGGAGTTATGACGGTTGCGGCTGCCCCAACGCCGCTGACGGCGGCGGAAGAGGCACAGGTTGCGCGAATCAGGGAGTGGCGTTCGGCGGAGGCCAAACGGCTGCGGGTTCCGGCGTATGTGGTGCTGCACGACCGGACGGTGACGGCGCTGGCCAAGACGCGACCGAAGAATCCGAGGCAACTGCTGGACGTGGATGGGATGGGCCCCGCCAAGGTGGAGCGGTTCGGCGAGGCCATTCTGGGGTTGTTCGCGGCGAAGTGACAGAATAATTGTAACTTCTTAACATAATGTAACTTCTTAACAAGTCGAAGTTTTGAAAGGGCACGGCTTTAGCCGTGCCGCAAAAGCAGCAAAATCGATGCGGGCTTTAGCCCCTGAGGGAATGTTTGCAAAAAATAAGACTTGCGCAGAGATTCCAAAGCAAGCTCGTCTGTTACCGGGCCGTGGGGCAGACGCACAATCTGTACGCGTCCGCAGTGTGATTCGACAACGAGCAGACATATTGCGGCCAAAACGCTTTGAGGACTGGCGAAAGATAGTCCACAGAGAAATCTCGTATGTAGTCCTGGCTGGCTTCCGACTTAGCGCCCGGATCGGCCGCGAAGCCGGCGATAAGCTCACTTACGGAAGACGAAGAGAATACGGATTTGTGGAAGCTCTGGGCAAAATCGTATTCTTCAACCCAAGCGGTATCGACGCCGGTCTGATTCGAGGCGGCAAATACCCTATAGTCCACCAGCGCCGCTGTCGCTGGATCGATACGGGCGACTGTGAAGGACGAGTTATTGCCGTCGATCGGCGAGATGGATGGAACCATCTTGAGCGCGACGCCATTTTGCAACGCGGAACTCTCCTTGTTTTCCGGTATTAGAAGCCGCAGTTCGTCCATGTGCGTGTGGGCAAAGATAGCCAGTTCGACAACATCGTCGAACTTACTCAATACGTCCGCCAGTTTCTCCGAAGAAAGAAACATTTCAGGACCTTGGCCGCTGCAAACATTGTCCTGCTTAGTAGCTGTTGAGTACGGATCGACTCCAGGCGGAATGTGGGCCATGACCCACACCTTTTCCTTGTTGCGGCGGGCCTCGGCAAGTTGCTGTTGAAGCCAGCTAATCTGTGCGTCCGATGCCGTTGGATCGGCTTTGCCCGCGCAGGTTGCGTATTTCTTCGACATGAAAATGTCGTTCAGTACCAGAAGGCGCGCGTGGGCCATGGGCGCGGGCAGGGAGACGCTATAGTAGCCGCCGTCCGTAAAGGTCTCAAGCGCTGCCTTCCGTTCGGATGCGGGAAAGCCCTTGATAACTTCTTTGCCGGTAACTGCCAAAAACTCGCTATGAACATCAAGCTGGTAATCGCCGCAGTCCGAGTCGTTGTTTCCCAAAGCCACATAGATGGGCGCGCCTGGGAAAGAGCCGTATAACTCGTCGATGACGTAGTTCACCGTCTTTTCAACGAAGGCTCTGTAGTCTGACGGCGTGGACTGAGGAAACAGAGATTTGTACTTTTGGAAGAAGTCATGAGAGATCAGATCGCCGCTCACGATGACAAATTTTACGCCGGCTGCATGGTCTTGCATGGCCTTCAAGCTGGACTCCAGCAGCGGGAAGGGTGTATCGGTCCCGTCCCCCTTCCGCAAGGCATCAAAACGCGCTTGCCGGTCAGGCGTAGGCGCGACGGCGAGAATGACCTTCCACTTACTGACCGGCGCGGCTGCGAGCGACTGAACTTTGCCGGGGTCCCAAAACGGCTCGAAATGAATATCGCTGACAAAGAGCGCGGGGATGGTGAATTTATCAGGCGGCGCAGATTGCAGATGACTCGGGGCGGCAGGCTGGCCGCTTTGAGCGAGGACCGCGCCGGTCAACAGGAAGAAGCAAAAAAGTGTTATCCGCCGTCTGGAAAACGTGCGAAAGATACCGATTGTGGGTTTCCGTTTCATCGATGCTCCTTTGCTGACGAATAAGAAATCTCTGAATAAGACTTGTTGTAAAGCGGACATTCCCTCAGGGATTAAAGCCTAACGAATTTGCTCGGTTCATGCACAGATTCTGCCAGGGTTAAAACCCGACCTACTAGAGCAAGTCTCATAAATAACCACCTGCCCCGCCAGCCGCGCAAGATACTCCGAATCGCCAAAAGCAATCACCTGGTCACTGAACCAGCAAAGGTGCTCGACCGCCTTAAATCATCCCTCCTGACATCGTTCCTTCGCATAACTCCAGGCCGAAAATGCCGGATGCCCGACAACTGGATCGTCGGTCACGATGAATGGGTCCGGCCCGGAATGGGTATACTCGTCGTATCGTTCCTCTGCCGTTCGATCAGATGGAACATGGACTTTGAGATACTCGTCAACCTTGCGTTTACAGGCCGCAACCGCTTCGTCCAGAGTGGCGAAATCGCCCAACTTGTATCGTGCGTCGTCGGGTGGGAGGCTGAAGTTGTCATCCACATAGACCGAATAGGCATACCCCGATCTCGCCTTATAGCCTTTTCCTGCCATCCTCGTGCTCTGCCGGCCACCCCAATATACAAGGTCACGGCCAGAACAGCATACCGCCCCGATCCACTTCAGAATGCGCGAATTGAGATGCTCAGGCATTTACTAGACCGCTTCAAGCCCGTACTCTTCATAACATCGACAGATTCAAAGGCTTCATAACATTGAACCCACAACTGCGGTTGCGGGTTCAATGTCAGTTTGCTTGCCTTGGGAACTAGCTGACGCGCTCGATGACGACCGATTCGAGGACGACGGGCTTGTGCGGTTTGTCTTGGCTGTTGCGGGGGACGAGCGAAATTTTGGTGACGACCTCCTGGCCTTCTACGACTTCGCCGAATACGGTGTGATTGCCGGTGAGCCAAGGGGTGGGAGCCACAGTGATGAAAAACTGGCTGCCGTTGGTATTGGGGCCGGAGTTGGCCATGGCCAGCTTGCCTGCCTTATCCAGCTTGTGGGGCGAGCCTTTGGTTTCGTCCTGGAAGCGGTAGCCGGGTCCGCCGGTGCCGATGCCGATGGGATCGCCGCCCTGAATCATGAAATCGGGAATGACGCGGTGGAAGATGGTGCCGTCATAGAGCTTGTCCTTCGATTTGGCGCGGGTTCCGGGGTGGGTCCACTCCTTTGCGCCTTCGGCCAGCTCGATGAAGATCTTGACGGTGATGGGCGCGTCGGCCTCGAAGAGCCGAACGGTGATCTTTCCCTCGGTGGTCGAGAAGACGGCGTAGGTTCCTGCTGCAAGTGCCATGATAACTCCTGAATACGTTTTGAGTTTCGCGGATTCCCAAGTCTCGGAATCGAGATCTGGGAATCCGCTGAGTTACATTACAGTAACTTCGAGTTATGGTTTAAGCGCGGCGGGCTTAGGAACCGGTTTGGGCGCGGCATTCGGATCGGGCGGCAGAGGATGGCCCTCGCGAACGATGGTGACCTTCTTGAGCACGACCGGGGTAAGCGGCTTGTCCTGGCTGTTGCGCGCGACGCGGGCGATGGTCTTGACGACCTGAACGCTCAACTCGTCGCACTGGCCGAAGAGGGTGTAGTGCTGGTTGAGAAAAGTGGTGGGGACTTCTGTGATGAAGAACTGGCTGCCGTTGGTATTGGGGCCGGAGTTGGCCATCGCCAGTTTGCCGGGCTGGTCGAAGTTCAGGTTGGGATCGAACTCGTCAACAAACTTGTAGCCGGGGTCGCCCGTGCCGGTGCCGGTGGGATCGCCGCCCTGAATCATGAACTCGGGGATGACGCGATGAAAGGTGGTGCCGTCGAAGTACGGCTTGTTGTGCTGCACTTGGTGCGTGGCGGGGTCAGTCCAGTCTTTGCTTCCCTCGGCAAGGCCGATGAAGTTGGCCACTGCCTTGGGCGCTTGTTTCTGATAGAACTGGCAGGTGATGCGGCCCATCGATGTATCGATGACCGCCGTGGGGCCGTTGGGATGGACGAGCGCGGCCGCAGGCGCGTCGGGCAGGTTGGCGGCCGGTTTGGAGGAGGTTTGGGCGAAAGCCGGGGCAATGGCCACGGCCAGTGCGGGAATGAGAAGTGAGTGTGTGAGTTTCATACCGTGTTTGAGGGTAAATCATGCGGCGGGGGGACTGCCAGCGCTAAATGTTTCAGCCGAGCGCAGGCAGATGGTCGGAGATTCCAAACAGGAAGATGATGCCGATGATGCAACTGTAGGCTGCGCCGGTCCAGGCGATGAAATGGTAGAAGCGGGGATGATGGCCGCCGGCGCTGAAGGCTCCGCCCATCGAGGCGGTCATCAGGGCGTTCATCGCAATCAGCCCTACGGAGAAGGCCGCCAGGCCCATCATGCCGCGCGAGGTGCCGCCCAGATTGGCGGTGAGGAAGAAGAGCGCCAACTGGCTGGGAGTTTCCGCGCCGATTCCGTGCAGGATGCCGATCGCGAAGACCGATTTGCCGTTGTACATCCACTGAAATCGTTCCGGTTGCGGAGCATTCCGGTTCCACAGGCGGCGCGCTTGCCAGGCCAGCCACAGCACGCCGTTGATGGCGATGGCCAGACGGCTTTCGATGCGGCTGTGCCGGTGGCCATGCGCGTCTTTGCGGAGGATGCCCGCGACCACGCCGATGCCGAGAACGATCAGGGTGAGGCCGATCAGCCGCTCGGTCCAGTGGTCAAGCCCCTCAGGCAGGCCCAAGTGCAGCTCCAGGACGGCGATGCCCAGCGCGGCAACGGTGAAGGCGTGGCCCAGCGCGTAGGTCATGCCCAGGCGCAAGCCGCTGCGCCAGGTGCGCTGCACGGCGGTGATGTCGGAGATGGCGGCCAGATGGTCGTAGTCGAAGCCGTGGCGCAGCCCCAGCAGCAGGCAGGAGCCGAGCGCGGCATCGAGTTTCCAGTCGCCGAAAAGCGGGGTCACAATGCCAGTATAAGGTAGAGCCGATGCAATGGGCGCGGGGGCGGCCGAGAGAGCGGTTGACGGCCTACCGGCTGGATGAACAGGCGGCAGTGCTCGCCCATTCTTTCGCGATTAAACTGCGGCAAAGGCGATGTTAGCCGGTTCAAGCAACCAGGTGGCCAGCTATGTGGGGCTGATTCCGCGCGAACATAGCTCGGGCGGCAAGCAGCGGCTGGGCGCGATCGGCAAGCAGGGTAATCGGTTCATGCGCCAGTTACTGGTCGAATCGGTGCAGACGGTGAACCGGCTAGATGAAGGATTTCGCAAAGAGTATGCGGCGCGCTGCCATCACAAGCCGAAAGGCGTGGCTAAGGTGGCGGCGGCCAGAAAGTTAGCCGTGCGGCTCTACTCCACCCCAGCGACCAAGACCTGTCGCTGGGGACCCCGGCTGGATGTTGCGGCAGAACGTTGGTTATCCGGAGATCGCCCTTATCGAGAGCAGCCCG
>Ga0181536_10001296_pt1 | contig 29562 bp, 22 predicted proteins | sample PEATcosm2014_Bin_41_FD_121105 | JGI IMG/M metagenome (GOLD analysis project Ga0181536, IMG submission 121105) | Peatland microbial communities from MTU Mesocosm Facility, Houghton, MI, USA - PEATcosm2014_Bin17_60_metaG | ecosystem: Environmental > Terrestrial > Soil > Wetlands > Peat | place...
GACGATGTCGCCGTGGTCGTTGTGCCCGAGGTCGGGGCCGACTGGGTGATCGTGCCCGCCGCCACGTGCAGGGTGAAGGTCCAGGTGCCGGCGTCCCCGGCCGGGTCGGCGTCGGTCCCCGAAGCCGTGTATGTCCCGGCGTGGAGCATCCCATTGGCCGTGACGGCCCCTGTCGTCGACACCGACAGGGCTGTTGTGGCGTCGCTTGTGACGTGGAAGGTGACCGTCCCTGTGCCGCCGGTCGTGACCAGGGTGGCGGTGAAGCCCGACGATGTCGCCGTGGTCGTTGTGCCCGAGGTCGGTGTCGACTGGGTGATGTTGCCCGGGCCGACGGTAACTTTGTCTGTGGCCGTGACCCTGGCCGCATCGGCGCTTCCCGCCTGCGCTGTGTTGGTCAGGACGTCACCGACCGTGGCGCCTGTCAACTCCGCCGGCTCGATGATTGGCGGCAGGGCCGTCCCCGGCTGCAGGGGCGCCAGCGGTGTGTACGTGCAATCCACGTAGTACGCCGAGTAGAAGTTGTTGATCACGGAGTTGGAGCAGTTCCAGCTCCCCCCGTCGGGACCTGTCCCTGTTCCGTACGGCATGGCCGTGAGGGCCACGCCGGGCGGCAGCCCGTCGGTCACCGTGATGGGTTGCGTCTCAGCCTCGCCCGTACCGCCGATCGTTACCTCGGCCGAATAGTCGAAGGCAGACCCCCGCGGAGCGGTTCCCGAGGTGCTGTCAGAAATCTCCAGGTCGAGGCTTACCGGCGCAGGTTCGACCGTGATCGTGTCGCTGGTCGTTACCGGCGCAGCGTCAGCCGAGTACGCGGTCGCACTGTTGTCCGTGATCTGGTCCCCTGCGTTGGTGTCCGCAAGGAACGCGGGCACCGTGACCGGCGGAAGTGTCCCGGGCGGGATCGGAACTGCCGGTGTGCTCAGGTTGAAGACGCACTCGACCGTGTTGGTTCCTACATTCGTTGTTGTGCAGTCCCAACTGCCGTAGGTGTTTGAGGTGTCCGCCGGGACCCCCTGCAGCCCCACGCCGGTGGGGGTGGTCTCCGTCAGCCGGATCGGCTTCGACTCTGTCCCGAGGCTTCCGGGCACCCCTAGCGAGTAGTCGACCTGCACTTGCAGCGTGTAGTCGAACGGGGTGCCCCCGTAGACGTGGCCGGGAGGTGTCCCCGAGTCCGTCTCGGTGAGTCCGAGGTAGACGTTCGCGGCGACCGTGATTGTCTCCGTCGCCTTTGAATTTGCGTAGGAGGGGGACGCGTCGGCCGACTCGACCGTGTCCGACACCGTGAATACGTCCCAGACGGGGTCGCTCGGGGCCAGCTTCACCGGGACGGTGATCTCCGGGAGTGTGGTGCCTGGCTCGATTGGGTACGTAGTTGTACCACTCGGTCGGTACGTACAGCTGACCGACGAGCCGATGCTGGCTGTACAGTCCCACCCTGTCCCGGACGGTGCCCCACTGACCACGAGGTCGGGGGGGAGTGCGGCGGTGACCGTCGGGGGCGAGTTCTCGGGTCTTCCCTCCGGGTCGACCGCCGCGCCTAGGAAGAGTGTGAACGACGGCGAGTCGATCGGCACCCAACCGCTGTCCGAGTCGGAAGTGTGCGCGTCCAGAAGCGGGCTTGTCGAGACGGCCGTCACCGTGTCGACCGCCGAGACGTAGCTGCTGGAGTCGCTGGACGACACGTAGGCCGTGTTCGTCAGCTTCTCGCCGATCGAGGCCGACGACACGACCGCCGGCACCGTGACGGGCGGCATCTCTGTGCCGATGCCGATCGGCGGTGTCGGCGTGTACGTGCAGCTCACGCTGCCCGTGCCGACGTCTGACCCCGAGCAGTCCCATCCTGTGCCCGAGGGCGTCCCCGCCAGCGACTCGCCGGCCGGGAGCTGGTCGCTCAGAGTCACCCGCTCGCTCTCGGAGACGGCCGAGGTCGACGCGACCCCGGCGGTGAGTACGTAGTCGAACGGCTGGTTGGCCTGCGGCTTCCCCCCGGCGTTGTCGGTCTGGGAGAGCGAGAGGGAGGTGAGCGGTTTGCCGCTCTCGGTCGTGGTGTCGAGGTTGCCGATCTCATGGAAGTCGGTCCCCGCACCGGTCGACCCGGCGATGGCGAAGCTGAGCTGGGGCGGGATCCCCTGGATCCGGGCGCCGGTTGTGGGGTCGTAGTAGTAGTCGGGCAGCGGCCCTGTCGTGACCGTGGTGGGCGAGGCTGCACCTGCCGGTTGGAGCGAGACCGAGTAGGTCGGGTGTGTGGGGTCGGTCACGGTGTCGATGACGATGTGGACCTTGATCTCCGAGGCGGTCCTGTTGGCTCCGTGGAGCTGGATCGGCCCGTTCGTCCCCATGGCGCCGGGGTTGTCGGCCGCCGACGAGGAGAGCAGGCAGTAGCCCGACGTCCCGTCGCCCGGCCCGTGCACCGTCACCTCGTTGGCTCTGAGCCCCTCCCACGACGGGATCGCTGTCCAGCAGTCGGACCCCTCGTACGCGTCGTTGCTGAAGTTCCCGTACTCGTCGAGGCCTATCCCGAGGTAGCCGCCGGGGAGGCCCGGGGCACTACCGGAGGTCGAGTACCCGAGGGCCCCGCCCGCCTGGCCGACGGCGTCGGGGACCGGCGGGGCGGTCGCCAGGTCGAAGGAGATGCCGTCGGCGTAGGTCCCGTAAAATGAATCGCCGCCGTACATGTAGCTGTCGAAGTCGATATCGAGACCGTCGGCCGTGGGGAACGAGCCGTCGTAGATGACGTTTGACGCCTCGTAGACGCCGCCGTCGGTGAGCACCAACGCTCCCGACCCGTCGGCGTCGGGTGTCGCCGCGTGGCAGTTCGACACCGTCGACCGGTCGGCGGTCACGTGGAGGGTGAAGCTCCAGGTCCCGGTTGCGCCTGTTGTGGCGGCGTCGGTGCCTTCCGCGCTGTAGACGCCAACGGGAAGCGCGCCCGTCGTCGACACGGCACCCGTCGTCGACACGGCGAGATCCGGCGAGCCCGTGGTGGTGGTGAATGTCACCGTTCCCGTGGCACCGGTGGTCTGCAGCTGCGCGCTGAAGTGACCACTCGTCGCGATCGTGGTCACCCCGGCGGCGGGGGCCTCTTGGTGGATACCGGTTGTCGTCGCCGACACGGTGAGGCTGAAGCCCCAGACCCCGGTGGCACCTGTTGTTGCCGAGTCGGTGCCCGTCGCGTGGTAGGTGCCGGGTGCGAGCGTCTTCGTGGTGGTGATGGCGCCCGTCGAGGAGACCGCGAGCCCGGGGGTGGCTGTCGTCGTCACGAACGTCACCGTCCCGGTGGCACCGGCCGTGGTCAGCTGGTCCGAGAACGCCTCGCTCGTCCCCGATGTCGTTGATCCCGACGGCGGGCTGGTCTGGATCACCGAACCGGCGGTCAGGCAGGGCAGCGACTCTCCGTAATCCCCGGTTCCGGCCGAGGAAACCTGGATGGGCGACGTCGAGGTCGAGTAGCCGAAGCTGTCGTCGATCAGCACCGTCTTGGCTGTTGTCGCCGAGGCCAACGGGACGCCGATCGGCGCCACCAGCCCCGCCCCGGCGAGCAGCGCCGTGGCGCTCATGACCGCCGCCACTCGGACGGGGAGAGACCCACGTCGCGGCGAGCGCCGGTGCGCCGACGACTCAGCCCCGCTGGCTGGCTCCGTGCCTCCCCGACCGAGCCGCCGCATGCCGTTCAGTCCAGCCTCGCCCTATCGCACCCGGCCGGACCGGCTCCTGCGGGCGTCGACCAGAACTGCCTGGGCGGCGTGTGCGCCACACATGCCGTGGACACCACCGCCCGGCGGGGTCGAGGCCGAACAGAGGTACACGCCGTCGATCGCCGTGCGGTACGGATTCCAACGGAACATCGGCCGACCCACGATCTGGCGAATATTCGCAACTCCGCCACTGATGTCTCCCCCTACGTAGGCGGGATTGTACTGCTCCATTTGGCTGGCGGTCGAAGTGACCCTTTCCAGGATCGTCTCTCGGAATCCGGGCGCGAATCGCTCGATCTGCTGCTCGATCCGGTCGGTCATGTCCACACTCGAGCCTGACGGGACGTGACAGTACGCCCACAGGGTGTGCCGGTCTTCGGGTGCCCGCGAGGCGTCGAGGATCGTCGGCTGCACGACGATGCAGAACGGGCGGTCGGGGTGCCGGCCGGCGGCCACCTCGGCTTCGCCCGCCGCCACCTCCTCCATCGTCCCGCCGACGTGGACGGTGGCGGTCCGCCGGCATGCGTCGGCCTGCCAGGGGACGGGCCCGCTCAGGGCCCAGTCGACCTTGCAGATGCCGGGCCCGTGCTCGAAGCGCCTAAAGGCGCGCCGCGTCGACGTCGGCAGCGCCGGACCGGCGATCTCGAGCACCTGGCGGGGGGTCAGATCGAAGAGCACGGCGTTGGCCGACGGCAGATCGTCCATCGAGTGGACCCAGCGACCCGTCTCGAGCCGGCCGCCCGCAGCCAAGAGCTCCCTCACCAAGCCGTCGACGATGCGGGCGCTCCCCCCCTTCACCACCGGCCAGCCGACGACGTGCGCCAGCGTGGCGAAGAGGAGGGAGAAGGCACCGGTCAACGGCGCGTTCAGAGGCATCGTGGCGTGGGCCGCCGCGCCGGCAAGTATCCCGCGCGCCTCATCGGATTCGAACCGGCGGGCCAGCATGGTCACCGGCTGAAGGCCCTCCAGCGCGAAGCGCGTCGGGCCGACCGGGTGGCGGGGTATCGAGCGGATCGGCGAGAGGAAGGTCGGGATGATCGAGTCGGCCTGGGCGCACAGCGGCGTGAGCAGACGCCGGTACGCCCTTGCGTCTTGCCCGAGCGCGTCGGCGGTCTCCTCGATGGACCGCGCGACCATGCCGGCTCGGCCTCCGTCCAACGGGTGCGCGAAGGAGACCTCGGGGGTGCACAGATCCACACCCAGCGTCTCCAGCCCGAGCCCCTTGAAGAACGGTGAGGCCACCAGCATCGGATGCACCGACGAGCACGCGTCGTGCTCGAACCCCGGGAGCGTCAGTGCAGCGGTGCGACAACCCCCGCCCGGAGTGTCCGCACCCTCGATCACCTGAACGGACCAGCCGGCCCTCGCCAACGTCACCGCCGCGGCCAGGCCGTTGGGCCCGGAGCCGACGACGACGGCCTCGTCCGACTTGCTCATGCAGACCCCCGGGTCCCTCTCGCGCCACGCAGGCGTCGGCGGTGCAGACGCTCGCTCGGGAATCGGGCCACCCGTGCATTCTTGCCCGTCGGACGGCGTTCGCCCGCACCGAGCATCGGGCGGTCGGCAGGATGCCGATGGGCGCGCCGCGTCGGAGTGCCCACGCCCGGAGCGGGCAAGATGCGGCTGCACTCGCCGTTGCCTCCCGCAGTCGCCCGCGGCCGCACGACGACCCCCACCGTGCCGAACCGGTCGCCCGCGCCAACGGGTCGAGGGCGCCATGGCCGCCCGCCCTGTCGGCTCGGTTCGGCCGGGACACCCCGCCGGCCGAGGCCGGTCCACCATGCGCCGTCGGGGGTTCACAAAGCCGGCGGTGGGTACTATTCGTGCAATTGCGTAGAGCCCGGCCCGGAGCGCTGGGGGACAACGGAGCAGGTGGATGGGCGGATTTCGGGTGACCGATGCCGACACTTCGCAGTTGCTCCGTGCCGCCGACGCGCTGGCGGCAGTTCGGTCCCCCGAGGACCTGCGACAGCGCACGCTGTCCCTGGTCGCCGAGCTGGTGCCCTCGGCTGGGGCCTCCTGGATCGACGTCGACCCGGTCGCCGAGACCGCCGCCGTCACCACGGAGCCGGCCGGATCCGACTTCCCCGGGACCGCTGCGGTATTCGCTGAGCACCTCGCCGACCACCCCGTGATCGCCCATTTCAAGGCGACGGGCGACGGGCGGCCCCGGGCGATCTCGGACTTCGTGGGCGGAAAGGAGTTCCGCTCGACCGGGCTGTACAGGCGGTACTTCAAGCCTCTCGGCGTGAAGGACCAGCTCCTCTTCGTGCTGCCTGGGGACCGGGCGTACGTCGCCGTCGCGTCGAACCGGGGTGCGCGGGGCTACTCCGAGCGGGAGCGCACCCTCCTCAGCCTCCTCCAGCCCATCGTGGTCCACGCCCACTCGTCCATTCAGACCCTGTCCCGGGCGCAGCGCCTCAACAACGGGCTCGAGCGGATCCTCGATCACCGTGGCGACCACGCCGTGCTGGCCGACGACCGCGGCCGGATCGAGCACGCCACCCCCGCCGCCCGCGAGGTGCTGGTTTCCTGGTTCCCCGGCGCGCCACCAGGGCTCCTGCCCGCCGAGCTGCGCGACTGGATCGATCCGGCAGGTCCCCGTACCGGTGCGGGACCGACGTTGGAGCGCAGCCGGGGGAACGAACGCCTCGCCGTCCGACAGCACGCCGACGCGAGCGGGGTCACCCTCCTCTTGTCGCGACCCGGCGCGCCGGCCGTGGAGACGGTGGACGGCCTCGGGCTCTCGGCACGCGAGGCAGAGGTCCTCCTCCTCGCCTGCGACGGTCTCACCAGCGCGGCCGTCGCCGCGCGGCTCGGCATCAGCGTGCGCACCGTCGACAAGCACCTCCAGCGCGCCTACGCCAAGCTCGGGGTCACCGGCAGGCTGGCCGCGGCCCGCCTCGTGCACCAGCTGCACGGCGGGGGATAGGGCCGCCACCGGCTCGCTGACCTCCCTTGGGTTGACGGCGAGCGGTCGAGGCGGCCGTCATCACCCCTACGGCCGGTTGCGTCCCCGGACGAGGCGGCCCGGCCTGGCGTCGGTGAGCTCCCCGCCCGCCACCACGGTCTCTCCCGCCACGAGGGTCTCGACGTACCCCTCCGAGCGCTGGACGAGGCGGCTCGCCCCCGCCGGCAGGTCCGACACCTGCTCGGGGTAGCACAGGGCGAGCCGCTCGAAGTCGATCACGTTGATGTCGGCCCGGCGGCCCGGGGCCAGCCTCCCCCGGTCGCCGAGCCCGTAGAGCTCGGCCGAGTCGCCCGTGAGACGGCGGACCACCAGCTCGATCGGCAGCCGCGGGCCGCGGGTGCGGTCCCTCGCCCAGTGGGTGAGCAGGTAGGTCGTCATGCTGGCGTCGCAGATGATGGCCGAGTGGGCCCCGCCGTCCCCCAGCCCCTGGACGGTCAACGGGTCGCGCAGCATGTCGTAGAGGCCGTCATAGGAGCCCCGCCCGTAGTTGAGCAGGGGGAAGAGGAGGAAGTCGTGCCCATCGGCCCCGAGCAGCAGGTCGTAGGCGACCTCCCAGGGGTCCCTGCCGCTCCGTGACGCCAGCGCGGCGACGCTCTCTTCGCTCGTGGGCTCGTACTCCAGGCGGTCGCCGAGGGGGAAGAGGTGCGAGAACGTCTCCGGCCGCAGCCGGTCCAGCGTCCGCGAGGCGGCGTTGGCGGCCGGTGCCTCGGCGATGATGGCGGCGCGCACCTCGGGGTCACGCAGGCGGCGCACCCGTGTCGCCAAGGCCACGGGGGCCAGCGCCGCATAGGACGGGCAGTACCTGAAGGGGTTCATCCTCGACTGGTGCCCCATGAGCACGCCGAAGCAGCGGCTCGCCACCTGCGGGCGGAGGTTGGCCCCGGCCGAATTGGCCGAGCGCACCGCCTCGAACCATGGCCGCCACCCGTCGGGGTCCCGGTTGCTCTCCATCACCAGGAACGTGATCGGGTTCGGCACCTTGCGCCCGAGCTCGATCATCCAGCCGAGCTCCTTCTCCATCGAGCCGGCCGGGTCCCCTCCTTCGACCCCTCCGATCCCCGCCGGGACCAGCTGGAAGACGCCGTGGCCGGCGGCGGCCATGGCGTCGAGCAGGCAGGCCACCTCCTCCTTGGCGGCGAAGGTGCCCGGGACCGGATCCCCGCGCACGTCCCGGTGGCCGGTCGTCCGCCCCGTCGAGAAGCCGAGGGCCCCGGCCTCGAGGGCCTCGACCACGATCCGGTGCATGGCGTCGAGGTCGTCACCGGTGGCGTCGTCGTGCGCCCTGTCCCCCATGACGTAGGCGCGGACCGCGGCGTGCGGGACGTGCGCCCCGATGTCGATGGCCCGCGGCGTCCGGTCGAGCGCATCGAGGTACTCGGGGAACGACTCCCAGGCCCAGCGGATGCCCTCGTAGAGGGCCGTCCCGGGGATGTCCTCCACGCCCTCCATCAGCTCGACCAGCTGCCGGTGGCCGCCCGGCCGCGCCGGGGCGAACCCCACGCCGCAGTTCCCGACCACCGCGGTGGTGACGCCGTGCCAACACGAGGGCGTGAGGTGCGGGTCCCAGGTGGCCTGGCCGTCGAAGTGGGTGTGGATGTCGACGAACCCCGGCGTGACCAGCAGCCCGTCGGCCTCGATCGTCCGCCGGCCCCTCCCCTCGACCCGGCCGACCTCCACGATCGTCGAGCCCTCGACGGCGACATCGGCCACGACGCCCGTAGAGCCGGTGCCGTCGACGACCGTCCCGCCTCGGATCACCAGGTCGTGCATCGCTCCCCCCTCAGTCCTCGACCGTGATGGCCCCTTCGGGGCACGCCATGGCGCCGCGCCGGGCCTGTTCCTCGTACTCGGGTGCCACGTCGTGGCTCTCCGTCGTGTTGTAGCCCAGCTCGTCGAGGACGAAGACGTCCGGTCCCTGCTGGACGCACATGGCGTGCCCGGTGCACAGACCGGCGTCGACTCGGATGCGCATCTCTTCCCTCCTCGTCTGTCCCGCCCGTGTCCGAGGGTCGCCCGCCCGCGACGCCGTCACCCGCGCCTGGGTCCCGGGGTGAAGGCCGCCGGTATCCGGGCCCACCCCCCGATGGTCGACCAGTTCGGGTACTCGACCACGCCCGCCTCGTCGATCTCGTAGTCGGGCATCCTCGCAAGCACCTGTCTGACCATCTCCTTGAACTGTGCCCGGGCCAGGTGCGACCCCGGGCAGCGGTGGATCCCCATCCCGAAGGCCACGTGCCGGTTCGGGAACCGGTCGATCACGAACCTCCCGCCGTCGGGGAACACCGCGCCGTCGTGGCAGGCCGACACCTCGCTCAAGAGCACCCGGTCCCCCTTGGACATCCGGCAGCCGCCCAGCTCGGTGTCGCGGGCGACGGTACGGGCGTGCGTCCGCGCCGGCGGGTACATGCGGAGGAACTCCTCGGTCGCCGACGCCAGCAAGGAGGGGTCGTCGACCAGGCGCCGCCGGTCGTCTGGGTGCCGGCCGAGGTGCAAGAGCGCGGCGGCCGTCACCGCCGTCGTGGTGTCGACGCCGCCCCCCACCGTCAGGAGCACCACCGCACAGGCATCTGTCGACGAGATCGGCACGCCGTCGACATCGTGGTTGGCGATGTGGCTCAGCCCGTCGGACCGGGGGTTGCGCCGACGGTCGGCCACCTCCTCGCCCACCCGCTCGCTCACCCACGCCAGGTCGGCGACGACCTCGGCGAAGCCGGGGGTGCCCCGCTCGAACGCACCCGCCCCGTGGAACGCCCGCGCCATGCGGGCCCAGTCCCGCTCGGGGAAGCCCAGGAGCTCGAGGGTCACGGCCGCCGGCACCGTGCCGGCGATCTCCCCGGCCATCTCGCAGGTGCCCCGCTCGATCACCTCGTCGACGTAGTGGGTCACCCAATGCTCGATCCGCGGCGAGAGCCGCTCGACGGCGCTCGGCGAGAGCAGCTCGCTGAGGATGCGGCGCAGCGGGTACCACGCCGGGGGGTCGAGCTCCTCGGGGTAGAGGGGGGCGATGGGCATCCGGCCGATGGTGAGCGAGGAGTACCGGGGGTCGGTCCGCGCCGAGGAGAAGGTCTCCCAGTCCTTGAAGGCCTCCACCACCTCGCCGTAGCCGGCGACGACCCAGTGGCCGCCGTTGGCCTCGGTCCAGGCCACCGGGCACCGCTCCCGCAGCTCCCGCCACGCGCGATCGGACTGGCCGATGCTCCGGTGGGCGTAGTGGTCGAAGTCCACCCGGGGCCGCCGCGGCTCCTCGACCTCCTGGCTGGGCACGGTCATCCCGGACAACCCTAGCCAGGGCCGTCCGGGCGACGTCGGTCGACGCGACGCGTGACCCCACCTGCTCGCCCACACCCCGGCGCCGCGGCGGCCGCCCGGTGGGTCAAGGGCTCCCGCGTGGTCCAAGTCCCCGACCGGCGCGGGCGACGCCCGGTCGCGGTCAGCCGAGCCGTTCGAGGCCCTCCGAGAAGAACGTCACGGCCGCGGTCAGCGCGTCGGGGGCGCCGTCGACCCAGCCGCGGCCGGCCAGGGCGCCGAACGGGGCGTTCCAGAACCCGGGGTCGCCGGGTGGCACCCCATCCCACGGCGAGACGTAGAGGTACGGCTCAAGGTGGGCGTCGTCCCCCGGCGAGGCGCCCAGGGTCACCCGGCCCGCCGGCGTGGCGGCGTCGAACCCGACGTCGAAGTGCTCCGGCCACAACTGCACGACCGAGGGTTCCTCGGCACCGGCCAGCACCCGGTCCAGGGCGCGCGCCCCGAGGCCCAGCCACTCCGTCACCTCGTCCGCCTTCGCCTGGTCCAAGGAGATGGGGGCGTCGGGATCGCCGAGCGGGGGGGTGTCGCCCCCGGCGGAGAAGGGCTCGGTCAGATCAACCCCGGCCATGGCGGCCAGGGCGGAGATCGAGCTGCCGGCCATGGGGAGCGCCCGCGAACGCGCCGCCCCCTCCTCCTGGGACTCGCGGACCAGCACCCCGGCCGCGATGCGCAGCACCCGGGAGTCCGGGCCGAACGCCGGGGTCGCCAGCCCCCCGGGCGTCACCCGCAGCCCCAGCCGCCCCTCCGCCCGGTGCCGGGCGCGGGCCAGCACGTGGGTGGCCACCCGCTGGAGCGCCAGACGGGCCCCGGTGTAGCCGGCCCCGCCCTCGTCGCCCATCGCGGTCACCGTCTCACACCAGCTCGGGGTCGCTCACGACCTCTACCAGCGACGGGCCGTCGAAGGCCAGCGCCTCGGCCAGCGCGGCGTCCAGCCGATCCCGGGTGGCGACCCGGATCCCCCGTCCGCCGCAGAGCTCGGCGTAGGCGGCGAAGTCCGGGTTGCGCAACGAGACCTGCCAGACCTCGAGGTCGGCGGCGCGCTGCTCCTTGGCGATCTTCCCGAGCTCGTCGTTGTTGAGCAGCACGTGGGTGATGGGCATCTCGTACTTGACCGCGGTGGTGAACTCGGCCAGGTACTGCCCGAACCCCCCGTCGCCGGTGACCGCCACCACCTTGCGGTGGGGGGCGGCCGCCCATGCGCCCATGGCCGCCGGGTAGCCGAACCCGATCGAGCCCAGGTAACCCGACATCAGCACCGACTGGCGGTCGCACTCGAAGTAGCGGCCGAAGGAGTAGGCGTTGTTGCCCACGTCCACCGTGACCACCGCGTCGGCGGGCACCAGCCGGCTCATGGCATCGAACACCGCCGCCGCGCTCACTCCGCGGCCCCGGTCGTCTCGGAGCCGCCGTTCCTTCTCCGCCCTCCAGATCTCCCAGCGCGCCGCCACGTCGCTTCGCTGGTCGACCCTGTCCGGCCGCCGGGCCACCCGCTCGAGCAAGAGGCGCGCCGTCACCCCGACGTGCCCGAGCACCGGGACGGCCACCGGGTGGAACCGGCCGAGCGCCATTGGGTCGAAGTCGACCTGCACGGTCGGCTTGTAGGGGGCGATGCCCGTGTGGTTCGAGAACGAGGCGCCGAACACGACGATCAGGTCCGACTCGTTCATGTGCCACGAGGCGACCGGGGTCCCGCTACGGCCGAGCACCCCGCAGGCCAGGGGGTGGCGGTCGGAGATCTGGCCCTTCGCCTTGAAGGTGGTGAGCACCGGGGCGCCCAGCTCCTCGGCCAGCGCCACCACGTCGTCCATGTCGAAGCGCGCCCCGTGCCCCACTACGAAGACCGGCCGCTCGGCGCGGTCGATCGCCGCCACCGCCTGCTCGAGGGCCTCGGCCGGCGGGGCGGTCCCCAGGTCGGCCACCCTCCCCGCCGGCTTCGACGCCGGCCGGTCCGGTGCCGGGAGCACCTGGACCTCGTCGGGAAGGACCAGGTGGGCGACGGTGCGCTCGATCAGCGCGTGCTTGAGGGCCAGCGCGGTGAGCTCGGCGTGGTCCGAGTCGGGCAGGACCGTCCGCGAGAAGGCGGCGACGTCGGCGAAGGCCCGGGTGAGGTCGAGGTCCTGGAAGGCGCCGCGCCCCAGCACCTTGGACGGGACCTGCCCGGAGATGGCCAGGACCGGCGCCCGGTCCACCTTGGCGTCGTAGAGGCCGGTGAGCAGGTTGGTCGAGCCAGGGCCGGCGATGGCGAAGCAGGCCGCCGGCCGGCCGGTGAGCTTGCCGTAGGCGGAGGCGGCGAAGGCGGCGGCCCCCTCGTGGCGGATGCCGACGTAGGTGAGCTCGCCCCGGGCCTCGGCCCGCCGCATGGCGTCGGCGAAGCCCAGGTTCGAGTGGCCCACCATGCCGAAGACGTGCGTCACCCCCCAGGCGACCATGGTCTCCACCATGACGTCGGAGACGTCGCGCTCGTGCGGCGGGAGGGGCCGGACCGCCACGTACACCCCGTCCTGGCGGACCTCCACCGGGAAGGACTCGGGGGCGTCGGTGAACCCCGGGGGCGGCCGGCCGGTGATCGGGTCGTAGTCGTAGCCGTGCCACGGGCAACGCAGGAGGCCGTTCTCGATCGAGCCCTCGCCCAGCGGCCCGCCCTGGTGCGGGCAGTGGTTGTCCAGGGCCCCGTAGCGGCCGCCGCACCGGGTCAGGGCGACCGTGCGCGGCCCGGCCACGGCGGTCCGGACCCTGCCCTCGCCGAGCTCGTCGGGGTCGGCCACCTTGTACCAGAGGGCACCGTCCGCCTCCCCGGCCCCCGGCTCGCCCTCCCCGGCCCCGGTGTCGGTCACGGCTGCAACGCCCCGCCGTAGGGGACGCCGGCCAGGTGCGCCATCTCCCGGTCGAAGGTGGTGAGGTCGTCGAGGGTGAAGTCGGCCAGCCGCCGGTGGCCGCAGGCACGGGCCAGCACCGCCATGAGCTCCACCGAGGCCCGCAGGAAACGGTCGAGCCGCGCCGCCGCCTCGTCGACCGGCAGACGGGCCCGCAGGTGGGGCTGCTGGGTGGCGATCCCGACCGGGCAGTTGTTGGTGTGGCAGGCGCGCATCCCGAGGCAACCGATCGCCTGGATGGCCGAGTTGGCCACGGCCACGGCGTCGGCCCCGAGCGCCAGGGCCTTGGCGAAGTCGGCCGGCGTGCGCAGCCCCCCGGTCACCACCAAGGTCACGTCCCGGCGTCCCAGGCGGTCGAGGTGGCGGCGGGCGCGGGCCAGGGCCGGGATCGTGGGGACCGAGATGTTGTCCCGGAAGATCAGCGGCGCCGCGCCGGTGCCGCCGCCGCGCCCGTCGACGATCAGGTAGTCGACGCCGACCGCCAGTGCCGCGTCGATGTCCCGCTCGACGTGCTGGGCGCTCATCTTGTAGCCGACGGGGATCCCCCCCGACGCCTCGCGGACCCGGTCGGCGAAGCGGCGGTAGTCGTCGACGGACTGCCAGTCGGGGAACCTCGACGGCGAGACGGCGGGGGTCCCCTCGGGGAGCCCCCGCACCTCGGCGATGCGCCCGACCACCTTGTCCCCGGGCAGGTGGCCGCCGGTGCCGGTCTTGGCCCCCTGGCCGCCCTTGAAGTGGAAGGCCTGCACCTTGGCCAGCACGTCGAACGACCACCCGAACCTGGCCGAGGCCAGCTCGTAGAGGTAGCGGCTGTTGGCCGCCTGCTCCTCGGGCAGCATGCCCCCCTCGCCCGAGCAGATCCCGGTCCCCGCCAGCTCCGCCCCCTTGGCCAGCGCCGTCTTGGCCTCGGCCGAGAGCGCCCCGAAGCTCATGTCGCTCACGAAGATCGGGATGTCCAGCCACAGCGGCCGGTCGGCGTTGGGGCCGATGCAGACCTCGGTCGCCACCGGCTCGTCGTCGAGCAGGGGCAGCCGGTCGAGCTGGGCGGTGACGAACTGGATGTGCTCCCAGGTCGGGAGCTCGGTGCGCGCCACGCCCATGGCCGAGACCGGCCCGTGGTGGCCGGTCCGGCTGAGCCCGTGGGCGGCCAGCTCGGCGATGAGCGGGACGAAGGGCTCCTCGGGGACCGTGTGGGGGTCGTGGTAGTAGCCCTGGTAGACGTCGGGGTCGAACGGCTGGGGGTGGTGGAGCAGGTACGAGACGACCTCGTTGCGGTCGACCATCAGCTCGCCGCCGTCCAGCCAGCTGGTGAACTTGGTCAGCGCCTCGGCGTTGTTGTAGGCGCTCACCCCGGTGTCGACGCGGTAGTCCCAGCCGTGCAGGCCGCAGAGCAGGTTGTCGCCCTCGACCCGGCCGTCGGCCAGGAGCGCCCCCCGGTGCAGGCACCGCCCGTAGAGCACCGAGTGCTCGTCGCCCCGGCGGACGATCACCAGGTCGAGCCCCTCGACCACGGCCCCCACCGGCGTCCGGTCGGGGATCTCCTGCCACCGCCCCACGCTGACCGGGGCCGGCTCGGGGCCGGAGATGGACTTCGCCTCGCTCATGGCGCTCCCTGGTCGCTCTGGGTCCTGGCCGGGCCGCTCGGGTTGGCCCCGAGGTTATTCGGGCCACCGCCGACGGCGAACGCGCTCGCCCCCCCAGGGCCCCTGTGCCCGATAGGTTCGGTGCCATGCCCGTCGTGGCCGGCATCGACTCTTCGACCCAGGCCACCAAGGTGGAGCTGCGCGACCTCGACACCGGGACCGTGGTGGGAGCCGGCCGGGCGGCCCACCCGCCCACCGCGCCGCCGGTGAGCGAGCAGGACCCCGAGCGTTGGTGGGCCGCCCTCTGCGAGGCCACGGCGCAGGCGCTGCGGGCGGCGGGACCGGCCGTCGGCCCGGCCGACGTCGCCGCGCTGGCCGTCGCCGGCCAGCAGCACGGGCTGGTCGCTCTCGGCCAAGATCTCGAGGTCCTTCGCCCGGCCAAGCTCTGGAACGACACCGAGTCGGCGGCCGACGCCGACTGGCTCGTCGGCCGCCTCGGGGCCGAGGCGTGGGTCGACGCCTGCGGCAGCCTCCCCGTCGCCTCCTTCACGGTCACCAAGCTCTCGTGGCTCCACCGCAGCGAGCCGGAGACCTTCGCCCGGCTCGCCCACGTCCTGCTGCCCCACGACTGGCTGAACCTCCGTCTCACCGGCGAGCCGGCCACCGACCGCGGGGACGCCTCGGGCACCGGCTACTGGTCGCCGGCCGAGGGCCGCTACCGGCTGGACCTGCTCGAGATCGTCGACCGCGAGGTCGACTGGGCGTCGGCGCTGCCCCCGGTCCTCGGGCCCTGGGACGCCGCCGGCACCTTGACCCGGGCGGCGGCCGAACCCCTGGGGCTGGCCGCCGGCACCCCGCTCGCCGCCGGCACCGGCGACAACATGGCCGCCGCCCTGGGGATCGGCCTCCGAGCCGGGGAGGTGGCGGTCTCGGTCGGGACCTCGGGGACCGTCATGGCGGTCAGCTCGCGGCCGGCCTCGGACCCCTCGGGGGCGGTGGCGGGGTTCGCCGACGCCACCGGGCGGTTCCTGCCGCTCGTCTGCACGCTCAACGCCGCGCTGGTGACCGACGCCGTCGGCCGCCTGCTCGGCGTCGACCACGAGGGCCTCGATGACCTCGCCCTGCGGGCCCCCGCCGGGTCCGGGGGCCTCGTCCTCGTCCCCTACCTGGCCGGCGAGCGAACCCCGAACCGCCCCGGGGCGAGCGGCACGCTCTCGGGCATCCGCCAGGACGTGACCCGCGACTGCCTCGCCCGGGCGGCGTTCGAGGGCGTGGCCTGCGGCCTCCTCGACGGCCTCGACGCGCTGGCCGCTGCCGGCGTCCCGACCGAAGCCGGGCGGCTCGTCCTCACCGGCGGCGGCGCCCGGTCCGCCGCCTACCGTCACGTCCTGGCCGCGCTCTCGGGCCGGCCGGTCACCGTCCCGGAGGTCGCCGAGGCCGTCTCGGCCGGTGCCGCCCTCCAGGCGGCGGTGCTCGCCTCGGGCGCCACCGCCGACGAGGTGGCCGAGGGTTGGGGGCTCCGGCGGGGCGAGGTCGAAGAACCCGGCCCCGACGCCGGGCAGGCCGGCGAGGTGAGGAAGAGGTTCGCCGAGGCCCGGGGCTGAGGCCGGCCCCCGGGCGGCCGTCGGGGCCCCGCGCGGGCACCCCCGGGAAGGGGCGGAATCGGTAACGTAGCCGTGAGCGAACGACCCGATGTCCGGGCAAACGCCGATGGAGCAACCCCATGACCGATCCCTTTGTCCCGGTCCCCGAGGACCACTTCACCTTCGGCCTGTGGACGGTGGGCAACCCCGGGCGTGACATGTTCGGGTCGGAGACCAGGCCGCCGCTCGACCCCGTCGACTCGGTGCACCGCCTGGCGGACCTCGGCGCCTACGGCGTGAACCTCCACGACAACGATCTGGTCCCCCACGGCTCGTCGCCGTCGGAGCGTGCAGCGATCGTCAAGCGCTTCACCGCTGCCCTGGACGCCACCGGCATGAAGGTCCCGATGACGTCGACCAACCTCTTCTCCCGGCCTGTCTTCAAGGAAGGCGCCTTCACCGCCAACGACCCCGCCGTCCGCCGATTGGCGGTGGCCAAGGCCCTGGACGCCATCGATCTCGGGGTCGAGCTCGGTGCCCGCCTCTTCGTGATGTGGGGAGGCCGTGAGGGCGTCGAGGCCGAGGCGGCGAAGGACGTCCGCAGCGCCCTCGATCGCTACGCCGAGGCGGTCAACATCTTCTGCGCCTACGTCCGCGACAACGGTCTCGACCTTCGGATCGCCCTCGAGCCAAAGCCCAACGAGCCCCGGGGGGACCTCCTCCTGCCCACGGTCGGCCACGTCCTCGCCTTCATCGGCGAACTCGAGTGGCCATCCATGGTCGGTGTGAATCCCGAGTTCGCACACGAGACGATGAGCGGCCTGTCGTTCTCCCACGCCGTCGCCCAGGCACTGTGGCACGACAAGCTCTTCCACATCGACCTCAACGCGCAGCGCATCGGCAAGTTCGACGAGGACTTCCGCTTCGGCTCCGAGGGTGTCCGGGACGCCTTCTACACGGTGATGCTGCTGGAGGACGCCGGCTGGGAGGGCATGCGGCAGTTCGACGCCCACGCCTACCGCACCGAGGACCCGGCTGGCGTGTGGGACTTCGCCCTCGGCTGCATGCGCACCTACCTGATCCTCAAGGAGAAGGTTCGCCGCTTCCACGCCGACCCCGAGATCGCCGAGGCCCTCGAGACGGCACGGCGTGCGGGGACCGCCGAACCCACCTCGCCCGGCGGCCTCGGCGCCGGGGCGCTGGCCGAGCTGCGCTCGGCCGCCGCGGCGGCGACAGAGGACCTCCTCGCCGCCACCGGCTACGGCCACGAGCGGCTCGACCAGCTGGTGACCGAGCTCCTCCTCGGGGTGCGCTGACCCCGGGCGGCCGGGGCCGCCCGGGCGCTACGCCGCCTGCTCGCCGTGGTGGACGATCACGACCGGGCAGTGGGCGTGCTGCGCGCACTGCTGGCTCACCGACCCGAGCGCCAGGCCGGCGAACCCGCCGCCGCCCCGGGACCCCACGACCAGAAGCGACGCCCCGCGGCTGGCTTCGATGAGCACCGCGGCGGCCGACCCTTCGTGGGTCGTGCCCCCCACCGGGACCGAGGGGGCCAGCTCGGCCACCCGCTCGACCGCCCCTTCGATCACCTTGTCCATGGCCATCTGGATCTCCTCGGCCGTGACGAAGACGTACCCCGGGGCGTAGACGGTGTGCACGTCGAGCACCGCCCCGGTCCGCTCGGCCTCGGCGACCGCCCAGTCGAGCGCCCCGGTGCCGCCGGCGGAGCCGTCCACCCCGACCACGATCCGCGGCCGGTCCCCGCCCTCCGACGTTGCGCCACTCGTCATCCGCGCCTCCCTTCGTGTGGCCACCATGGTACCGGGCGGGCGGTCCCCGGCCCTCCAGGCCGACGTTGCGCACAGGGTTGAGTAGCGTTCGGCCATGGTCTCGAACATCCTCACCGCCGAACTGCGCACGGCCTGGGAGGAGGACGGCTGGTGCGTCATCGCCGACGCCATCCCGCCCGCTGACCTGGCCGGCGGCCAGCGCGCCCTCACCTACCTCTTCCCCACCGTCGAGGAGATGGACGCCGGTACCGACGACGAGCGCACGGCCAAGTGGCGGGACTGGGACGCGGCCTGGCCGGAGTTCCCCTACCGCAGCCGGTCCCTCAACCGCATCGTCCTCCACGACGCCCTCCTCGACCTGGCCGAGGACCTGGTCGGGCCCGACTTCCGCCTCTACCAGGGGACCCTCACCGCCAAGTACCCCGGGCAGCCGTCGGGCTTCAACCAGCTCCTCCACACCGACTACCCCAACCACAGCATCGTCGTCCCCCGTCGGGACCCCGGGTACCGCCAGCTCGAGCTCTTCGTCTACCTGAACGACGTGACCCCGGCCAACGGCGCCACCCGCATGGTGTCGCGGAAGCTGACCGCCGACATCCCGGTCGGCCGGCACACCTTGAACCTCACCGACTACGGCCACCTCTACGACGCGCCCGGCGAGGCCACCGGGACGGCGGGGTCCGTCGTCGCCTACCGCCCCGACGTCTACCACCGCTCGGTGGACTGGACCGAGCCCGGCCAGGTCCGCTTCATGCTCCACGTCGCCTTCAAGCCGGCGGCCGCCGAGTGGGCCGGCTACCAGTCCTGGCCGTTCAAGGGGTTGCAGCCCGAGTGGTTCCACTTCGTGAACCAGGCCTCGGTCCGCCAGCTGACCGCGCTCGGGTTCCCGGCCCCCGGCCACCCCTACTGGACCGCCGAGACGCTCGACGGGGTGGCCCAGCGCTACCCCGAGCTCGACCTCACCCCCTGGCGGGAGGCGGCCCGGTAGGCCGTCCCCGGCGCCGGGGCCCCCTCAGAAGGGGAGCGCGTCGGCCTGGAGCGCACGCAGCTCGTCGAAGATCCTCCGGCACGACGCCTCGTCGGACGGCGAGAGGGGGTCGTTGCGCAGCGCCTCGAAGGCCGGCGCCGGGTCCCCGCTGAGCGCCGAGGTGACCACCAGCTCCTGCAGCTCGATCTGGACCCGCATGAACTCGGCCAGGGGCTCGGCGATCGGCGGCATCACCTCGGGGGTGACCCCGCCGCCGTCGGCCGTGGCCGGCACCTCCACGATGGCCCCCTCGGGCAGGTTCGGCACGTACCCGCGGTTGGGCACGTTCACCGAGTTGATCGACCGGGGCTCGCCGGTCCACACCGCCCCGATGATGGGGAACGTCTCCTCGGCCGACCGGCCGGCCCGGTGCATCGGCACGTGCGAGGTCCCCTCGCCGTACCGGGTCACCAACCGCTCCACCCGGGCCATCACGCCCTGGTGGAAGTAGACGGGGGTCGGGTGCCACTTGGCGACGTCGGTGGCGAAGGGGACGTACTCGCCGATGTGGCTGTCCACCGAGCACGGGAGCAGCCCGTACTCCCGGAACATGTGGGTCACCAGCGGCGAGTACATCTGCTCGACGGCCAGCTGCACCCAGGGGATCTTGACCAGCTGCCGGGCGGCGGCGGTGACCGGCGGCGGGTAGTCGAAGAACCGCCGCTGCCACAGCCGGCGGAGCCTCGGGTAGAGGTCCTCGCCGGTGTCGGCCCGGCGGATCTCGGTGAAGAAGGTGAAGTGGTTGATCCCCGAGGCCTTGGCGGCGATCTTCGACTTGGGCATGCGCAGCAGCCCGGCCACCCGGCTGACCCCGGCCGCGAACTCGTGGCACATGGAGACGTTGCGGATCGAGGTGGCGCGGTTGATGGCCAGCGTCACCCGGGAGAGCGGGTTCGTCAGGTTGATCAGGAGGGTGTCGGGGCAGTAGCGCTCGATGTCCCGGCAGATCCCGAGCACGGTCTTGATCGACCGCAGCGAGTGGAACACCGCCCCCGGCCCGCCGTTCTCCCCGGTGAGCTGGCGCGCCCCGTGGCGGTTGGGGACCTCGTAGTCCTCGATCCAGTGTCGCCACCGCCCGATCTCGGCGCTGGTCAGGCAGAAGTCGGCCCCGGTGAGCGCCTCGGCCGGGTCGAGCGAGGTCTCCACCCGGATCGGGCTGCCGTTCTTCTCGTTGGCCCGGGTGGCGAACCGCCGGGCCACCTCGAGCCGCTCGGGGCTCACGTCGTGGAGCATCATCGTCGCCCCCCGGATGCGCCGGGTGTTGATGGCGTCGAGCACCATCACCGGCCCGAAGGACATCCCCCCGGCCCCCACGAGGCAGATCTTCGGCCCCTCGCCCTCGCTCACCGCGCCCCTCCTCCTTCCCCGCCCGGCCCTGGCCGGGCGCTGGCGCGCCGGCGGTCCGGTCGCACCCGCGACGTTCCCCTCACAGCCCAAGGATCCTGGCGGCCGCGCCCCCGAGGAACTCCTCCATCGACGCCGGGTCGAGCGGCAGCTCCCGAGCGGCCGCCACCGCCCGGTCCAGCGGCAGGAAGGGGTGGTCCGAGGCGAAGAGCACCCGTCCCCGCCCCCTGGACGAGCCCATGAACGAGACCAGCCCCGGGTCCATGTAGCGCGCCAGGTAGGCCGAGTTCGACAGGTACAGGCGCGGCCACTTCAGCATGTACTGGACGAGCAGCGCCTCGTAGGGGTGGCCCATGTGGGCGCCGATCACCACCAGCTGTGGGAAGTCGATCAGCACGTCCTCCAAGAGCTCGGGGTGCTGGCAGGCCGAGCGCACCCTCGGGCCGGGGACGCCCACGTTGATCGAGACCGGCAGGCCCAGCTCGGCGCAGCAGGCGTAGAGGGGGTAGTAGAGCCGGTGGTTGAGCGGGTACTGGTCGACCAGCGGCGTCACCCGGACCAGCCGCAGCAGGGGGTGGGCGGCGGCGTCGCGCAGCGCGGCAACTTGCTCCACCGGCTTGGCCGGCCGGTCGGCGACGGCCGCCACCACCAGCCGCCCGTCGCTCTCGCGGGCGGCCTCCAAGAGGGCGTCGAGCCTCGGGTCGCTCAGCCCGGTCGTGACCACCCCGACGTCGACGCCGCAGCGGTCCATGGTGGCCAGCAGGTCACCCATGGGCGAGCCGGCGCCCAGGTCGGTCCCGAACAGCGCCTCTATCCCCGAGTTCGCCTCCTCGGCCACGAAGGCGGCGGCGACCCCGGCCGACAGGGCGTTGACCCAAAGGTCGACGACGGTCACGGCTCGCCCGACGCCTTCTGGCGGCGCAGCCACCGGATCCCCTTGGCCAGCGTCTCTTCGATCACGCGGTCGTTGTCCCTCGAGATGAAGTCGTGCACCCGCTTCTCCAAGAGGACCCGCAGCACCGGGTTGAAGGCGTGGTAGGTCTCGGTGAAGTGCACCCGGGTCCGGCCCTCGCCCAGGTCCTCGAACCGGGTGAAGCCCCGGGCACTCGACCACAGGGGCTTGCCGATGGCGTCGTAGCGCCAGGACTCGAACGGCCTGACCTGGGTCAGCCACTCCCAGGACTGCCCGCGCCCGCCCGACATGAGGTACCGCGGCACCCCGAACGTGCAGTGGCGGACCAGCCCCTCGCCGACCTCGTCGCCGGGGTGGAGGATCTCGATCTGGACCCCGCCGTTGGTCTGGGGCCGGGGCCCGCGGTACCAGAAGAGCTGCCAGAGCTCCTCGGGGCTGGCCTCGACGTCCACCGAGTGGCGGTGTTCTTGCAACGCGCGCTCCTGCCTGGATCGGACGGGGCAAACCTAGTCGGCGAGGCCGCCGGCGGGCCCGCCGGTCAGCCCCCCTCGACCAGCGCCTTCAGCCGGGCCACGTTCCCCCGCCAGATCCCGGTGAGCACCGGGCGCGCCACCCGCTCGCCGAGCCGGCCGCCCAGCCACCACGGGAAGACCAGCGTCTCGTCCCAGGCGAACGCCGTGCGCCCCCCGCCGGCGTCGTGGACCGAGAACCTCCCGCTGCCGCGCACCGCGCCGCGGTGGTCGACCCCCATCGTCCGGCCCGGCTCCCACGCCGTCACCGACATCACGTCGGTCAGCCGGAACGGCCCCACCCGGGTCACGCACTCGAACTCCGTCCCCGTCCCGGTCCGCTGGGCGCCGGTGAAGCGGATCGCCACCGCGTCCTTCATCCACCGGGTGTGGGTGGCGATGTCCTCGAGCGCCGCCCAGGTGACCGCCGGCGCCGCGTCGATCGTCGTCGAGACCGAGATCACCACGCTCACGCCGCCCCTCCCCCGACGCTCACCGTCGCCGGTGGGCCCGCTGCGGTCGCCGGCCTCCCATCACCGCGGTGCCAACGCCGGCCGGGGCCGCGCCATTCCGGCGGGCGGCGGCCTCACTTCCCCTTGGCGTGCTTCGCCGGGGCCGAGGTCTGCGGGTGCACCGACGCCATCCGCCACGAGCCGGACTCGGTGTAGGTGACGGTCCCCACCGGCGAGGAGCTCAGGATCGTGATCCGACGCTCCATGCGCAGGGGGAGGCCCGAGGCCAGGCTGAGCCACCAGTCCTCGGCCACCGTGCCCCGCTGCACGCCGCTCAGGGTGACGTCCTGCTCCTCGTGGACGGCGCGGACGGTCGCCGCGCCGACCTTCAGGTTCCCCTCCCCGAGCAGGTGGACGGTGACCCGCTGCACCGTGCGGCCGGAGATGGCGCTGTTGCCCCCCGTGCAGCTCCAGCGCAGCGTCTGGTGCGTCGCCGGGTCGGTCGGCAGCACCACGGCGTTGGCTGTGCAGGCGAACTGAGCCAGGTTGGCGACCTTCACGGTGCCGAAGTCCCAGGTCTGCGAGTTCGCCTCCGACCGCTCGAGCATCCTGGTCGACTTGGGGCAGAAGAGGTAGGTCTCCCAGTGGGCGATGTTGTAGTCGACCCGCCACCGCCAGCACCCGTCCCCGTCGTAGGTGACCGAGGCGGGCATCGTCGCCCCGTCCTGCTGGGAGTTGGGCGGGAAGTTGATCCGCTCCATCCCGCTCCCCTTGAGCGTGTACACCCCCTGGGCCGGGGGCACGTAGGCCACCCCGTGGGCGCCGCTCGCCCCCCCGCTCTTGAACCCCCTCACCACCGACTTGACCGCCACGGCGCCCGGGTGGGCCCGGAAGAAGTAGGGCACGACGATGACCGCCGCCGCGCCCAGCACCACCACGACCGCCGCCAGGGCCACGAGCCGCCAGCGCCGACGGTGGCGGTGGGTCGGTGCGGCCCCGACCGGCGCTTCGTCGTCCTCGGGTCCTGGTGCGCTCGGGTCCACGGCCGCCACCTCGACTAGTAGTTGATCCCGGGGGGCACGTAGTAGCGGTTCGTGCACCGGTAGCCGTGGGTGGGCCCGGACGCCGGCGGGTCGCCCTGGCGGACCCACTGCCCGTGCTCGATCCGGCCGATGAGGTAGCAGTTGGAGAGGGTCTTGGCCGCCGGGTCCACCGGGGTCTCGAGGTGTGTCCCCGAGAATGTCGTGATCGTGCCGAGCGCCTTCAGGAGCGATCCCCGGCTCGGGTCCTTCCCGGCCCGCTCCAGCCCCTCGACGAAGAGCTGGGTCGAGATCCAGCCGTAGAGGGTGAACAGGTCCGGCCGCCAGCCGGGGTCGGCCACCTGGACCCAGTGGAGGAAGGTTGTGACCGCCGGGATCACCTTGCGGTCCTGGCCGAGGTAGAGGGCGTAGCTCTGGTCGAGGTACATGCCGTCGACCGCCGCCGCCCCGCCGGATGTGGCGATGAGCGTGTCGCTGTAGGTCGATCCGCCGAGGATCACCATCGGGTGGTAGTGCTGGGCGTTCAGCGCCCTGATGAGCGGTGCGGCGTAGAGGGCCGGGTTCTGCTCGATGAACACCATCTTGACGCCCTTGTTCTTCATGGCGATGGCGTCGGTGACGAATGTGTTATAGGTGGCGGAGATGGCGAAGGTGTTCTCGTAGGCGATCGTGTAGCCCAGGTGCTTCATCGTCGCCTCCTGGCCGTCCCAGGCGGCGACGGCCGAGGGCTCGTCGGCCACCAGGGCGGCGGCGGCCTTGGGGCCGGCGGGATCCTGGTGGGCGAAGTAGATGAGCGACCCCTCCTCCCAGCCCCCCCCGAGCGGGGACGGGTTCACCACGTTGCTCAGCCGGTTGTTGGCCGGGACCAGTGTCATCTGGACGGCCGGCATCCCCGGGTGCTTCGCCAGCACCGCGCCGGCCAGTGTGGAGGTCACCGAGAACCCGCCGACCAGGGCGAAGTCCCTGGTGGTGTCGACCGTGGTCAGCTGGGCGTCGGTTGTCCCGCTGTAGTTTGTGTTCTGCGCTGTGACGACGATCCTGCGGCCGTCGACCCCGCCCCGGGCGTTCGTGTAGTCGGCGTAGGCCTCGGTCCCCACCGAGGCACCGGTGAACAGTGTCTCGAGGTGGGTGGCGATGTTGGCGATCGTCACCGTGGTCGAGGTTATGCCGGTGTGTGTGGTCATGGCGCTGGCCGGGACGTGGGCGCCGACCGTCCCCACCCCGGCGGCGCCGGCCTCGCCCGGCGAGGGTGCCACCGCCACCCAGGAGGCGACGACCACGGCCAGGCTGGCCGCCGCCCAGCGCCCGGCCGGCCGGACCCCGGCGCCCGTCGCCCCGCCGACCCGCACTCGCCACCGTCGCGTTCTCACCCACCCCTTCTACTGCCCGTCGCCGGGCGGCCATAGGGCCGGAGGTCCCCTCGCCCAGGGCATTTCGTCCCGCCGGGCGCCCGACGGGCCACCCTCGGAGGGCCCGACCCCCCGTCGGCCGTCAGCGCCCCGGCGCCTCCCGACGGCCGGCCCCGGGTCCGGCGGGGGTCACGGCGCGGCCAGGACGGGGAGCGACTCGTAGCGCCGCACGAAGGGGCCGGGGGCGAACCGGCCCTGGCCGGGGTCGGCGGCGAACTCCGGCAGGGCCCCGAGCAGCTCCTCGAGCGCCACCCGACCCTGCAGGCGCGCCGCGGCGGCCCCGATGCAGTGGTGGGGCCCGCCCCCGAAGGCCAGCATGCGCGGGATCCGCCGGCTGACGTCGAGCTCGTCGGCGCTCGGCCCCCACTCCCTGGGGTCGCGGTTGGCCGACCCGTAGAGGAGGTGCACCTTCTTGCCGGCCGGGATCGTCGTGGTCCCCACCGTGACCTGGCGCGTCGTGGTCCGGCACAGCCCCTGCACCGGGGAGGTGAGCCGCAGCAGCTCCTCCACCGCGCCGGGGATCCGCCCCGGTGTCTCGATCAGGAGCCGGCGCTGGTCGGGCCGCTCGGTCAGTAGGACGGCAGCCCCGCCCAGCAGCCCGGTGACGGTGTCGTTCCCCCCGGCGATCATCACGAAGCAGTAGCCGAGGATCTGGGCCAGGTCGAGCGGCTCCCCGTCCACCTCCGCCGCCACCAGGTCCGACAGCAGGTCGTCGCCCGGCTCCTGTCGCCGGCGCTCGACCAGCGCGCTGAAGTAGCGGTAGAGGTCGGCCACCGCCCCGGCCGCGCCGGTAACGCCGTTGCCCTGGGCGTTGGCCGAGACGATGGCCGCGCTCCAGGCGTCGAACTGGGCCCGGTCGGCTTCGGGCACCCCCAGGTAGGTGGCGACGACGAGGGTCGGCAGCGGCCCGGCCAGCTCGGCCACGAAGTCAGCCTCGCCGGCCTCGGCGATGGCCGCCACCCGGCGGCGGACGAAACCCCGCACCGCCGGCTCGAGCGTGGCCACCCGCCGCGGGGTGAAGCCCCGGCTGATGAGGCGCCGGAAGGCGGTGTGGGCGGGCCGGTCCATCATCACCAGCGTCGGCGCCAGCCCCAGCTTCAAGATCTCGTCCTTCTCGAAGGTGAGGCCCTGGGCCGACGAGAAGGTCGCCGGGTCGCCGACGGCCCCGAAGACGTCGGCGAAGCGGGAGAGGACCCAGAAGTCCCGCCGGGGCTCGTGGTAGACGGGCGCCTCGTCCCGCAGCCGCCGGTAGGCGGGGTACGGGTCGAGCAGCGTCGCCGGGTCGTAGGGGTCGTAGATGGGGGCGGGCCCGCTCATGGCCACCGGCTTCTCCTCTGGCGCGCTCGGGGGACGTGGTCCCGGTCCGCCCCGGAGCGTGCCAGAGGGCCCGCGCCCCGTCCAGCGCGCCACCCGGGCGGAGGTTCAGCCGAGCGATGCCGGGTCGACCCCGATGCCGCCGGCGGCGCTGCTGGCGTAGGCCGCCATGGCGAAGCGCAGCACGTCGACGGCCTGCTCACCGCTCCAGTGCATCGGGCCCTCGCCGGTGTGCAGCCACCGCAGCCAGTGGCGCCCCGAGTCCCGGAAGCTGCTGCCCCAGTCGTCGTCGAGCGCGTGGTACGAGCGCATCACCCCGTCCACGTAGACCTCCAGGCTCGGCTCCTCGATGCCCCGCCCGGTGCACCGGTTGACCCGGGCGAACCCCTTGCGGCCGGTCACCTCCCACCGCTCGTCGTTGGTGTAGTAGTCCGAGCGCAGGTACATGTCGATGGCCACCGTGATGTCCATCACCCCCCGGACCCCGTTCTCGTGCTGCCAGCAGATGGTGGCCGGCGCGTCCAGCTCGATCACGTCGGGGATCACCGGGGTCGTGCCCAGCCAGGCCCGCACCTCCTTGATGGGGCCGAACAGCCACAGCGCCGTGCTGAGCTTGTGCCAGCCGTCGTCGAAGACGAGGATGCCCCGTCCCTTTCGCATCTGCTCGAACTGCCAGTCGAAGCTGTCGCCCGGGACGTCCCAGCCGCCCAGCCCGCTGCCCACCATCTTCATGTGGTAGCCGGCCACCTCGCCGATCTCGCCCGACTCGACGACCTCCTTCAGCTTCTTGAGCGGCTCGTAGAAGAGGTAGTTCTCCATCACCCGGAACTGCCGGCCGCTGTCCTGCGCCGCCTGGAGCATGCGCGACGCCTGCTCGAGGTCGTCGCACATCGGCTTCTGCAGGTTGACGTCCCAGCCGTAGCCGAACAGCTCCACGATGGCGTCGGTGTGCATGGGGGTGGGCAGCAGCACCTCGACCGCATCGACCTCGACGTCGCTCGCCGCCAGCTCGGCCGCCGAGGCGAACGTGCGGGCGCCCGGCCACTCCGCCTGGCGCCGCTCCCGCCGCTCGGCCACCGGGTCGACCAGCGCCACGACCTCGACGTCGGGGTTGTCGCGGTAGGCGAGCACGTTCAGGTCGTAGATCCGTCCGAGCCCGATGAAGGCGGCCCGCACCGGTCGGTCATAGGGCGTGAAGCTCATCGTCGACCCTCTCCTTGGGTGGTCCCCGTCGCGGCGGTTCTCGCCCGATGAACGCGCCGCCGTCCCCGTCCGCCACGGTCGGGCGCCCGCAGCACCCCGGCCGTCACGGGGGGCCGTTCGGACCTCAGATCCGCCGGACCGCCAACCGCCGAACGGCCACCGTAGTGCGCCGGCCCGCCGGGCACACCCCGACGGCTTACCGGACCGCTGGTCGGGCGGGACCCGGCCGCGGACGGTGGCCCGATGACCATGAGGGACGAGTTCGCCGAGCGGACGGCCGCCAGCGTCTGGGGGCGGTGGTTCGACGAGGCCGACGCCGAGGCGATGGCGCTCGCCCGCGGCGCCCGGCGCCACCGACGGCGCCGGCGCGGCGACGAGGTCCCGGTCGAGGTGGTGGCGCTCCTCGCCCTGGCCGACCTGCGCGAGATGGTCCTCGACCTGGCCGGGGCCGTCGACCAGCTCGAGGCGGCGTCACCCGAGCGCTGACGGCCGACGACCACGGTGCGGCCGCCCCGGGGCCTCGATAACTTGTGGGCCACCCGATCACGGAGGACGACGCCATGGACGAGACCGTTCACCAGCACAAGTTCGTGCTCGACGAGTCGGAGATGCCGACCGCCTGGTACAACCTGGTCCCCGACCTGCCCGCGCCGCCGCCGCCGGCCCTGCACCCCGGGACCCTCGAGCCGGCCGGGCCCGACGACTTCGCCCCCCTGTTCCCGATGGACCTCATCCTCCAGGAGGTCTCGGCCGACCGCTTCATCGACATCCCCGGGGCCGTCCTCGACGTCTACCGCCAGTGGCGGCCGAGCCCGCTCTTCCGCGCCCACCGCCTCGAGCGCTCCCTCGGGACGCCCGCCCGCATCTACTACAAGTACGAGGGCGTCAGCCCGGCCGGCAGCCACAAGCCCAACACCGCCGTGCCGCAGGCCTACTACAACGCCAAGGCCGGGGTCCGAAAGCTCACCACCGAGACCGGGGCCGGGCAGTGGGGCACCGCCCTCGCCTTCGCCTGCGCCCTCTTCGACCTCGAGTGCGAGATCTGGCAGGTCGGCGCCAGCTACGACCAGAAGCCCTACCGGCGCCTCATGATCGAGGCGTTCGGGGGGACGGTCCACCGCTCGCCCTCCCCGCTCACCGAGGCCGGGCGGCGCTACCTGGCCGAGAACCCCGAGCACCCGGGCTCCCTCGGCATCGCCATCTCCGAGGCGGTGGAGGTCGCCGCCGCCGACCCCGAGGTCCGCTACGCCCTGGGCAGCGTGCTCAACCACGTCCTGCTCCACCAGACGATCATCGGCGAGGAGGCCCTCCTCCAGCTGGCCAAGGCGGACGAGGGCGCCCCCGACGTCATCGTGGGCTGCACCGGCGGCGGCTCCAACTTCGCCGGGCTCTCCTTCCCGTTCCTGCGCGAGAAGCTGGCCGGCAGGATGTCCCCGGTCATCCGGGCGGTCGAGCCGGCCTCCTGCCCCTCGCTCACCCGGGGCGTCTACGCCTACGACTTCGGCGACTCGGCCGGCATGACCCCGCTCATGAAGATGCACACCCTGGGCCACGACTTCATCCCCGACCCGATCCACGCCGGCGGCCTGCGCTACCACGGCATGTCGCCGCTCTTGAGCCACGTCTACGAGCTCGGGATGATGGAGGCGATCGCCGTCCCCCAGACCGAGTGCTTCGCCGCCGGGGTGCGCTTCGCCCGGACCGAGGGCATCGTCCCCGCCCCCGAGCCGACCCACGCCATCGCCGCCGCCGTGCGCGAGGCGCTGGCGGCCAAGGAGACGGGCGAGGAGACCGTGATCCTGACCGCCCTGTGCGGCCACGGCCACTTCGACCTCGCCGCCTACGACGACTACCTCTCGGGCCGCATGGTCGACGAGGAGGTCACCGAGGAGCGGCTGGCCGCCGGGCTGGTGACGGTGCCGTCGGTGGGCTGAGCACCGGACGGGCTGCCCGGTGGCACGCCGCGGCGTTGGCCGGGGTGGGGGCGGCCCGTCCCCGGCGCACCTCGGCGATGCCCTCTTCGGCCGGTTTGTGCCAGATGGGGCGCCCGGGATCATCGTCCCGATGCCCGGATCTCCATGGTCCCGATCAGCTGGCCACCGAGGTGAGCCCGCCACGGCGCAGGCGCCGTTCGGCGAGTTCTGCGAACCAGCGAACGCCGGTTCTCCGCCCTCACCACCAAGAAGCCGACGCGCTCGGCCCATGGCAACGCCAAAGAGCCTGCCCGTGACATCACCACGTGGGCCGAGCAGCGGAGCGAGAGCCCCACGCCCTTCGTCCGGCACGAGTCGGCCGAGCAGGTCCTCGAGCGCTCGGCGGGCTACTGCCAAGGGGTCAGCGCGGCCGCGAGGGCGTGATCCCAGATCGCGGCGGGACAGCCGTACGGCATGCCAGGGGACCTTCGCCTCTAGGTGGGCACGCCCAGAACGTCCACCATGGGCACAGGCACAGACGAGCGCACAAGGGCGCGCGGTCGGTGCCCATGACCATCAGCGTCGACCGCCGGGCCATCGAGCCACCCGACCCAGGGAACGCCTTCGACGGTCTCGA
>Ga0181536_10001297_pt1 | contig 29558 bp, 27 predicted proteins | sample PEATcosm2014_Bin_41_FD_121105 | JGI IMG/M metagenome (GOLD analysis project Ga0181536, IMG submission 121105) | Peatland microbial communities from MTU Mesocosm Facility, Houghton, MI, USA - PEATcosm2014_Bin17_60_metaG | ecosystem: Environmental > Terrestrial > Soil > Wetlands > Peat | place...
GTAGGTGTGCCGCTTCAGGTCGCGGTACACGATCTCCTGCTCCGGTGAGTGGGCCAGCGGATAATGCAGCAGATGCTTGATGAGAAGCGGGTATTGATATGCTGAAGGACTGAACTCGATGAGATTGTCCGACATAGCTTACCTCCCGATACGAAAAACTTCTGCTAATACGATCTGATTTATCAATCTGCATTGATATGAATCAAAGTCCGTCCCACAGCCGATTGATTTCTGGTGTCGACCGATTCAGGCTGATGGTGAATACGAGGTCCGTGTGGACGGCCTCAAGCATCAGAAGGAGAAGCGCAGCATGGACCATTTTGCTGGACTGAACGTGTCGGTCAAGGAGACCAGCGTCTGCATTGTGAATGACACGGGCAAGATCGTTCGCGACGTGAAGGTTGCGAGCGGACATGGCCGGACCGGCTACTGGCTCGCCCCTGTCGCGAATGACCCACGCCGGAAGCGGCATGTGCATCGCGGCAGTTGACACAACGTTCATTTCTGCGGGGCGAAAATGAGAAGCAACCGCCGACCACTAGTTAAGAACTCGCCGACGTGGATTGCCCTGATGTTTTAGTGAATCAACTTCAGGCTCTGTAATAGAGCGGAGGGAAGGGTCACCTCAGAGTTCGTCGGAGGGGCTTGAGAAAACTCCCGCACGGCGATGCAGTCCAGGATCGCATCGGCCACCATGGCGTACCTCGATTTTCGGAACGCGGAGCATTCGTACCAGTCGCTTGTCATGACGGTACGACACCCCCGCGCGAATTCCAGCTTAATGGACGGCGCCGACGCTGGGGATGATGCCCGGGATCAGGTACTGCTGCGCCGCGACCAATAGTCCGAGCAGAATGGTCAGCACGATGCTGTGCACGAACGTGCGCGCGAACACGACGCCCTCCTGGCCTTTCATCTTGGTCACCGAAACGCCGGTGGCGATGTTCTGCGGCGAGACCATCTTGCCCATCACGCCGCCGGACGAGTTGGTTGCGGCGAACAGCACGGGATCGAGATTAAGCTGCCGCGCCGCGACGACCTGCAGATTTCCGAACAGCGCATTGCCCGACGTGTCGCTGCCCGACAGCATCACGGCGACCCAGCCCAGGAAGGGCGAGAGCAGCACAAACAAATGCCCGGTCGAAGCAGCCGCTTGGCCGAGCGTATAGGCGAGGCCCGAGTAGTTCATCAGATAGGCAAGGCCGATGATCAGCATCACGGTGACGACCGCCAACCAGGTCTGACGGATGGTCAGTCCGACACAACTCAGGAACGCGGCCGGCGACAACCTCACGACGAGCGCTGTGATGACCGCCGCCACCAGGATCGCCGTTCCGGTGCCGAGCGGCTGAAACGCCCAGATCGCGCCGTACGGCTTATCGTTGTACAGCGTGATCGAGATCGCTTGGTGCAGGCCAGGCCACGGAATATTCATCTGCCCGACCGCGGCCACCTTGAATGAGGTCCACAGGATTACGGTGACCGATACGATCACCCAGGGAAGCCAACCCTGCCAGGCAGGCACGCCCGATGCCGGGCGCTCGCCCGCCAGGGAAGTGGCTTCGATCTTGAACTCGGGGTCCGGTACCGGATGCCAGAACTGGACGAACAGCAGCGTAACGATCAGCGAACCGAGCGAGGACAGCACGTCGGTCAGGGCGTAGTCGATGAAGTTTGACGACACGAACTGCGTAATTGCAAAGCTCCCGCCCGCGACCAGCAGCACCGGCCAGAGCGCACGCACGGAACGCCAGCCGCCATAGAGCGCCGTCACATAGAACGGCAGGATCAACGCGATCACCGGCAGCTGCCGGCCGACCATCGCACCGAGCGTCGTCGCCGGCAGGCCGGTCACCGCTCCCAGCACCGTAACAGGGACGCCGAGCGCCCCAAATGCCACCGGCGCCGTGTTGAAGATCAGCACGAATACCAGCGCTTCGAGCGGCGGAAAGCCCACCAGGATCAGCAGCGAGCTGGTGATGGCCACCGGTGTGCCAAACCCCGCAATCCCCTCCAGCAAGGCGCCGAAGCAGAAGCCGACCACCACCAGAACCACGCGGCGGTCGTTCGGCAGGTGGGCAATCACCCAGTTGCGGAATGCATCGAACCGACCCGATCGCACGGCGATGTTGTAGAGCAGCAGCGCGTTGACCACGATCCACATCACCGGCCATAGCGCGAAGACGGCGCCGTTCAGCACCGAGTTGAGCGCGAGGCCGATCGGCATGTGCCATGCCGCGACCGCGACGATCAGGCCGACGATCAGACCCGCCAACGCGGCTTGCCACGCCGGGCGTCGCAACAGCCCGAGCAGGACCAGCAGCGCCACGACCGGCAGGATCGCAACCAGGAAAGAAAGCCCCAGACTGTCTCCAACCGGCGTCAAAAGCTGTCGAAACATCTCGCCCCCCTTTTGGCTCGCTACATTCAAAGACGTCGCAGCGCTGGCTGCCGGCTCAGAGTTCCCCAGGCACCACTGCGATGGCGACGCATGGGCATTCCGAGGCGCGCACTCCACGGCCCCTGCAATGGAGCGCCGGTGGCCACTTTGGAATGACCGGTCTAACCAAGATGCCAAGATCGTCAATTTGGTCAGACCTGTCAAAAGACCGGACAGTACCCCTTTCTTCATAAGTGACGATGGACATGGCTTTCTCCGTGTGTTCACTGAGGATAGAGCTCACACTATTTGATCCGAGCCGCGCTCCTCTCGATCTTTTCAAGGTAACCACCGACGTCCGGCGCGAAGGCCGGGTGGGCGAGGAGCCGCCGAAAATGACTCGCCGATCGGGGATACGTTTTGGCGAATTCGTCATCGAGCAGAAGAGAAAGCCCCGCCGCATCGAGGACGGATCGGCGGGCCCGCTCGTTGTGAAACAGGCACAACTCGGCAACGAAGCAGATGTCTGCGAGCGTGATGTTGTCGCCGACCAGGAAGGAGCGTTGCGGTGACAGCGCCTGCTCGATACCGGACAGGTAACTCACGAAGGTCTCCCTCATGCGGACATGAAGTTCGCGGGAGACGGTACCATCGCGTAGCGCAAACAGGTAGATCTGACCATCGCGCGCGAACACCAGACTGGCGTCCAGAAACCCATCAATCCGAGAGCTTTCGTAGACGTCGCGGCCGTAAATTGGAAAGCGCTCTATCCCCAGCCTGGCCACTGCACGCATGATACTGTTCGACTCGAAAATACCCGTGCGACCATCCGGGCTGAACGCGGCCGGCACAGTGCCGAACGGCTGTGCCTCGAGAAACGCTGCGGTCTTGTAGAGTTTGCGATCGATGAAGCCGATGCGACCGGTGCGTTCCGCCGCGGTCAGCACGTCGGATGGCACGTCGGCGATAGGGCGAGCATCAAAGTCACAGAGCCATTGTGACAGGTCGCCGGGCGAGGCGCCGCGCACCTCGACCTCGACGCCGCATAGCCGGGCCGCAATCGTCGCCTTCCAGATACGCGGGTTGGGCAAATACGAGAAGACGCGTAGGGCAGCCATCGTCCGGCTCACCAGGTTTCGCCATAGGGGCGCAGCTCGACGTTGAATGACCAGGCGCTGCGATCCTGCCGGGTCAAATGCCAGGCTTCCTGGGCGATGGCGGCGGGCTTAATGAAGAATTCCTCGGGCTTGCCCTTGAAGCGCTCACGAGTCCAAGGCACATCGATTACCGCATCGACGACGATGTAGGCGACGTGTACGCCCTTCGGTCCAAGCTCCCGCGCTATGGATTCGGCCAGGATGCGTTGTGCCGCCTTGGTTGGCGCGAAGCAAGCGAAAGAGGACTTGCCGCGCAGCGCCGATGTGTTGCCGGTTACTATGATGTTGCCGTTGCCGACGCGCATCATGGCCGGCGTTAGGCGACGCGCCAGATCCAGGCCTTTTGCACCTTCTCGGGTGATCGCTGGCTGCGCGCATGTGTTCGGGAAGTTTGCGTGGAGCAACTCACCGAATCATCGACACGCGAAAGACCTGCCGAAGGCTGAAAGTGATATCGCGAGAATGAACTCGCCTTCTCTCTCTTGTCGATCTGACGACGGCTCAAACGGTACTTTGATGGGGGTGAAAACAGGCTTCGCTACCACAACATAAAATACGAGCCAATGTCCGAGATGGGTCGATTCTGTTGAAAAAGTCGCAAGTCTATAGTCGTTTCGATTGACGTTTATTGCCGCCGCAGATCGATTTAGAACAAAACCGCACCGACGGCGCTAAAAAAATTGGACCGAGTCAATACTCCGATTTTTTCAACAGAACTCGGTCAATCGCTACCAAAATGCGATGTCCGCGTTACGAGAGAGTCCCCCGCGCGGGGGTGCGCGAGGGAGAGCACGCCGATCAGGGCATTACCGACCTTGACGGCTGCTCAGCCGCCGTTCGAGCCGTGATAATCCGGGCTTCCTTCCGGACAGGTGAGTTCCATGTGGAATGTCCCATCCAGCGGCACTGTCGGACGATTGACCGTGGCGGCATCCTGGGTGGTGTTATAGATTGCCCTATGGGTCGGCTTCTTTTCGCCGCCTTGGGCCTGTGCCACCGACATCGCCAACAGCGACAGCGAGGCTGAGGTGATCACGGCGATGGCCGCATTGCGAATGTTCAACATTTTTCATTCTCCTCTTGATGTAATCGTGGCGCCAGGCCGCGATCGCGCCGCCGTTTCGACATTCGGCGACTTCTGCAGAGGAGACGGGACAAGGGCACGATTTATTCCCGCGCCATGAAATTTTCTTTGATGGTTGAAGATCGAAAAGCTCAACGCGCTGGGCAGCGGGCAACTATTCCGTAACGTGTCATTAAGCGAATCGGAATCCCCTGCCCGCGCAAAACCTTGCCGCCTCAAGTCTCGTTTGATGCAAGGTAGCCGCGAAGCAATGTCAATATATTCCGACTGTGTTATACTTTAGCCACGGCGGCGCCACGAAGTGGCGGGACCGCGCTCAAAATGTCGAAGATGGCCCGTTCCGGCCGTGTCAACCGCCGGAGCCCGACGCAAACTGCACATGCTGCGGAATGCAGGGCATGCGTAAAAAAATACCGTGACTGGGGGCACCCGGCCTTGCAAACACGTAGCTGACCTCAGTGATTTGACCTTCGCCTGAACTCGCGCGGCGGTTGCTTACCCCACGTCCATCTCCTTCGCGCCGATTTCACCCATGATCTGTTCGCGCATGGCATATTTTTGCGGCTTGCCGGTGGCCGTCATCGGGAATTCTAGAACGAACCGAACGTATCGTGGCACTTTGTGATGGGAGATCTGTCCCCGACAGAACATCCGTATTTCCTCTGCTGTCGCGGATTGGCCGGGCTTGAGCACGATGAATGCGCAGACCTCCTCGCCGAGGCGGTGATCCGGCACGCCGAAAACTTGCGCGGACTGGACCTTCGGATGCCGGATTAGAAAATCCTCAATCTCGCGCGGATAGATGTTTTCGCCGCCCCGGATGAGCATGTCCTTGAGCCGCCCGACGATCGTGCAATAGCCCTGGGTGTCGATGGTTGCGACATCTCCCGAATGCATCCAGCCTGACGGGTCGATCGCCTCCGCGCTCCTTTCGGCATCTTCCCAATAGCCCTGCATCACACCATAGCCGCGGGTGCATAACTCTCCGGACGCGCCGGTGCGCGCCACGTTGCCGGTGGAATCAATAATCTTGACCTCGACGTGCGGGTGGATGCGGCCGACCGTCGCGACCCGCCGCTCGATGGGGTCGTCGGTGCGCGATTGGAACGACAGCGGGCTGGTCTCAGTCATGCCGTAGCCAATGGTGACTTCTCGCATGTGCATTCGGTCGACGACCTGACGCATGGTCTCGATCGGGCACGGCGCTCCCGCCATGATGCCGGTCCGCAAGCTCGACGTGTCGTAGCTTGAAAAATTCGGATGCTCGAGCTGGGCAATGAACATCGTCGGGACACCGTGCAGCGCTGTACATTTGTAGCGCGCGACAGCGGACAGGGTCGCTTCCGCCTCGAAGCTCTCGCCAGGAAATACCATCGCGGCACCAACAGCCGTACAGCACAGCACGCCTAACACCATGCCGAAGCAGTGGTAGAGCGGCACCGGGATGCAGAGCCGATCCTCCGCGGACAATGCCATAGACTTCGCGGCATAGCGCGCATTGTTGACGATGTTGAAATGGCTGAGCGTTGCACCCTTCGGCGATCCCGTCGTGCCGCTGGTGAACTGGATATTGATGGCGTCGTCGGGATCGAGCGCGGCGGAAAGCGTCTCGATGCGGCCGCGGTGACCGGGCCCGGCGAGCGACGTCAAGCCCGTGAATGAGCGGGCTGAGCGCGGCAGCGGTCCCTCGTCAAGAATGACGACGTGTTTGAGATGCGGCAATTTCGCCGCATGCATGGTCGTTCCGTCGCCTTCGATTTCAGGTGCGAGCGCGCGCAGCATTTCAACGTAGTTGCTCGACTTGTGGCGGCGCGCCATGACCAGCGCCTTGCATGCGACCTTGTTGAGTGCGTATTCAAGCTCCGACGTCCGATACGCCGGATTAATATTGACCAGGATGGCGCCGATGCAGGCGGTACCGAATTGGACGTAAAGCCACTCGGCGCAATTGGGCGCCCAGATGCCGACGCGGTCGCCACGCCCGATGCCGAGCGAGAGCAGGCCTGCGGCGACGTCCTTGGATCGCTCCCGCAGATCGTACCAGGAGAGTGCAGCTCCGTTGGCCGCGAAGATAGCCGCGGTACGTCCGCCATGCCTGGCGCACGCCCGGTCGAGAAGCTGCGGGATCGTCATGAATTTTAGCGAATCGTCCGTTGCGCCGGCGACGTAGGAGAGCATTCCTTGCGGCCGTAGACGGTCGTCGGCGCCGCTGCGCAGAAAATCCGAGCTGAACGGGTTGTAGGTGCTCACCGACGTCGGTTGCCTCCGTTCCGAACCGATTGCAAATCAAAAATTCCGCCAATCTCCGAGTTGTTCGAAGGAATGCGCCGCTCGATAGATGGTGGTCTCGGCGTAATACTTGCCGACCAGCATCATGCCGACCGGCAGCCCGTCGCTCATGCCGCAGGGAATATTCATCGCCGGATGGCCGGTCACGTCGAACGGACACGTGTTCGGCAGCATTTCGAAGCCGCGCTGGCACCACAAAGCGAGCGGCGCATTGGCGGGCGGCAGCGGCGTCGCCTTCATCGGCAGCGTCGGCATCATGAGAAGATCGTAGTGCGCCAGCACGTCGTCGTAGGTCTTTCGCAGGAGCCGTCCCAGGTTCTGCGCCTTGGCGTAGAAATGGCCGCGATGATGCTTGATGAAATATTCGCCGGCGAGCATCGAGATCTTCAGCGTGCGCGAAAGTTCGTCGGCACGCGCCCGCCAGTTGGCATGGGCATCAAGAAGGCTCGTCGTGTAGAGGCCCTTCCAGTTAAAGCCCATCCCGTTGCCGTGCATCATCTGCGCTACCAGCCCCTCGAGCGCGATGGGCGTCCAGATGGCGGCGCCATCGCGGTGCATAGGGATGGATACGGGCTCCATGATCGCGCCGGCGCCGCGCAAACGCTCGGCTGCTTCCCGCACCTTGGCATCGACGTCCGGCTCGCTCGAAGGCCAGCCAAACCCTTCCGTCACCAATCCGATGCGCATACCGGAGACCCCGCGGCCGAGCCCGGTGGTGTAGCTATACTTCTCGACCTGCACGTCATACTGGCGCGGATCGAGTCCGTCGGTTCCCGCAATCACCTCGAGCAACAGCGCATTGTCGCCGACGGTCCTCGTCATCGGCCCGGCGTGGTCGATGGTGGCCTCGATCGGCATGACGCCCGTGTAAGGCACGAGACCGTGCGTCGCCTTCATTCCGTAACAGCCCGAATAGGATGCCGGCATGCGGATCGAGCCGCCTTGGTCGGCGCCGATCGCCATTTCTACCTCGCCGGCGCCGACCAGCGCTCCACATCCCGACGACGAGCCGCCTGCCGAGTAGCCATGTTTATACGGGTTGTGAACCGGACCGAGCGCCGAGGTGTGGCTTCCGCCGGACAGGCAAAAATATTCGCAATTCGCCTTGCCGACGATCGTACCGCCGGCATCGAGAATGCGGGTTACGAGCGTCGCGTCAATGTCCGGCACGTAGCCTTCAAGGGTAGACGCTCCGTTCATCATCGGCACGCCGGCGAGGCAAATGTTGTCCTTAAGCACCACGCGCTTTCCGGACAGTGGTCCATGCGGGGCGCCGCGCACCTCCGTCTTCACCGCCCAAGCGTTGAGCGGATTCTCGTTGGCGCCCGGCCGGTATCCGGGCGTTCGCGGATAGCGGACGGGCGGCAAATAGTCCGGCAGCTGATTAACACGATCGTAGGCCTGGAAGGTGCCTTCCAGCACCTCGAGATATTCGGCGACTTCGCCTTGCGACATGCTCAGATGCAGCGAATTGACGATATCGTGCATCTGCTCGGACGTTGGCCGTCTGACGGTCGACATGGGACCCCCTAGTGATGTGGCGGCGGCTGGTGCCGCCTGCGCCGAAATTCGGGCTCGCGGTGCAGGCGTGGCTTTCTGAACGCTGACGGTCAGGCGGGTGCCGTTCGATGGGGCGCGCGCGGACTCGTTTCCCGGAGACGCGACCGGCACCTGCGCGCGTGCCGGCTGAACGGCAACGCCGCTGGAAGCCGCATTCATGTTTCGAGCGCCGCCAAGGCCGACCAGATCGGCAATGGCGCCTCCGCGCACCGTGCCTGCATCCAGTTCGCGCGTGATCCGACCGCGCTCGACCAATACAATGCGGCTCGCGACATCGAGGACCAGTTCGAGATTTTGTTCGACGATGAGCATCGAGAGGCGATGCTTTTCGCGCAACGACGTCAGGAGGTCGCCGATTTCCTGGACGATGGACGGCTGGATGCCCTCCGAGGGCTCATCGAGAAGGAGCAGCCAGGGCAGTGGCACGAGTGCGCGCGCCAGCGCCAGGATCTGCTGCTCGCCACCCGACAGTGCGCTGCCTCTGCGTTCCAATAACCGGCTCAGCCGCGGGAAAATTCCGAGCACGCGCTCGATCGCGCGCTCTTCGGTCTCGCCGGAGTCTGGTGTCCACGCCAGGCGCAGATTCTCGTGCGCGCTCAGTCCCGGGAGAATACCGCGGCCCTGGGGGACGTAAGCGATGCCAAGCCGGCTGCGCTCGTATGCCGCCCATGAGGTTACGTCGACGCCGTCGACGACGATCTTGCCGCCGCTCGACGGCAACAGTCCCATGATGGTCTTTAAGAGTGTCGTCTTGCCCATGCCATTGTGGCCGACGATCCCGATCGCTTCGCCCTCCCAAAGCTGAAGCGATACGCCGTGAAGAACCGGGACTTCGCCGTAACCGGCATGCAGGTCGGTGATGTCGAGCACCACGCCGTTCGGCTCTACGCTGTCGTCGCCAACGTTCTCGCGAATATCCGGATCGGCTCCTTCGCGAATTGTCATGCGCGGTGCCCCAAATAAACTTCTCGCACACTCGGGTCGATGAGCACCTTCTCGGCGCGGCCTTCGACGAGAATGGCGCCTTGATGGAATACCGTAATCAAGGAGTCGAGCGTTCGCACAAAATGCATGTCGTGATCGACGACGATCAGCGTCGCCGTTTGATTGATCCGCTTGATGATGGCGACCAGCCGTTCGGTCTCCGCATTGGTGAGGCCGGCCGCGGGTTCGTCGAGCAGAACCAGCCATGGTTTGTTGGCGAGCACGGTGCCAATTTCCACCAGCTGGCGCTGCCCGTGAGCGAGTTCGCCCACCAACCGGCGTGCGATAGCGCCCAATTCAAGTTCCGCCACGACCTCCTCGACGGCAACGTCAGCCCCATCGTGCCCGGCGGTGCGGCGGGCGGAAAGCCAAAGGTTTTCCACGACCGTCAGGCCGTTCATCACCGAGGGGACTTGCGTCTTGATGCCGATGCCGAGCCGAACGATCCGGTGTGTCGACCAGCCGGTGACGTCCTGACCGCGGATCAACACCCGGCCGCTCGCATTTGCGCCGCGAATCTGGCCGGTGATCGATTTGAAGAACGTGCTCTTGCCGGCTCCGTTAGGGCCGATCAAACAGCGCAGCTCGCGCTCGCGCAACGTGAAGCTGACATGGTCGACCGCGAGCACGCCGCCGAACTGCACCACCAGTTCACGTGTCTCGACGACGGGCTCACTCACTGCTTGGCTTCCTGAAGCGCGACGTGGCGGCGGCGTGTGCCGCGCGCCTGGCGCCGATGGACCTGAGATTGCGCGAAGCGCCGCCGCCAGGCCACAAAGGTCGGGGCGAAACCGCGCGGGATCAGCAGCACGACGAGGATCAGGATCGCCCCGAGGATCAGCGAATTGTCGACCGTCGTCTGATGGCCGAGCTCAAGCTTCAACGACCCGAGCGCCACCGCGGCAATCATGGGACCGATCAGCGTCCCGAGGCCGCCGACGATCACCCAGATAAGAACCTCGGCGGTTTGCCCGAGGCTGAACACGCTCGGCGTCACGATCTCGGCCCAATTCGCGAACAGGCAGCCGGCAAGCCCTGCCATGGCTCCCGATACTGCGAAAATCGCCGTCTTGTAGGCTGGCACGTTGTAGCCGAGAAGCTCCATGCGCAGCTCGTTTTCACGAATGCCGATCAGCGTTCGCCCGAATGCGCTCGCCAAAATCCAGCGGGCGATCAGATAGGCGGCGATCAGGCAGACGATCACCACGTAATAATAGAAGGTGCCGTAGATCTCCATGCTAGGCTCGCCGGGAACGTTGAGCGTCGGGAAAGCCGGAATGCCGTTGAAACCACCGAGCCGAGCGTTGCCGATCCGATAAGCATCGCCTGCGGTGGCGTTCATGAACCGGTTGAGAATAAGAGTAACCACCAGCGTCATAACTCCGAGGTAAACGTCGCTTATCCGGCCGTAAAACATCATCGCACCGATGATCGCGGCGACGATTGCAGGCACAATGAGCGCCAGCACGAACGGCACGGTGCTCTCGCCGATGTTGAAAGAGGCGATGGCGTAGGTGTAGGCGCCGAGACCAAAATAGGCGGCGTGTCCGAAGCTGAGGATCCCCGCATAACCCCACATAAGCGCGAGCGATAGCGCAAACAGCGCCCATATCGCCAGCAATGTCGGCGTGTTGGTTTCGCTCACGAGCGGCAACGCTGCCAGCAGCACGGCAAGCGCGGCGAACCAGTTCCAGCGGATACGCCCGATGCCGAACCCCGAGCCGGTCATGTCGAGTTGCGGAAGAATTGCCCGGTAATGCCTTGGGGCATCAGGCGCAGCAGGACGAGGGCGAGTGCCAGCATGGCGATTTCGCCGAACACCGGCGTCGATGCAAAGGAAACCAGTTGATCAACGGTTCCGAACAGCGCAGCGGCCGACAGCGTCCCAGCGATGACTGCGGCGCCGCCGGTGATCACCGTGATGAAGGCTTTGGCGATGTAGGCACCTCCGCTCGAGGGCAAGAGTCCCGTCAGCGGCGCCATCACGCCTCCGGCAAGTCCCGAAAGCGCCGCTCCGACCGTGAATGTGAGCATGTAGATGGTGTTCGGATTATAGCCGAGCGCCGAAACGACCTCCCTGCCCTGCATGGCGCCCCGCGCCACCAGACCGACGCGCGTGTAGCGCAGTGCGAACCACATCCCGGACATCAGAAGGACGGCGACCGCGATGACGAATAGGTTGTATCCGCCCATCTGATAATGCCCGATCCGGTAACCTGGGATCGGCGCCGGCACGCTGACGGCGGTATTGCCGAATATCAGGTCGACCAAGCCGATAAGCAGAAGACTTAGGCCCCAGGTCGCGAGCATGATATCGATCATACGCCCGTACAGAAAACGCACGATCAGCCGTTCGACGACGAGCCCGATTGCGCCGACGACGATCGGAGAAATGACCAGCATGGCAAAATAGATATTTATGCCAGCCTTGGCGGCGGCGATCGTCGCATAACCGCCGAGCATCACAAATTCGCCGTGGGCGAGATTGATGACGCGCATCATCCCGAACACGATCGCCAGCCCCGCGCTGATCAGCGCAAGAAAAGCAATCATGTACAGAATTTCGAGAACGACGATCGCCGCGTAGTCCATTGAATACATCCGTCGGGACTGGCCGGCCCACTGCCGACCGGCCCTTCCCGCTTAAATCTTGACCTCGTACTGCTTGTTGTCGTCCGGATTCTTCTGAAGATCGCAGTATTGTGCCGTATCGCTGGGCGGCCTTTGCGTGGCCGTATCGATTATTGTGAGCTTCTGATCCTTGACGACCATGAGATGGATGTCGAGCGCGCAATGGTGCGTCTTGGGTTCGACAGCGACGGTCCCGGCTGGCCCCTCGATCTTCAACCCGACCTCAAGCGCCTTAACGACTGCATCGTGCTCGACCGAGCCGGCCCTTCGGACGCCCTCCGCCCACAGCAAGATGCCCTGATACTGCGAAACGGCGAGCTCATGCACGACCTTGGCGTTGCCGTAGCGCTTGGCCCACGCCGCCAGGAACTTCTTGTTGGCGGGCGTGTCGAGCTCGGGGCTGTAGTTGCCGGCGATGAGAATGCCGTCGCCTTCGGCGGGTGAAAGCGCCAGATGCTCGTTGCCGACACCGAACGTAGTCGACGTCAGCGGAATTTTCTTGTTCATGCCCGACGCCGCCCATTGCCGGAAGAATGACATGTGGGCGCCGCCGACCAGCGCGGCGACGACGAAGTTCGGTTCTGCATCCTGAATCTTGGCGATGGTCGAACCGAAGTCCGAGACATCGAGCGGGAAGAAGTTGGTCGCCAGCACCGAACCTTTGCGCTCCTCGACATAGTGCGCCACCCACTTCGCGGTGATCTGGCCATAATTGTAGTCGGCCGCGAGCACGTAAACCTTATTACCCCACTTCTTCATCGCGTAATCGATAATGGGTTCTACAGCCTGGGCCGGCGTCGTGCCGGTGCAGAAGCAATTGCGGTCGCAAACGCCTCCTTCGTAGAGCACGTTGTAGAAATAGAGAGTGTTGGCGCGCCGGAACGTTTGCCTGATCGCTTCGCGGGAGGCCGAGGTGATGCCCGCATGAGCGACATCGACTTTGTCTTCACGGACCAGCTGCTGAGCGTATTTCGTGTAAAGCGCGATATCGGATTGGCTGTCGTATTGCTTGAGCTCGATCTGGCGGCCGAGCAGGCCACCGGCCGCATTGATTTCCTCAACCGCCATCGCGGTGGCCATCACCATCGGCTTGCCATAGCCATCGAGAACCCCGGAATTGTCCTGAATTGCTCCGAGTTTGATAGGCCCATCGGCGAAGGCGCGCCGCAACGGCATGCCCGCTGTGAGGGCCGTTGCACCGGCTGCGTTCACCAATGTCCTGCGGGATATGGCCATGACGTGCTCCTTCGGGTTGCGTAGCTGTCCGCGATTGCGACAGACGGTAGTGCCGTTACTTTCTCTTTCGCTCGGACTCCTGGCCGGGCTTTCGTTCCGTTACAGCCGTCGTCGGCGCGCCGACGGCGGAGGAAAAGTCGAGACCGATCGAGTCGCCGATGCTCCTGAGCGCCGGAAGTTGCAGAGCCATGGCGAGAATGCTGTCCATCACCTGGTTGATCGGCGCTTTCTGCGAACCATCGGCATTGACGGCGGGCACTCCGGGCGCGCCTCCGCCGAATCCGTTGATCTGATGGATGCGGATCGAATCGATTTTTTCCGCCGGCTTCATCATCTGCGAAACGATCTCCGGCAACCGGTCCAGCCGGTATTGCTCGAGCTTCATACGCATCAGAGCGTCGCTCTGTGAGTTCTCCGCATCGATCACCGCGCGCTCGCCTTCGGACTGCGCCAATAGGCGCAGCCGTTCGGCTTCGGCCTTGGTCCGCACCGCCTCAGATTCGGCGCGAATCCGCCGCAGCAGCACGCCAGCGTCAGTCTCGGCCTTGGCCTGCTCTACCGCGCCCTGCTCGTTCACCCGTTTGATCGCGATCTCGTGGGATCGATCCGCGACGGCGCGGTCGCGTTCGGTCTGGACGTGTTCCTCGGCGAGCACGACCTCGGCGCGCGCCAATTCCGCCTGGGCCCGCGACTTTGCTTCTTCGACGTGCTTGGCGGCGAGCTGTATCGCGCTGTCCACCTTTTTCATTTCTACGCCGAGCTGGGAGTCGAGTTCGAGCTTACGCAACTCGCTTTGTTTGGCGACCTCCATCGCCTTGGTCTGTCGCTCCCGCTCGATGCGGGCATCCTCGGACGCGATCATCGATTCCTCGCGCGCCTTGGCTGCCTCGGCGTCGCTCGCCGCCCTGATCTTTTCGATCTCCAGATGCTGGTTGATCTGAGCTTGTTCTTCCTGCTGGGTGAGAATTAGCCGCTGCTTGGTGGCTTCGAGCTGGGTTTGCCGCACTGAGATGTCGGCGTCAGCCTCGATCTGAGCGCGCTTCTTGCGGTTGACCGCGATGATTTCGGCGAGTTTGCGCAGTCCGACGGCGTTGAACGCGTTGTTCTCATCGAACGATGAAAATGCCGACTGGTCGAGGCGCGTCAACGAAACTGAATCGAGGAGAATGCCGTTCTGCTTGAGATTCTCGCGCAACAGGTCGGAGATGTTGGCGACGAATTCAGCGCGGCCTTCGTGCAGGCTGTCCATTGTATGGCGTGCCGCGACGGCCTGCACTGCGTCGACGAAGCGGCCCTCGAGCAGGTTACGGATGCCATCGACTGTGAACGACTTGGCGCCCAGGGCTTGTGCGGCCGTAGCGATACCCTCCTGCGAAGGGATAACGCGCACGTAAAATTCGAGCTCGACATCGACGCGCATGCGATCTTCGGTGATCACCGATTTCTCCGCCGTGCGTCGGACCTCGATGCGCAAAGTGCGCATGTTGATCTCTTCGACCTTGTGCAAGAAGGGCAACGCGAGACAGCCGCCCGAGATCAGGATGCGCTGGCCGCCGAAGCCGGTGCGCACCAGCGCGATGTCGCGGGTCGATTTGCGATAAAATCGGTTGAGGAACATAACCGCGATCGCAATCACGACAATCGCAATCACAATGGCGAGCAGCCACGCGAGGACGGTCATGTCACCCCCTTCCCCTCAGGCATAGCGCCTGAATTCCAAGAAATAATCCAGCTTGGCATTTATTTGACATTTGAAACATGACCCATGTCAATAGGGTCGTGCTCAGCATGACCTAACGCGGCGATTAGCGCCCACCGCAATCGGTGCCAACTTTTTCGAGTAGGCGTGCGATCAGGCGGCGAACGCGCTCCTTTGCTCTTCGAGTTTGCGGATCATCGAGGCCGTGTTTTCGATCTGAGCAAATGCGGCCTTCAGCGTCGCAAGGACGATCGGCTGAATCTGATCGGCGGATGCTTCCGGCGTGTTGAAGGTCGCGGTCGCATCGCTGATGAAGAAAACTTTGTAGTCCCTCATGTTGGCTTCGCGCGCCGTCGTTTCGCAGCAGACATTCGTGCAGATGCCTGTGATGATGACCGTGTCGATCTCGCGGTTGCGGAGAATGAGATCGAGATCAGTTCCGTGGTAGGCGCCGTAACGGGGCTTCTCGAGGATGATGTCATGCTTGCCGACGACGATTTCGGGATGCAGTTCCGCCTGTTTGTTTCCTCTGTTGATGAGGCCGGCCGCGATCGCCGGAATGATCACCCCCATCACGCCAGTATTGCTTCCGTCCGGCCGCACGACGTGGACAGTGTGGATCACGAGCGCGCCGCGCCTGCGGCAGACATCGGCCAGTCTGTTGATCCGCGGCAGGATCTCTCGTCCTCGCGTTGCCGCGACCGGGGAGTTTTCGACGAAGCAATTCTGCATGTCTATGTTGAGGAGTGCGGCTTTGCGGGGATCGAATTTGAAGTCGGTCATGGTACTTGTGCCTCTCTCACTGACGCGCCACCGACCTGCCAGGCGCAATGAACTTCCCGAGTGTACCCGTTGCGCAGATTCGGCGACTGTCTTCCATAATTTAGCAGCAGCTCACCGCCACGGCCAGAGCAACCATTTTGCTATTTGAAGATGTCGGCTCCCCCGAAGCGGCGGTTCGTTGCGACGCAGCAATACGCCCGCAATTGAAAGAGAAGCGGACTCGAAATCGACGGCTTCATTGGGTCGCTGTTGGACCCGTTGCGGGCCTGTCATTCCCCTCGCCGGTGGCGACCAACGGCTGTTCACTGGCCTCGCGCGCGATCTGCTCCGTCAGGGCGCGGCTAGCGCAGCTTGATTGACTTGACGAGTATAGGCGCAAAGAAACGCAATCCGCTCGGCGGAGTGCTCGCAGCTGAGCAACGGGAACTCGATCCTGGCTCCGCACAGCACGCTGACGCCGGCCAACACAAAATCGGTCCGCACGTAAGGCGTGAACTTGACCTAGTCGCGGCCTAATCCACGATCCCTCCGGACCGCACACCTAATCAGGTCGTTAAAAGATATTGCCATTCACTTTGACGTATTCAAATCCAACAACATCGGAAATGCTCCATTTGGCAGTGTCCGGAATTTCAACGACAGTCAGTTCTGCGTCATCAGCGGAAGCCGCCATCCCAAGCTCTTCTACCACTTGCACAAGATCTTTGTCATTTCGCGGGAGATTATGAAGGAAATTAGATTGCTCAAGCGGTCTTTTATCGTCTCCAATCGGGCCTTTGAGTTCAACTAGCCGATTAAATCCTGTGGGACTCATGGAGAAACGAGAGCCTACAGATCTATTAATGACAACTTTCATCACTGCCTCCTTAGGAAGGATTGCCCTCCAGGCCGGCTTCTATTGAACGGGCTTACGTTGATCGGCGACAATAATAAGGACGGATCAGTTTGGCAAGGCAGCGACCGCCATAACTATCTGGAAATTCGTCGCCATTGTTAGAGTGTGGTGATTCAATTTTTTATCGTCAGGACGATTTGCTTTATTACCTATCGCCTGAGGCGCATAGTTGAGCTAAAGCTCGAATGCACAACGGAGGATGAGATGCAGCCGGTCGCTGATGAGGGGCAAATCGACATCGACGGTATGACCTTAGAGTACCAACTATTCGGCCCGTCTCCAGCGCTTTCGCCCACGTTTATCATGTTACACGAAGGGCTCGGTTCTATAAAAACCTGGGGCGAGTTTCCCCGACGTATTTCCGAACGTACCGGCGCGAGTGTATTCTCTTATTCGCGGGCCGGTTACGGCGCGTCGCCGCCTTTCGGTGACGGCCTTCCGATCGACTATGTCAGGCGTCACGCGCTCGACGTATTGCCAAAAATTCTCGAGGCCGTCAGCTTTCGGCGCGGGATGTTGCTCGGCCATAGTGATGGCGCGTCCATGGCAGCGGCTTATGCCGGGACCATCGATGATCCCAGACTTACCGGGCTGGTCTTGATGGCCCCGCATTTTTTCGTCGAACCCGAGACTCTTGCCGAAATCCGCCACGCCCGCGACGCCTACAAGACCCGCGACCTGCGCCAGCGGCTCTCGCGCTACCACAACTATATCGACGCGGCCTTCTGGGGCTGGAACGACGCGTGGCTCGATCCCGCCTTCGCGTCCTTCAACCTGCGCAACGAACTGGCGAAGATTCGTGTTCCGACGCTTGTCATCCGCGGCGACGACGACCGCTACGGCACCCACCGCCAGGTCGCAATGGCTAAAGAAATATGCAGATGCCGGCTGGAGACATTGATCATTCCGAACTGCGGTCACGTCCCGCATCGCGAGAAGCCGGAGCAAACATTCGAAGCGATTGCCGGATTCTATGAGAGCGTCACGCAATCGGAGCGAGGAAAACCTGCGCGAGCCGGCTAACTTCGCCGCACTCGGTCGCTGCTTACAGCGCGGGCGACCGTGCGCGACAACGAACTAATTGCCGCGCCGTCGGACGACAGCTTCGATCGCCTCACCGATCGCGAGAATGGTGCCGTCCGCACCATCGAACCGCGCCAGCATCAATCCAACCGGAGCCTCTCCCTCGCGGTGACACGGCAGGCTCAGCGCGCAGCCGTCGAGAAAGTTGATCAATGTCGGATTGCGGAGCACCAGCAGGTTAAGCCGATGGTAAAGCTCGCCATCGCGCTCAAGATCGGCGATCGCCGACGCTGTCACCGGCACGGTCGGCAGCGCCAATACGTCGAATTGCGCCGCCCGCGCCCTCATACCGGCGATCAATTCCCCGCGCCGCCGGACGAGCCATAGATAGTCGGCAGCACCGATTTGCCGGCCGCGCTCCAGACGCTCGGCGACGCGCGGATCGTAACGATCCTTGGCCCGCGCCAGCAGCTCGCGATGCCACGCAAATCCTTCAGCTGCGGGAAAGGTCGCTACTTGCGCCGCCTGACCGACCTCTTCGAATTCGGGAACCGTAATTCGTGAAATCAGGGCGCCCGCGTCGGCAATCGTGGCGATCGCGGTTTCGAACGTTCGCGCAACATGGCTTTCGATCTCGTCGAACACACGTGTCGTCGGAACCGCAATTCGCAAACCGCGTAGATCGACCGGCGGCGCCGGATCGGGGCGCTGACCGCTGAGCACGGCGTCGAGAATTCGGCAACACGTCACGCTCCGCCCGAGAGGTCCGACCGAGTCGAGGGATTTTGAAAGAGGCAACACGCCCGCCAGCGGAACCCGCGCCGCGGTGGGCTTGAAGCCGGTCAAACCGCAAAATGCAGCCGGAATGCGAACAGACCCGCCAGTATCCGTCCCGATCGCAGCGACCGCCATTTGATCGCAGATCGAAACCGCCGCACCCGAGGACGACCCGCCTGGAATTCGCCGCGCCCGACGGTCGAACGGATTTGCCGGCGTTCCATAGTGCGGGTTCAGCCCCAGTCCGGAAAATGCGAATTCGGTCATATTCGTCCGCCCGATAATGACCCCTCCCGCCGCGCGCAAGCGCTCGACGACGACTGCGTCCTGCGCAGCGGCCGGCGCATCGGCCAGCACAGTCGATCCGGCGGTCGTCGGCAGTCCGCGAATGTCGAAGAGATCCTTGACCGAGAGCGGAATGCCGCCGAGCCAGCCGGTCCAGATTCCGGCGCGACGTCTGCGGTCGATCGCGTCGGCTTCGGCGCGCGCGGCCTCAGCGAACAGATGCACGAACGTGCGTGAGCCCTCGCCTGATTCCGCCGTGGCCCGTTCAAGACAGTCCTCCACCAGAGACCTGCTAGTGGTGACGCCCGACTCCAGGGTGGCGCGGAAGGTCTCAATCATCGCGATGATGCCCGACCCGGCGTCGGAGCCGGATGCTCGACTGCAATATCAAACGTAATAATGAAGCTCGAACAGCAGACAGCCGTCGATGGATTTGAACGGACCATGCGGGACGCCCGGCGGTCGACATGCGAACGTCATCGGCGCGAACGATTCGCCGCCATTACCGTTCTCATCGTTGCCAACGATCAGGTCGCCGGAGATCAACAGCACTTCCTCCCAGTAGTCGTGGACAAACGGTTTCGTCGTGTACACGCCCGGCGCGAAGCGTAGGAATCGAGACCGGTTTCCAGTGCCGCCGCGTTCATCCAGTGATCCGGTCAGAATTTTCTGCTGGATGCCTTGCGGATAGCCCGCCGGAGTTTCCCAGCCCGTCGTCATATCGACGGCCTTGAATTCATCGTGGAGCTTCGGATTTTTCATTGGTGATGATCCCCGTAACGATACCCGCACTCAAACTTGCCGTGTCACGTTGCGTTGGAAAGCGAGGATATGATCCCGCATTGCCGCTTCTGCGGCGTCCGGCTGCCGACTCTGCAGCGCCTCGACGATAGCGCGATGCTGCGCGAGCACGTCGCGATGATGATCCGCGGCGCGCAACGAAATGAACCAGAACCGCAGCGAGCGTTCGTGCAGGTTTCGCAGCACGTCCGCGAGAACCGAGTTCTTTGCCGCGCGCGCCAGCGTATCATGAAACTCCCGGTCGAGCAGCATCATCTGCTCGACATTGCGGTTTTCCATGCTCTTCTCGGACGATTCGACGATTTCCTGCAGCTTCTGCAGCTCGGTATCGTCGGCGCGATCGGCGGCAAGACGCGCGCAATAGCATTCGGTCACCAGCCGCACACTGATGATTTCCATCGCTTCGTCGATGCTGACCGGCCGTACCATTACGCCCTTGCGTGGCATAATAGATATCAGGCCGTCCATCACCAGATGATGGATGGCCTGATGCACGGGCGTGCGCCCGATCTTCAATTCCATGGAGATCGCCGCCTCGCTCAGAACTTCGCCGGGACGATAGCGACACGTGATAATGCGAAACTTGATTTCATTGTAGGCCCGATCGAGCAGGGATTTCGCCGGGTACGCCGCAAACGGCGCTCGCTTGGCGCTCGCCGTGAAAGAGTGCGTGGCTACTTTGCTCATGGCACCTCCACTATCCGACGTTCGGAAGCGTAACGATGTCGTAACCATGCGCAATGGACCTGTTTCGTACCGGATCCGTCAATTCGAACGAAAACCGGCTGGACGGGCGAATGCCGCCGCGGGCGGCCAGCGTGCCACAAAACATGGCGGTGCCGTCGGCCAATTCACCGCTCGGTTCAAAGCCGGAAACGATCTCGTGCGGAACAAGCATCGCCGCCACGGCGCCTTCCTGATAGAGGCGCCGTTCGCCGCCTTCCTCGATCCATGAGCGCAGCATCAACGCATCCCAATGATCGCTCACCTCCTCGAATGGCCAAAGATCCGGAGCGATCGGCTTGTCGCACATCTGCTTAGATATGGTCACGTTGTAGGTCTCGACCTTACGGTCGGTGTGGTCGGAGCCAACGCCGACCCAAATTTTGCCGGCGTCGGCGATCAGCACCACTTCGACCTCGCCGCTCGAATTTTCCCCGACTGCCTCGATCTGATTTGCCGTCGTCAAGCGCGTAGCGGAAACGCGATAGTAAATCGGTGTGGTCGCTGGACGGGCAACACCGAGCGCCATCAGCTCGACAATGTGCTTCTCGCGCGCAACCGGATCGCGTCCGGTCCAGCCGGCAACGACGGCGGCTCGCAGCGCGATCGGACGAGTTTCGCCGCCTTCGCGACCGTGCGTGCGGAATATCAGGGTCTCAACGGACATGAAATCTTCTTCTCATTTTAAGGCGCGCAGCCCGTCAGACACGGAAGTCGATTGCATGCCGACACCTCATGCCAACCAAGTCATTTGCGGCGCGTGTAAGCCGCTCGACTTAAGGCTGCGCCATTCGCCATCGCGGCCTGCCGGCCATGGCGCGCACCACGTATGGACGGGCTCATTATCGCTCGTCGAACCGGCGACCGGCCATCGGGCGCCTCCCCCGGCCCCAGTCATTTGCTGAAACGACCGTGAAATGCACTGGCCGCTCTGATCTCCAATCACATCAGAACCGGTTATTGAAGTCAAGGTGATATTTCACTGGCTCAGAGCGTTATGCCTTGAAATCCATCAGGTTACCGAGCAGGTGTGGGCTCTCACGACGTCGTTGCGGCGCGCTTCTTCGCCGTCTCCAGGATCGCATCGACCATACCGGCATAGCCGGTGCAGCGGCAGAGGTGCCCGCTCAGCATTTCGCGCACCTCCTGTTCGGAGGGCTTGGCATTGTCGTGCAGGAAGGCCTCGGACGAGACTAGGATGCCCGGCGTGCAATAGCCGCATTGCAGCCCGTGATGACGGCGGAAGGATTCCTGCAGATCGTTGAGGGTCCCGTCGGCTGGCGACAGGCTGCGGACTGTCTCGACGCGTCGGCCACCGGCTTGCACGGCGAAGTTAAGGCAACTGCGCGCCAGCTTGCCGTCGAGCAGCACCGTACAGGCGCCGCAAACGCCCTGCTCGCAGGCGACGTGCACCTCGGTCCGGCCCAGTTCATGCCGCAGAAAATCGCTGAGCAGCATGCGCGGCTCGGCGAAGCCGCGCACTTCGGCGCCGTCCAAAGTGAACGTGATCCGATGCCGCTCGCCGGCTTTCAGTTCGAGCATTTTCTTGCCTCCTCGATGACGCGGCGGCCAAGCTGGCGCACAAGGTTGCGACGGTAACCGGCGCTGGCGTGAATGTCGTCGCTGCCACCAAGCTCCCAGGCGAAATCGTTGAGCGCGTCGTCGATCTCGTCGTCACCGAGCGCCGGCCAATCAAGCACGGTCGGCTTTTCCGCGACGCCGCCGACGCCGAGCCGCACCGCGGTTCCGGACACCACCGCGGCGACCGCGCAGATGGCGAAATCGCCGTGGCGTTGCGCCATCTCAGCGAACGCGTAACCGGCGCCCGGCTTGCGCACCGGGAATCGTACCGCGGTCACCATTTCGTCCGGCTGCCGCGCGGTCGTCAGCATGCCGATCTGAAATTCCTCCGCGGCAAGGACGCGGGTTCTCCGCGCCGATTGCAGCACCACGCTGCCGCCAAGCGTCGCCAAGCAGAGCGGCAGTTCCGAACTCGGATCCGAATGCGCGATGCTGCCGCATAACGTGCCGCGGCTGCGGGTCTGGAAATGGCCGATATGCGGCATCGCCAGGCTCAGCAATGGCAAGCATTCGGCGAGCTTCGGCCAGGCCAGGACATTGGCCTGGGTTTCGGCGGCGCCGATTTCGATCTCGGTGGAAATTTCGCGGATATAGGCCAGCGGCGCCAAGCCGGATATGTCGATCAGGTACTTCGTTTCGAGCAGACGAAAATTCATCATCGGCACCAGCGACAATCCGCCGGCCATGATGCGCGCATCGTCGCGCAGTCGGTGCAGGGCCTGCAGCGCCTCCTGCAGATCGTCCGGCCGAAGGTAGCTGAATGGTTTCGGCTTCATGTCGTCAGAATCCAAGTGCGCGCAGCAGGCGGCGCCACCACGGCAGCGGCGCCGGCCCGGCGCCCGGGCCGCCTTGCATTTCCGCGACCAGCCGTTGGAAGAACTGCTTGATCAGGACCTTGCTCGCGCCATCGAGCATTCGCCCGCCAACCGCCGCGACGGTGCCGCTGATTTCGACGGTGTAGTCGTAATCGATCTTCGTCCCGGCGCCGGCCGGACTGAGCCGTACCCGGCCGCTGCCGACCGAAACACCGAGCGGACCGCTGAGCGAGCCCGACAACAAGGCGCTGCGCGGCGGATCGAGATTGGATAAGGCGACGCGCGCGGCAAAGCGGCCTTTGATGACGCCGACGCCGAGCGAAACCTCGGCGCGGTAGTCATTCGGCCCGACTTCGTTGAGGTGGTGACAGCCGGGAATGGTGCGCCCGAGCACAGCGGGATCGAGCAGCGCGCGCCAGACGCGTTCCTGTTCCAGCGCGACCGTCAGCGAACCTGTGCCCGTGAGAGCCTTGGCACCGGTGCGAGGTTCCTTTGCGGCGGCGGCAATCGCCGCCGGCTTGGCGCGCGGCAGCGGTTCAGTCAGTCCCATAAGTTCTTTGACCCGCGCCGGCGTGAGCGGCAATTTGACGTTCTTTACACTGAGGGCGTCCGCCACCGCATTAGCAATGCAGACGGGCGTACTCATGCAATTGCCTTCGGCGATACCCTTGGCCCCGAGTGGATTGAATGGCGACGGGCTCTCCATGTGCAGGATGACCGGGCGTGGTATTTCGCAGGCGGTGGGGCACAGATAGTCGGCGAATGTTCCCGACATGAAGCTGCCATCGGGGCTGTAGACGAATTCCTCGAGCAGCGCACAGCCGACGCCCCACGCAAACGAGCCCAGCACCTGACCTTCGGCGAGCAACGGATTGAGCAGCTTCCCGGCGTCGTGCAACGTGACGTACTTGTCGATGCGCACGGCGCCAGTGTCGCGATCGATCTCGACCCCGCAGAAGTCGAAGACGAATCCGTAGGTCAGCGAGGTATTGATCTGATCGGCATCGTTGGGCGGCTCGAGCTGCGGCGCGGAGTAGGAGGCCGTTTCGGAAATTCCGGGCGCCATGCCCATCGGCAATTCGCTCGGCGACCAGTGCGCCGTTCCCGCCAGTCGAGAGAAGCGGATATTGTTGTCGGGATTGTCCCTGGCAAACGCCTTGCCGTTGCCGAACGCGACTTGATCGGCCGATACATTAAGGGTCGTGCTGGCGATCTGCGCCAGCTTGCTGCGGACTTTGGTTGCGGCTTGCTGGGCGGCGACCACAGTCGATGAAGAGAAGCGGCTCGAATAATTGCCGGTCGCGATCGACCACGGATCGCGCTGGGTGTCCCGCTCCATGTTGCAGCGGATATCGTGCGGGTCGAGGCCAAGCTGTTCGGCGACGATCTGCGCGAGAATGGTGGCGTGGCCCTGCCCTTGCGGCAGACTGTCGGCGGTGACGCTGACCGCGCCGAGGCAATCGACGTGGACGGTCGCATAGGCTACGTTGCCGCCCTTGGGCCCGGCCTTACGACGCTCTTCAACCGGAACGATTGTGCTGAGGTAGCCCATGTTCGATTGGGCGGGTTCTACCACGGCGGCAAATCCGATCCCGTAGAGCCGGTCGTCGGCCCGCGCCTGTTCGCGGCGGCGGCGCAGTTCCGCCAAACCGCCGTCGCGCTCAGCCATGGCGATCGCCGTTTGATAATCGCCGGAATCGATCAACGCGCCGGCCGGCGCCCGATACGGAAACGAACCCGCCGGAATGAGGTTCTTCCGGATCAAATCAAGCGGGTCGAGGCCCAACTCGACGGCGACACGATGCATCAGCCGTTCGAGGCCAAAATAGATTTGCGGACCGCCAAAGCCGCGCACCATGCCGGATGGCGTCTTGTTGGTCATCACCAGCTTGTTGGTGATGCTCATATCCTTCACGGCATATGCGCCGGTCATGATGCCATGCTGACGATAAAGCGGTCCCGGCATCGGCGGGCGCAGATAGGCGCCGTAATCGTCGATCTGCTCGAAACGAAAGGCGGTCACGGTGCCGTCGTTCTTCACCGCGGCCTGGGCGCGGATCACCCGGTTCGGTGCGGCGATCGCCGCGGTGAGATGCTCGAAACGATCCTCCACCCATTTGACCGGCCGACCGGTACGCTTCGAGGCGATGCACATCAGGACGACATACGGAAAGATCGCCTGCTTGACGCCGAAGCCGCCGCCGGAATAGGCCGGCGTTCGGATTCGCAGTTGCGCGCCTTGGCAACGCAGCGCCTTCGACATCACCGGGTGAACCGTGAATGGACCCTGAAAATTGCAGAGAACGTCGTAGACGCCCTCGCCGGGCTGGTAGTCGGCCACAACGACATAGCCCTCGAGCGGCGTCTGCGAGTTGCGCGGGTAGTCGATGGTGAGCGACACTACGCGGTCGGCTTCGGCGAATTTCGCGTCCGGATTTCCATAGGTGAAATGGCGGTCGGACGGAACATTCGATCCGACCGCGGGATGGACAAGCGGCGCGTTCTTCTCCAGCGCGGCTAGCGGGTCGACGACTGCAGGAAGCTTGCGATATTCGACCGCGATATCGTCGAGCGCATCCTCGGCAATATAGCGATCCTCGGCCACCACCAGCGCGACCGCTTCGCCGACGAACCGCACCCGATCGATCGCCAGCGACCACTGATCCATGGGCTGGCGCAATACAATCAGAAAGGGATCGGAGTCTTGCTTGATTTCTCGCCCGGTCAGCACCGCCAGGACGCCCGGCCGGGCTTTTGCTTTAGCAGCGTCGATCGCCAGGATTTCCGCATGGGCATGGGGCGAACGTAGCACCGCCGCATGCAGCGTTCCGGCCCGAACCGGCAGATCGTCGGTATATTGCCCGCGTCCGAGCAGGAGCGTCGCATCCTCGATCCGCTCCACCGAGAGGCCAAGCCAAGAGCGCTCCGGCCCGGTTTTCGAAGGGGCGAATGAACTAACTTCCATGGCCATTTGCAACGTGTAATACTATTGTGATATTTCTTATATCTGCTACATTCCGCGCGATGTCAACTGCGAACACTAGTGCGGATCTGGCGAAACCGCCACTTGCTCTCACGTCGCAATAAGGAAGCGCGCATGGCCGAGACTGCCGAGCGTGACCACACGGTCGCCGTAGACGAGAGCGTAGTGCCGAACGCACTCAACTTTTCCGCAAACTTCAATGTCGCCGTCCCGTTCATCGACCGACACCTCGACGAGGGCCGCGGCCAGCGCATTGCGTTGCGTCATCAGGGCGGCGAGGTGAGCTACGCGCAGCTGGCGGAGAATGCCAGCCGTGCCGGCAACGCGCTGCTCAGTCTCGGCCTCGCTCCCGGCGAGCGACTGATCATGGCGGCGGTCGACGAGCCGATTTTTTTCTATGTGTTCTGGGGCGCCATCAAAGCCGGAATCATTCCAATCGCAGCCAGCACGTTTCTCAAGACCGCCGACTATAAGTTTCTGGCGCGCGATGCCGGTTGCTCGGCGTTCGTGTATTCGTCCGCGCTGGCCGCGGAAGCCGCCGAAGTTGCCGGCGCGTCCCCGCAATTGCGGGTGGTGCTTCCGCTCGATGGCCCCGGTTCGCTGGCCGAGCGCATGGCGACCGCCTCCCCCGAGCTCGCGCCGCATCCGGCCACGGCCACCTCCGAATGTTTTTGGCTGTACTCGTCAGGCTCCACCGGAACACCAAAAGGCGTGGTGCACCGTCACCGCGACATGGTGGTGACCAGCGAGCGTTATGGACGAAAGACTGCCGGGTTGACCGCCGACGATGTCGTATTCTGCGCCAGCAAACTATTCTTCTCGTTTGGTTTCGGCGGCGGAATGACGTTTCCGATGTGGGTCGGCGCGTCGATCATCCTGCAGCCGGCGCGCAGCACCGCCGAACTTGCCCTTGATTACCTTGAGCGCTCCGCGGCCACCGCATTTTTCGGCGTGCCTACCCTCTATGGGCAAATGGTCCAGGCACTCGAGAGAAAACCGCGCAACCTCAAATCGTTGCGGCGCTGCCTGTCCGCCGGCGAGGCCCTGCCGGCGCCGATTTTCCAACGCTGGAACGAACTCACCGGCGTGCCGATCCTGGATGGCATTGGCTCCACGGAGGTCTTGCATATTTTCGTGTCGAATCGGATCGATGACATCAGACCGGGGACCTCCGGCAAGCCGGTGCCCGGGTATGCGGTGAAAATCGTGGGCGAGGACGGACAAACTTTGCCGGCCGGCGAAGTCGGAACGCTGTGGGTGAAGGGGGAATCGAACGCGGTTTGTTATTGGAACAACCCCGAGAAGACCCACAACACCATGGTTGGCGAATGGCTGAACACCGGAGACATGTATTACGTCGATCCGGAGGGCTATTACGTCAATGCCGGACGCGGCGACGATATGTTGAAGGTGGGCGGCATGTGGTGCTCACCGATCGAGATCGAATCGCGGCTGCTGGCCCATCCCAAGGTGCGCGAAGCGGCGGTCATCGGACGCCTCGACGACAAAGGTCTCGTCAAACCGGCCGCATATATCGTCCTGGTCAATCCCGCCGATGAGAACGATGCCACCGCACGCGAACTGCAGCAGTATTGCAAGTTGCATCTGGCGGGCTTCAAGTATCCGCGCTGGTTCTCTTTCGTGCGCGAGATTCCCAAAACCATAACTGGAAAAATCCAGCGCTTTAAGCTGCGTCAGTTGCCGCCCGAGCCAGACGTCAAAGCCCACGGCGTGCAGTAGCCGCGACCAGCGCAATATCCCCTTCCAACAGCAGCGTAAAAAGGGAAATTAAAATGACGTTCGAAGCTCCGATTTCACGATGGCGGGAACGCGTACTGCCCGAATGGCTGGATTACAACGGCCACATGAACGTCGCGTATTTCGTGCTGATTTTTGATCACGGCACCGACGCCTTTTATCCGCTCATCGGGCTTGGCAAGCCCTATCGGCAGAAGACCGGGAAATCCACGTTTGCGGTCGAAACCCACATCACCTATCAGCGCGAATTGAGCGTTAACGAAGAAGTGTTGGTTACGACCCAGCTGCTCGGATTCGACGCCAAGCGCATCCACTACTTTCACCGCATGTGGCATCCCAAGAAAAATGTGCAGATGGCGACACTCGAACAGCTCGCTTTGCATGTCGACCTCACGACCAGAAAGGTCGAACCCATGCCAGAAGAATCGCAACGGCTGCTTGGTGAGGTCTGGCAGACTCACAAGAACCTGCCACCGCCGAAAGAATTAGGCAGCGTGATGTCGCTACAAGCAAAACGAAAATAAGCTAGGCGCGATGCGCTGACGCGGCGGCGAGCTGAGCTTGTCAGCTCACTTCGCCGCGTTCGATCGTCAATGCGCTGTCGACGATCTTGTCGAGCAGCTTCGGCGTCGATTCGGTAATCAGCAGGCCGAGATCGGGCCTGTTGCGGCGGAGCCGCGCCAGCGCGTCCGCGTATGACAGGGCCAGAGCGGGCGCGAGCCCCTGGAACGGCTCGTCAAGTAGGACGTAACGTGTGCCCACGACGAGCGCGCGTCCAAGCGCAACCATTTTGCCTTGACCTCCGGACAGCACGCCTGCAGGACGTCCGCGCAACTCCGCTAATTCCGGCAGCAGCGCGTAGACTTCCGCCAGCCGGCGGCGGCGCTCGTCGGCCGATAAACGCAGCGCAATGGCGGGCAGCACGAGGTTTTCCTCGACCGAGAAGTCGACGATCAATCGCCGGTCCTCCGGCGCATAACCGATTCCGAGACCGGCGCGGTGAAACGAAGGTACGCTGGCCAAGTCCAGATCGTCGAGCAGAATGCGTCCGCCGTCGAGCGACAACAGCCCCATGATGCTGCGCAAGGTCGTGGTCTTGCCGGCGCCGTTGCGCCCGATCAACACGGTCGTGCGAGATGGTATGATCGTGAAACTGACATTGCGGAGCACGAGGTGCTGCTCGATGCCGGCGCGGACCTGCTCCAATCGAAGCATCAGCCGACTCCGATGATACGTTCGAGCACGTCGGCGCTGTGCAGGACCTCGTGTGGCCGACCTGCAGCCGCGACTCGTCCGGAATCCCATACCAGCACGCGGTCGGCATAGCGTTCGACGACGTCCATGTCGTGCTCGACGAAAAGCGCGGTAATCTTCTCGGCGCGCAGCACCCCAACGATGGTATCCATCAGCGGGATCTTCTCGGCGGTGCTGACGCCGCTGGTCGGTTCGTCGAGCAGCAGCAAGCGCGGTTTAAGCGCCATGGCGATGGCGATGTCGGCGAGCTTGCGCAAGCCTTCCGGCAGGGTCGCGGTCAGCCGATCCGCAACCGCGCCGAGGGTCAGCAGATCGAGGATCTCATGCGCTTCGTGACGATAACCGCGCCGGGCAAGCGGACGCCAAGCGTCCCAGATCCCATGCCGAGCCGCCACCGCCAGCATGACGCATTCAAGCACCGAATGACCGGCGAACAATTGCGGAATCTGGAACGCACGGGCAATTCCACGCCGCGTGATAGTGCGCGGCGGCAACTCGGTGATCGGCTTGCCTTCGAAAGTGACGCTACCGGACGCCGGGTGGATATAGCCGGTGCAGAGATTGAGAAATGTCGTCTTACCCGACCCGTTCGGACCGATGACCGCGACGAGTTCGTGCGGATAAATGTCGAGTTCGATCCCGTTCGCGGCCACGACGCCGCCGAAGGTGATCCGCAAATCGCGGACTGCGAGGATCGGGTTCATTTTGGATTTGTCCTGCGTCGCTCCAGTCGCTGAATCAGTCCGTAGAGCCCCTCCGGCAGGAAGAAGATCACGATCAGCAGCGAGATGCCGATAATTGCGTTCCACACCTCCCCCGCGATGCCGACGGCGAAAGTCCGCACCAGCTCCAGGAAAAAC
>Ga0181536_10001298_pt1 | contig 29550 bp, 25 predicted proteins | sample PEATcosm2014_Bin_41_FD_121105 | JGI IMG/M metagenome (GOLD analysis project Ga0181536, IMG submission 121105) | Peatland microbial communities from MTU Mesocosm Facility, Houghton, MI, USA - PEATcosm2014_Bin17_60_metaG | ecosystem: Environmental > Terrestrial > Soil > Wetlands > Peat | place...
ATACCAACCCTCTTAAAGATTGACACATGGCGTCCTCTCTTCCACGTCATGGCCCGGCTCGTCCGGGCCACCTGTTCAAGCACGGTGCGGCGATAGGTGGCCCGGACGAGCCGGGCCATGACGTGATGGGCTGAGAGTCACACTTTCAGCGGGTTGGTATCAGGTGGCCCGGACAAGGCCGGGCCATGACGAATAAAGGACCGTGCCGAGCATTTGGCACCCCTGATTTGGCGCCCATGGGGCTCGTCCCGGGGACCTGTTCCAGCACAGTGCCGCGAGAGGTCCGCGGGACAGGCCCAGGGATGACGCGGTTTGGCTAACGTGACGCGGGCAGGTTTGCCGGCGACGTCCAACTGCTCAAGTATCGCGGCCGCCCGAGGACTGGAGAGCCAAATGCCGATCCGCGCCGGCGGCCTGCGATGGTCGTTGATGATCTTCCTGATCGCCCCGATCACCTTCGTCATGTCGCTCGACCGCACGGCGATCGCGGTCGCGGCGCCGACCATCCAGCACGAGTACGGCTTCACGCTGTTCGAGATGTCGGTGATCCTCACCAGCTTCTCCTGGACCTACGCGCTGTTGCAGGTCCCCGGCGGCTGGCTGGCGGAACGGTTCGGTCCGCGCCGCACGCTGTTTTGGGCCAACGCGTTATGGTCCGCGCTCACCGCGGCGACACCGCTCGGATTCAACCTCATCTCGTTCGTCGGGTTGCGCGCCTTGCTCGGCGTCGGCCAGGCGGCGGACTGGCCAAGCTCGATCGTCGCCATCCGCCGGTGGTTCCCGCTCGCCGAACGCGGCAAGGGCAATTCCATCCTGCTCGGCGGCCTGTATCTGGGCCCGATCGCCGCCGTGCCGATCACCACCTGGGTCATCCTGACGTTCGGCTGGCGCTGGGCGTTCTACGCCTACGGTTTGCTCGGCATCGTACTGGGCATCGCGTGGTGGATTTTCTTCCGCGATCATCCCGCGGAACACAAGCGTATCACGCCGGAAGAGGTCGCGCTCATCGCCGCGGGACAGGAGACGGCGGCGCCGCGAATTCCCCCCGGCGCGTTCTTGCGTTGTCTGGGCGAGACCCAATTCTGGGCGATCGGCGTGCAGTATTTCTTTCTGGTGCTGATCCAGAGTTTCTACACGACGTGGTTGCCCACCTACCTGGTGACGGAGCGTAAATTGTCGTTGGCGGCGATGGGCTTCTATGCGTCGTTGCCGTGGGTGGCGATGTTCGGCTCGGTGTTCGCCACCGGTGCGGTCGCGGACGTCATCCTGCGCCGCACCGGCTCGGTATGGGCCACGCGCGTGCCGACGGCGATCGGCGGCTTCGTGATCAGCGCGCTTGCCTTGATCCTCGCCGCGCGTGCGCCGGAGGTTCCGCTGATGATGGGGCTGCTGTGCGTGTCTTTGGCGGCGATCGGCGTGACGCAGGTGTCGATCTGGCCCGCGACGCAGGATCTGGGGCGCGGCGCCACCGGTCTGGTGTCGGGCTGGACCAATTTCTGGGGCAATGCCGCCGGCGTGGCTGGGCCGATGCTGATGGCCTTGCTGGTGCGTTGGACCGGAAGCTGGTCGGGCGCGATGATCGGCATCGCGATCGCCGGCGTGGCGGGCGCGGTGCTATGGCTGTTCGTGCATCCGCAAACGCCGCTGGCGGCCTTGGCGGAGACTTTGGACGGCGCGTCGGCCTGACCGGAACGCGCCGTTTCCTTCGCCGGTCGGGATGAAACGCTAACAGCCGCGACAAGAATGCCGCCGGGCCCAGGGAACACGTGTTGACCAAGGCCATGGCCTGGCCTCACATATTCGGCGATCCCCTCCCCAGGATTGGCACGTCGCTCGCCGCGCGGCGTCGCGGCTCCAGGCGATTCATACAGTTGCAGTCGCAAATGTTGTGGATTTCAACCATCCATTCATGCTTTGTTAACTTTTATCAGAGGTGAGCCGCAGGAGATTAGAATGCCAGAATCCACATCGGCCGAAATCATCCCATTTCCCACCCGCGCGCTCGCGGCGGAGGCGGCCTATCGCGTGGCTCCGGCCCAGGTGGAACCGACTGAGGCGGAGGCCAGGCTCAGCCGCGCGCTGGCCGGTCTGAACGAGGCCGTAACGGCGCAACGCGCCGCGGTCGCCGCCTGGAAATCCTCGCTCAGCGATTTGAGCACGGCGACCGGCCGGCTCGGCGCCAGCCTGCGGAGTTACAATGACAGCCTCGGTCAACTCGATGCCCGCGTGAACACGTTGCGCGCCGAATCCCAAAAGCTTGAGTCCTGGGCCGACGACGTTCTCGCCAGAGAGGGGTGACGCTTCACCCCTTGCGCGATCCCGCGCGGTTTGTTCTCTGATGGGCGGAGGGACCGCCCGATGGCGCATGAATTGCTGGAGAGATTTCGCGCCGCCCAGGTGATTCCGGTGGTGCGCACGCGAAGCGCGCAATCGGCGGCGACCGCTGTCGCGTGGCTGCGGGACGCCGGGCTGCGCATCTTCGAGATCACCATGACGGTGCCGGACGCGACCGCGTTGATCCGCGAACTCGCCGCGGACAATTCGCTGCTGGTCGGGGCCGGCACGGTGCCGGATGCCGCGACCGCGGAAGCCTGCCTCAAGGCCGGGGCGAAATTCCTGGTCGCGCCCTGGGTCGATCCCTCGCTCGCCGCACCCTGCCACGCCGCCGGAGCCGCCCTCATGCTGGGCGCGCTGACCCCGACCGAGGTGCGCGCGGCGCTGGCGGCCGGCGCCGACGTGGTCAAGGTCTTCCCCGCTGCGTCCGTCGGCGGACCTGGGCATATCAAAGCGCTGGCCAGCGTGTTTCCCGGCGTGGCGTTCTGCCCGACCGGAGGCGTGGAACCGGCGAACCTCGCCGCCTACCTCGCCGCCGGTGCCGCGTTTGTCGGCATGGGCGGCGCGCTGGTGGATGAGCGCCGCATCGAGGCCGGCGACCGTGACGCGATCCAGGCGGTGGCTCGTTCTGTCCTGGGAACGGTCCATCCATGACCGCCGAGCTTTTGTGCATGGGCGAACCGATGCTGGAGTTCAACCAACTCCCGCTGCAGCCTGATGGAGCCCGGCACTATCTTGAGGGGCATGGCGGCGATACCTCCAACGCGGCGGTGGCGGCGGCGCGGCAGGGGGCGAAGGTCGGCATGATCACCGCGCTGGGCCGCGACATGCCGGGCGACAGCTTCATGGCGCTATGGGAGCGGGAAGGCGTCGACACCAGCACCGTGACGCGCACGGACCGATACCTGACCGGCGTGTATTTCGTGACCCACGATCAGGCGGGGCATCATTTCCTGCACTACCGCGCGAATTCGGCCGCCGCGATGTTCGGGCCGGAGGATGTGCCGGTCAGGGCCATTGGCCACGCCCGCATGCTGTATCTTTCCGGCATCAGCCAGGGAATTTCGACCACGGCGTGCGATGCGACGCTGGCCGCCATCGACGCCGCGCGCCGGCACGGCGTGAAAATCGCCTACGACACCAACTACCGTCCCCGGCTGTGGCCGCCGGCGCGGGCGGCGGCGGTGATGCGGGCGGCGATGGAATCGGTCGATTTCGCCCTGCCGGGGATCGAGGACGCGCGGACCCTGACCGGCCTCACCGATCCGGATGCGATGCTGGATTATTACCTGAAGCTCGGTCCCGGCGTGGTGGTGCTGAAGATGGGCGAGGCGGGCGCCTGGCTCGCCACGCCCGAGGCGCGGGTGAAAATCCCGGCGTTTCGCGTGCGGACGGTCGATGCGACCGGTGCCGGCGACACGTTCTGCGGATCATTCCTGGCGCGTATCCTGGCGGGCGACTCGCCGGAACCGGCCGCTCGTTACGCCGCCGTGGCCGCCGCGTTGAAATGCACGGGCTATGGCGCGGTGGCGCCAATCCCCTCGCCGGCTCAGGTCATCGCGGCGATGGCCGCGTATCAGGCGTCGGAAGATGCGGTCAGGCGTTCTTGACTCCCCATTTCCCCGCCTGTAGCTAGCCCCCGCTTACCGGCCCCCGCCTGATCGGCGAGGTATTGGCAGGAGCGGACATGCGCGAGGAACCGGGCGGCCCGGATAGCTCCTTCGAGGAGCGACTGAAAGCCGCCCGAGGCAGACGAGGCCTTGACGGCCCGACGAAGCCAAAAGGGTTCGAACCCAATGGCATCGAATCGTCCCCGATGGGAATCGGCCTGCGGGTGGGGATCGAACTGGTGGCGGCTCTGGTCGTGGCGGTTGCCATCGGCTACGGGCTCGACTGGCTGTTTGGCACCAAACCCATTCTGACCGTGGCGTTCGTCCCTGTGGGTGGTGCGGCCGGCGTGTGGAATGTGTGGCGTGTGTTCGCGCCGAAGTCAGGACAGGGGTAAGCCGGTGGCGGCCGAAGGACACAGTAGCATCGACGCGCTGAGCCAGTTCAAACTGGCGCCGGCGTTCGGCCAACTCGGCGAGTCGCTCCATTTCAGCAATGCCAATGTGATGATGCTGGTGGCCAGCGTGCTGACGCTGCTGCTGATGTGGGTGGGCATGAGTCCGCGCGCCATGATCCCCGGCCGGCTGCAATCCGCCGCCGAAATGGCCTACGAGATGGTGCTGAACCTGTGCATCGAGCAGATCGGCCACGAGGGCAAAAAGTTCTTTCCGTTCGTGTTCACGCTGTTCTTTTTCATTCTGTTCGGCAACCTGATGGGCGTGTTCCCGCTGCTGTTCACCTTCACCAGCCACATCGCCGTCACCCTCGCCTTGTCGCTGTTCGTGTTCTGCCTCGTTACCTTTGTCGCGCTGAAGGAACACGGGCTGCACTTCTTCAGTTATTTCGTGCCGAAGGGCATTCCGGTGGTGCTGACGCCGCTGATGGTGCTGATCGAGGTGATTTCGTATTTGTCACGGATCATCTCGCTGTCGGTGCGGTTGTTCGCCAACATGATGGCGGGCCACGTGATGCTGGAAGTGTTCGGCGCCTTCGTGGTGATGCTCGGCACGGCCGGCGGGATCTATCTGCTGCCGGCGGGTCTGTCGCTCAGCGTGAATGTCGTGCTGATCGGCTTCGAGCTGCTGGTGGCTTCGTTGCAGGCCTACGTGTTCGCCATCCTGACCTGCATCTATCTGCACGACGCGGTGCATCTGCACTGATCTTCCCACAATTTCCGAAATGCCGGACGGCGCGAGCCGTGCCGGACACTGGACGTAAAGAAAGGAACTGACACATGGATCTTGCTTCCGCGAAAGCCATCGGCGCGGGCATCGCGATCATCGCGCTGGCCGGCGTGGGCGTCGGTATCGGTCACATCTTCGCGGCGCTGATCTCCGGCGTGGCCCGCAATCCGGCGGCGCGCGACCGCGTGTTCGGTCTCGCCATTCTCGGGTTCGCGTTGACCGAAGCGGTCGCGCTGTACGCGCTGGTCATCGCGTTCATCATTCTGTTCGTCTGAGCGGGGCTTCGGCCGCGAGGGGAAGCAGCATGTCCAGGTTCCGGTTGTCCGCTCCCAGGGTCGCGCCGCTGGCCGCCGGTCTGTTCGCCATTCTGTCCGCCGCCCCTGGGTTGGCGATGGCCGACGGCGGCCTGCCGCAGCTGGATTTCGCGAACAAGCTCACCACGTACCAGGTCGTCTGGGGCGTGGTGATTTTCGCGATCCTCTACGTCCTGGCGTCGCGTACCGCTTTGCCCAAGGTCGAGGCGGTGCTGGAGGAGCGGGCGAGGCGGATCGCCGGCGATCTGGAGGGCGCCAAGGATGCCAAGGCGCGCGCCGATTCCGGCATCCAGGCGGCGGCGGATGCCACTTCCAAGGCGCGGGCCGAGGCGCAGGCCGCGATCAACGCCGCGCTCGAGGCCTCGAAGCAGGCGGCGGCCGTGCAATCCGCCGCGCTGAATGAACGGTTGGACAAACAACTCAAGGAAGCCGAGGGCCAGATCGCGGCGGCCCGCGGCGCGGCTTTGGCGGCTCTGCCCGGCGTGGCGACCGATACGGCCGTCGCGTTGATCACCCGCCTGACCGGTGCCGCGCCGGACCCGGCGCGACTCAGCGGTGCGATCAACGCCGCCATGGCCGCGCGCGGCGCCGGGCAGTAAGGGAAAACGCCGATGCATGAAGAGCCTGGCTTTTTCGCCGAACCCGTCCACTGGGTCGTTCTGTCGTTTTTCCTGTTCTTCATCATCTTCGGCAAGAAACTATGGGGCGCGCTGGCCGGCATGCTGGATGCGCGCGCCGCCTCGGTGCGGGCGGAAATGGATGAGGCCGCTCGCCTGAAAAGCGAAGCCGAGGCGATGCTGAAAGACGCCGAGGCCACGCGGGCGAAGGCGCAGGCGGACGCGAAGACGTTGATCGACGGCGCGGCGGCGGAGGCGGCTCGGGTGGCCGAGGCGACGCGCGCCGAGGCCGAGGCATCGGCGAAGCGCCGCGAGCAAATGGCGCTCGACCGGATCGCGGCGGCGCAGAAGCAGGCGGTTGACGAAGTGCGCACCGCCGCCGCCGAGTTGGCGACGATCGCCGCCCGTCAGGTGATCGCCGAGGGGCTGAGCCCCGAGTCGAGCGCGGCCTTGATCGATCAGGCGATCGCGCGGTTGCCGGCCGCGCTGGCCGCTCGGCGGGCGGCGTAAACCACGCGCGCAGTGTCTCGCGGCACGCCACGCCGGCCGGTTGCCGGATAGGCGTCGCGCACCGCTTGCAAAAGCCTCTTCTGCTGTCAGTCTCTCGCGCGGAACCCGCGACGGGAGAGAGACCGTGTCCAGGAGACGCATCGCCGGGATAATCGCCGTCATCGTGGCCGGCCTCGTGATACTGGGGCGCGGCAGCAGCTTCGTGGTCAATTGGGCGTGGTTCTCGACGATCGGCCAGGCCGGTGTTTTCTGGACGGTCTTCACCACGAAAGCCGTCCTCTTCATCGCCGTCTACGTGATATCGGCTATGCTTCTGTGGCTGAACGGAATGCTGGCGTTACGGTTTGCCAGTCAGTGGCGCGTGTGGTTTCCGGCACCGTCGCCGCCGGGTGTCGCGACCATTCGGGCATTGCCGGGACCGCCGCGCGGAGGGTTTGGGTTCGGCTCCGCCCTGTTGCCGTGGCGCTTGCTCATCCTGGCCGTGGCCCTGGTCATCGGACTGCTGATCGCGTTGGGCGAGATGGGTCAGTGGGACCAGATCCTGCGGTTCATCTACCAGACGCCGTATGGCCAGACCGATCCGCTGTTCGACAACGACATCGGCTTCTACCTGTTTTCGTTGCCGGTCTACGTCGCGCTCAGGAACTGGATGCTGCTGGTGCTGACCCTGAGCGCCATCACGGCCGGCGCGGTCTATCTCCTGCATGGCGACATCAATCCGGACCGTTGGCCGTGGCGCGTCTCGCCCGCCGCCATCGCCCATGGCTCCGCGCTGCTGGGCGTGTTTTTCGCGATCAAGGCCTGGTCGTATGCGTTGGACCGCTTCCTGCTGCTGTACAACGATAACGGCGTCGTGCTCGGGGCGAGTTACACCGACGTCCACGTCAGGCTGCCAATTCTCTGGCTGTTGCTCGCGGTTTCCGCCGTCGCCGCAATCGTCGCCTGGGCCAACACGCGGCTGCGCACATTCCGGCTTCCCATCGCCGCGACGGCGCTGGTACTGGGCGGCTCCTTCGTGTTCGCCGAGCTGGTTCCCGAGCTGTACCAACGGTTCCTGGTCAAACCGAGCGAGCTCCAGTTGGAGGCGCCCTACATCCAGCGGAACATCACCCTGACCAGGGAAGCCTACAACCTCCGGCAGGTGACGGTGCGACCATTCCCGGCGGAACAGGGGCTGACGTTTCAGTCGTTGCAGAACAATCGCGGGACCATCAACAACATCCGGTTGTGGGACTGGCAACCTTTGATGGACACCTATGCGCAATTGCAGGAGATTCGCACGTACTACAAGTTCCTCGATGTCGACGTCGACCGTTACCATATCGACGATTCTTATCAGCAGGTGACGATCGCGGCGCGCGAACTCGCGCCATCGCTGCTGTCGGCCAACGCGCAGACCTGGGTCAACCTGCATCTGTTGTTCACCCACGGCAACGGCGTGGTGATGTCCCCGGTCACTCAGAAATCCTCTGAGGGCCTGCCGAATTTCTACCTGAAGGACATCCCGCCGGTCGCCTCCGCCGGTCCCGCGGTCACCGAGCCGCGGATCTATTTCGGAGAGAGCGCCGGTGGCTACGTGATCGTCAAAGGCAGCACGCCGGAGTTCGACTATCCCAAGGGAAAGGACAACGTCTACGCGAATTACGACGGCGCGGATGGCATCGCGATCGGCGGCACCGCCTGGAGATCGTTGTTCGCCTGGTATTTCGACGACGTGAACATTCTGCTGAGCAACTACATCACCAGCGAGAGCAGGATCATGCTCCATCGCAACATTCAGGATCGCGTGCGGACGATCGCGCCGTTCCTGCAACTCGATCGCGATCCCTACATGGTGATCAGCGATGGACGGCTTTATTGGCTGCAGGACGCCTATACCACGAGCGCCTGGTTCCCCTACGCCCAACCGCAACCCGACGGCACCAACTACATCCGCAATTCGGTCAAAGTGGTCATCGACGCCTATAACGGGACAGTCACGTTTTATGTGGCGGATGCCAGCGATCCGATCGTCGCGACCTGGCAGCGGATTTTCCCCACGTTGTTCAGGCCGTTGGCCGCGATGCCGCCGGATTTGCGAACGCACATCCGCTACCCCGAGGACCTGTTCGAAATCCAGGCCCTGCAGTACCGTGCGTATCACATGGATGCGCCGGAAGTGTTCTATAACCGCGAGGATCTTTGGCAGTTTCCCCGCGAGCCGACCGGCCCCGACGGTAACGAAGGCCTCAACGCCGCCAGGATGGTGCCGTACTACATCATGATGCGCCTGCCGGGCGACCCGCACGCGCAGTTCTTCCTCATGCTGCCCATGGCGCCGAGCCAACGGGAAAACATGATCGCCTGGCTGGCCGCGCGCTGCGATCAGCCCGATTACGGCAAGCTGATCGTCTACGAGTTCCCGAAGGACAAACTCGTTTACGGACCGTTCCAGATCGAAGCGCGGATCAACCAGAACACCGAAATCTCGCAGCAGATCTCGCTCTGGAATCAGATGGGATCGCGAGTCATTCGCGGCAATCTTCTGGTGGTGCCAATCGAGAACTCGCTGCTCTATGTGTCGCCGCTGTACCTGCGCGCCGAATCGGGCCAGTTGCCGGAACTCAAGCGGGTGATCGCGGCCTACGGCGACCGCGTGGTGATGGAGGAGACGCTTCCCGCCGCGCTGGCCGCGTTGTTTCAGGGGACCGCCCCGGCCGTGACCACAGTCGCCCCGGCCGCGCGGGGCGCCGCGCCCACGGGCACCGCGGATGAGCGAGGCCGTGCGGCACTCGAGCATTATGAACACGCCATCGAACGCCTGAGGGCCGGAGACTGGAGCGGATTCGGGAACGAACTGGACGCGCTGCGGCCGCTGCTCGAGCAGCTTGGCCGGGAGCCGGCGACGCGTTAGGTCCGTCCTGATCACGGTTGCCGAGAGAGCCGCGGCGGACCGGCATCCGAGCCTCGCGCGCCTGCCTACAGTGGGTGACCTGCTATCCGGATGGCGCAGCCAAGGAGCCGCCGCATCAACCGTTCATTCACACATCACCCTCAAAATCGAAAAGCCGGCGGGACTGGCCCGCCGGCTTAACGTCTGGAGGTGAGCGATGCCAACACATCTTCTCCTCTTGCTGCTAATCCTGGTGATTCTTGATCGAAAAGTCAAGATCATCATCAAGAAGCGGTAAGGGAAACGGCCGGTCCGTTCGCGGGCCGGCCTACCCCCAGATGCCCCCTACCGCACCGCCGCCGCCACATCGTGAAACAGCCGCGCCGGCAATCCGCCGCCCACCACATTCTTCATCGGCGTGTTGTCGTCATTCCCCATCCACACCCCGATCATCATCCCGTTGACGGAACCAATGAACCACGCGTCCCGGTAATCCGACGTCGTGCCGGTCTTCCCCGCGACCAGCCGCCCTGGGATCGCAGCCGCCTTGCCAGTGCCGCGCGCGACGACCGAGCCCATCATCCCCGCCATCATCGCCGCATGCTCCGGCCGGATCACCGACTCCGGCGTCTCCTGAGGTACGACCGCGTACGGCTCCACCCGGAAGCCGCCATTGAAGAACGGCGCATAGGCGGCGGTCAGTTCCAGCAACCCCACCTCGCCGGTGCCCAGGGCCAGGGACGCGTCGTTCGGCAGCTTGCTGGTGATCCCCAGCCGCTCCGCCGTCGCCGCCACCGGCTTCGGTCCGCCGAACCGCATCAACAGCCGCACGGACGCGGTATTGACCGAGTGCGCCAACGCCTCATCCAGCGTGATCTCGCCGCGGTATTCGTGCTCGAAATCCTCGGGTTGCCACTTCCCGACCCGCACCGGGGCGTCCAGCACCGTGTCGGTGGGGGTCAGCCCATTCTCCAGCGCCATCAGCCACACGAACGGCTTGAACGCCGAGCCCGGCTGGCGATGCGCGTTGACCGCGCGGTTGAAATTGCTGTCGCGGTAATCCCGCCCGCCCACCATCACCCGCACCGCACCGGTCGCCGCGTCCAACACCACCACCGCCCCCTGCTCCACCCCCGCCGCCACGCCCGGCCCGCCCAGCATGGCGGAGAGCGCCGACTCAGCCGCGATTTGCAGACGCTGATCCAGCGTGGTGCGCACCGTGGCGTCCCGATCCGGCGGCAGCACCGATTGCACCTGATCCAAAGCCCAGTCGGCGAACCACGCCCCGGGCTGGCGGGACACTCTGGGGAAGCTGATTTTCGCCGCCTCGGCCCGGGCGCGCTCCGGCGAAATCGCGCCGGTGTCCGCCATCGCGGTCAACACCTCCTTCGCCCGCGCCGTCGCGGCCACCGGGTTCGCCCGCGGATTGAAGCGCGACGGCGCCCGCGGCAGACCCGCCAACACCGCCGCCTGCCATAAGTTCACCTTGCGGGCCGAGATGCCGAAATACATTCGCGACGCCGCGTCCACTCCCCAGGTGCCGGAGCCGAGGTAGACGCGGTTGAGGTAGATTTCGAGAATCTGGTTCTTGGTGAACGTTCGCTCCAGCCAGATCGTCAGCAGCAATTCGCGAACTTTCCGGCGCAGCGTTCGCTCGTTGGTGAGAAACAACGTCTTCGCGACCTGTTGCGTGATCGTCGAGCCGCCCTGCACCAGCCGCCCGCTGCTCAGGTTTACCCACACCGCGCGGGCGAGGCCAATGACATCGATGCCTGAATGATGAAAGAACCGGTGGTCCTCCACCGCCACCACGGCGGCGGGCAAATCCGGCGGCAGGTCGGTCAGGCGGAGCGGTTCGCCCACGAGATCGCCATAGGTCGCGAACGTCTGCCCGGTCTGGTCCTGCAAGACCAAAGCAGGCCGCCGCTCGGCGTCCATCGCGGTTTCCGGGCGCGGCAGGTCATAGGCGGCCCAGATGACGATCCCGCCCAGTACCACCAGACCCCAGATGGTCAGGATCACGCTCAGCCGCAGCAGCAGGCCGGGGAACGACCGGCGACGCGACCCGCGCACCGGCTCGATCCGCCGCGGGCGCGCCGCCGCGGGCACGGGCGCTCGGACGGGTGCCACGGCCTGGCGTGCCGAACGCTGCGATAGCAGCGACGTTGGTCTGCGCGGCATCAGCTCTCCCGGGAATCGGGGCGTTATACTGGCACAGTTTAGATTGTTCCATGGTTGCCGGCATCGGGCGGCGAAGGCACAGTCCCGCCGGAACACGCGGGAGAACCAGATGAAGGGCCTGTTCATGGACGCCGTCGACGACCTCGCGTCGGTTTTCGCCCGCGTGGTGCGGCCGGACGATCCGCCGGTGACGGTGAACGAACAAGGCGACATCCCGCCCGAGGCGCTGGCGGGCCTGCTCGCCGGCTATGATTTCGTGCTGGACGACCATACCAAGATGCCGGCGGATGCCATGCGCCTGTGTGCCGGTCTGAAGCACATCATTTTCCTGGGCACCGGCGCCCGCAGCTACATGAACCCCGAGGAGCTGGCCGCGCTCGGCATCACCGTTCACATCATCAAGGGCTATGGCGACACCGCGGTCGCCGAGCACACGATCGCCCTGATGTGGTCGGCGGCACGCGGCCTCGCGCGGATGGATCGCGGCATGCGGGAGGGTCAGTGGATCCGCACCGAAGGGCTGGAGCTGACCGGCAAGACGATCGGACTGATCGGGTTCGGCGGGATCGCGGCCGAGGTGGCGCGGATCGCGGGTGGCTCCGGCATGCGGGTGCTGGCGTGGAACCGGACGCCCAAGACGGCGGCGGGCGTGACGTTCGCCGATCTCGACACGGTGCTGGCGGAGAGCGACGTGGTGTCGGTGCATCTGCTGCTGAACGACGAGACGCGGAATTTCCTGGATGCCGGGCGCATCGCGAAGATCAGGCCGGGGGCGCTGCTGGTGAACACCGCGCGCGCGGCGATCGTGGATGAGGCGGCGATGATCGACGCGCTGGCCTCGGGGCGGCTGCGGCACGCGGCGCTGGATGTGTTCAATACGGAGCCGCTGCCGGCGGGACATCGGTTGACCAAACTCCAGAATGTGACGTTGTCGGCGCACAGCGCGTTCCGCACGCCGGAGGCGAGCGACAAGTTGTTGCGGATGGCGCTGGATATCGCGCGCGGGCTGGCGGCTTAGGCGGGAGATTGAGGCCGCTGGCGGTTGCCTGGATTGACGGCCGGCGTTCGGCCCCCTGCCGGACGGACACCGGTTCAGTCGGGATCGATCGAGACCGGCGCAGCCGGTGCCCCGCTTGCCCCGCCGGGGCGCGGCCGGCACGCTCGGCGGAGACGGAACAGTGGAGGACATGTCATGCCAAGGCCCGCCCGGCCAACCACCCAGTCCCCAGGCATTCATCACAAGCGCATCGGCGACGTCGTGGTGACCGCGATCAACGACGGCATGTTCGAGGGCGCCTTCGCCATGCTCGCCAATTTCCCCGCCGCCGAGGCCGAGGCGCTGCATCAGGCCGGCTTCCGGGCGGTGCCGCCCCGGCTGGCGATCAACTGCTTCCTGATCCAGACCGGCGAGCGGCTGGTATTGGTCGACTCAGGGTTCGGCGGCGCGATCGGACCCGCCGCCGGCCACCTCGCCGACGATCTTCTGGTACTGGGCGTCGCCCCGGCCGATATCGACACGGTGCTGTGCACCCATTTGCATCCCGACCACGTCGGCGGCCTGGTCGATGGCGCCGGCGCCGCGGTGTTTCCCAACGCGGAACTGGTGGTGCACCGGGCCGACCATCAATTCTGGGGTGACGACGCGACGCTGGCCGCCGTCGCCACCGATCAGGACCGCGGCTTCGTGCAACTCGCCCGCGCCACCATCGCCGCCTATGCCGACCGGACCCGCCTGCTGACCACCGGCGAAGCCCTCCCCCACATTTCCATCCTCCCCGAGCCTGGGCATACCCCGGGGCATTCCGGCTGGCTCATCGTCTCGGGCGGCGAGTCGTTGCTGATCTGGGGCGACATCGTCCACATGCCCGGCGTGCAGTTTCCCCGTCCGGAGGCGGGGATGGGCTTCGACGTCGATGGCGCCGCCGCGATCGAGACAAGGAAACGCATCATGGAGATGACCGCCACCGATCGGCTGCTGGTCGCCGGCATGCATCTGGATTTCCCCGGGTTCGGCCATGTGGCGCGGGCCGCCGGCGGTTACGCGTTCATTCCCGATGTGTGGACGCCGACCGTCTGATCGGCCCGATCCAGCCGGCTACGGCTCCCGGTGGCATGCGTCCAGACGACGCGCGCCGCGCGCGCCGCCATGATCGGCGCGCGCGGCAAACGTCACCCGAATCCGATGATGGTGCGGGGGGTTGCCACGTCAGTCATACCAGCGCGTTTAGTGACTGACACACGCGATATTAGGTAGCAACGGGCACCTCTCCGGTGTGGCACAAGAAGCTGGTGCCGCTACGCTATCCGCATGCGCTACACCTATGCGATCTCCGGTGTTCGTCGCAAGCGGGCGCATCTCATGGGCGAGATTGAACAGGCCGAGCGCGGGACCGCCAGACTGCGGGAACAACTGGCGGCGATAGACGCCACGCTTCGACTGTTTCATCCCGACGCTGATCCCAGCCATATCACGCCAATCCGGCCCTTCAATGTGCGGAACGTGTGGTTCCGGCGCGGCGAGCAAACGCGGCTGGTCCTGGAAGCCATGCGGGATGCCGGCAAGCCCCTGCCGCTCCGGTTGATCGCGGAATACGTCATGCGGGCCAAGGGCTTCTTTCGGGACGATGCCGGAGTGTGGTCCAGGGGTCGGGAGCACGTCCGGGTGGCGCTGCGGCGGCTGGCGGAACGAAGGCGGGTTCGGAAGATCATCGCGGAGCCGGAGGTGTGGTGGGAACTGGCGGGGTAGCGGGCAAAAGACGACAGTGCGTTATTCCGGTTGCACCGATATGTTAATTATGATAACAATATGACGTGCGGCAAATATTCGCTGATGGCAGGGAAGAGTGAGAGGGTCCGAATCAGGCGCGCCTGTTTGGCGTTGAGCGGGAACCGAAAGGCAATTCGGCCATTTGGCCGAGCCGACAGAAAACACGTGACGGACGAAATTATGGAATCTAAGATATACCTGCCTAGGGGGAAGGGGCTTGGCACGCCCATTGCATGACAGCGTTCGCAGCTTATATTGGGGGCATCATGCGCAGCAAGATCACGTCCCGAGCCTTTACGATAGCGGCCCAACGGAAGGCTCAAGGGCCGCGCTCAAAGAAAGGCGAATTGTTCACTGGCGGCTTGTTGCTCGGTCTAGGCTCAGCGAGCTTATTTCTCGCGGGCACGCTCCCGGCGCCGAAAGTGCCGCCCGAAGGTCAGAATTCGGACTGGGAGGCTGTCGGCAGAGACATGCGAAGCGCCATACGTGGGTACAGTGAGCGATAGTGCGTCCGGCCTTCCTCCGGCCCATCGCCAACAAGGCACCGTTTCCACCGAGGCCGCAAAGCTGCAAGAAATAGCCGCCGAGATAGAGAGTCCAGAGCGCTTCTCTGAGTGGCTGCGGCCAATGCTGCGCAGGCCAGAAGAAGCTCAAAAAATCGTCGCCCGGGTTGTGGCGATTTCAGAATCCTATAGCGGCCCTATGCCGCATCCCAAGCATTTGAAGGCTTACGAAGAGATAAAACCGGGCAGCGCCCAGGAAATAATTGGAATGGCCCAAGCTGAACAAGCGCACCGTCACGCGATGCAGCGTATGGAAATGTCCTATCCGTACTGGGGGCTGGCAGCCGGCTTCGTGGGGCTCGTGACGTGTGTCGGTGGCGCGGTTACGCTTGGTCTATATGGACACGAAGGAGTCGCGGGAGGAATGCTAGGCGTTCCGGCCCTCGGGGTCATCGGGTGGTTCATAAAGTCCAGAATCTCAGGGGAAGGCAACCAGGAGGCAAAACCAAAACCAGCGCCTCGTCCACAAAGGCGTAAGCGCTAAGCCGCCTTCTGCGCCCGTTGCCAATACCCACACCAGTCCACCGAGGTCGGGGCCGCCATGGCCAGCGTGGACACGGCGCGGACCTGCCGCCCGTTGTCCATCCGCCGATGATCCTCGCGCCACGCGCTTTCCCGGGCATACCGCACCAGGTAGGCGCCCGCGATATGGTGATGGTGCCCGATTTCAGCCCGGCGCATCCCGCTGAAAAATTCCTCGGCACCGTTCGTGTAGACGCCAGACTTGTCGCTGTAGAGCTTGCCATGGTCGATCCGGCTGACCGGGAACCGTCCATGCAGGTCATTCCACGATGCCGCTTCGTCTGCCATCAAGGACGTGCCAGGCAACGCGCGGGAAGCGATGAAGCTCAGAGCCGCCGACTCGGACCGGAAGACCGCTGGCAGCGTCCGGTCATCCCGCTCCCGCATGACGGCAACCACCTGGCGCTTGCCGTTCTGATGCTTCGCGAGGCGCCGATCCCGGCGGTTCTCTTTCTCGTTGGCTGGTTTCACGTACCCACCGAAGTACCCGCCGTCCACTTCCACCGTGCGATCCCGTCCGCCGATCCGCATTGGCCGACCGGCTGAACCGGCAGGCCATGCAGGAAACTGAGACCTCGATTGCCGGAAAATTATCCCGCGGGGCATTCGCGGTTTCGTTCTTCCTGGCGTGTCTCGCGGTGCTGGAATTGACGGGGGGTAGACCTATCTGATCTGTAGCGCTGAACTATGACGCGCGTTCATGATTGCGTCTGCCGCCCGGGCGAAATCCTCTCTTTTAACCATCAAATTAGTCCAAACCATACGCTCATAGCCAGGGGTGTAGAGTCTTGCGCCGTATATATGAAAGCTCAACTCATCAATTTCCTCATGCTCTATTTTGGCAGTCACAGACGAAGGTGCTCGATGGCCGTATATATCGGCGAATTGCGCGATCATTCTCGCCACTACGTTCGTAATCCCGTTGTCATCTTTCCCCACCGCTTCAACCATGTCACGAACTCTACATTTACCCAACTTGCCGTAAACTTCCTGCGCGGCCTTCCCAAGCCATTCAAAACTATCAGGTGGATTGCAGGGGAACGTTTTACCAAGCGTGGATAACGTTTCGACTCCCTTCGCGGGCGCAGTCGCAGCGCCTGCTAATTCGGAAGCAGGCATCATATGGAATTCATGAGAAGCGGCCCGGAAAACAAGGATAACCGTTGCGACACATACAAGCGTAAACGGTGCGAACGACAACCAATCAGCTGACAGGATATCAGGCATGTGAGACGCGACCTTCGGCGCCTGGCGCAATCCGGCTTCCAATGCCTCTAAAGCTGTAGCAAGAAACAAAGCCGCATAAGCGACCCAATCCCAAAATCGCCATTCTCGCATTCGTTTGCCCCCGTCTGAAACGGGAGCCTACGCGGACTCGGAATCCGCCGCCAAGCGTCCGGTCTGGGAACATCCTCACTGGCACAAAACACCTCCACACGCGATGGTAGTATATGCACGCATGGGTTGCAAGTGAGGCGTGGCGGCGGTTGCTACCGAATACCGGACACACGATGCAGTCGCTACCTTGTCATGGCCCGGCTTGAGCGGGCCATCGCTATCTGAATAGTGTTGGTGCAGATGGCTCGGTCAAGCCGGGCCATGACGTGTAGGCCGAGAGTCAGGTATTAAGCGCCCTGGCATCAGAACATCCACCTCGCGCTCTGATCGCGCACGCGGCTTTCCCGGTTGCCACGCCTGGGCGGACGCATTGAGGTATCCCACCGGGGCAGGCCCGAGCGTCATGGAACCTTGAACTCGAATTCGCTGTGACATTGGGCGCAATAATTCTCCGATGCCGCGTGAACATGGTGGCAGGCGGTGCACGGGACCTCTCCCTGGTGCGACTGGTGCGGGTTCGGATCGTGCGATGCCGACCGCGCCGCGAGCTTGCCATAAGTGCCACCGTGACAACTCAGGCAGGTGGCCGTCGAGATTGACCGGAACGGCGTCGTCTTGTGGCAGGCGTCGCAAGTGAGACCGGCGTCCATGTGCGTGTCGATCAGGAAGCCATGGCCCGCGCCAGGCGCATCCTGGGGCTGGTCCGCCACGGCCCGCGCCAAGGGTCTCCACGCCCAGGGGTGACCGTTGGCCGCCGGCTCAGCCGTCGCGCGCGGGCCAATGAGGAGACAGGCTCCCGCGGCGACGATCATCGCCGCCAGGACAACCCTGAGCCTTAAAATCGCCGCGCCGTCTGAGGCACGAGGATTGGCATCGTTTATAACAACCTTACATTTGTGCACGGCGGACGCGCCCGCGGTTATGCGGAAGTCGCGTGCTGGCCCGCGATATATCCTTGGCAGATGGCACGGGCCAATCCGTGCTGACTGAAGCCGCCCGCCGATTCGCCGCCGCAATAAAGACCCGCGATGACCTGACCGTTCATGTCCATCACCTGGCAGTTCGCGTTGATGCGCAAACCCGCGCGGCTGTCATGAATCGCCGGTGTCGCCCAGGCGGCGTAGAAGGGGGGCGCGGCGATCTTGTGCAGTGGTTTGGGCTTACCGAAGTCGTCGTCGGCGCCTGAATCAACGAACGAATTATAGCGCGCCACGGTCTGTTCCAGATTGGCCGGCGGCATCGGCACGCGCTGATATTTCATTACGATCTTCCGGGCGAGATCGGCCACGGTATCGGCGCTGAAGAAGAAGCCCGCGGCGATGTCGACATTGGGCGGCGAGGGCTCCCAATCTTCGCGGATCACCGCGTCCGCGTCGAAGATCGCCCAGATCGGGCCGCCGCCGTTATGGCCATCGCCGATCCCGGCCATCGCGGCGTTGATCCAATTGTTCGCTTTGTAACTAATGTTCTCGGCGTTCCGGTAGCTGCCCTGAACGTAAGGTTTGATCGAATTGGTGTCGTTGGCGGTGAAGCCTCGGCCGGTCTCGTCATAGAACCGCTGTCCCAGCATGTTCACCGTGATGACGTCCTGCCAGCTGTAAACAGTCAGGCCCGAGGCCCGGGCACGATCGAACACTGGGCTGCCGGGCAGCCATTTGACGCTGCCATAGCCATATTGGCTGCCGATGGTGCCGGGCTTTTGCAGATGGATGCCGAACTCGCCGGTTTGATTGTACAGGCCCCATAGCGAGGCGCCGACCGCCATCGCGGCGAGCTCGCCGCTGGCGTCCTGGTCCGACCACGGCATGCCGCCGAGGCCGCAGTATTCCTCGGTCAGCCGCGGGTCGAACATGCGGCGGAAGTTCACGTTCCCGGTCGAGCCGCCGGTGGCGATGATCACCGCCTTGCGCGCGCGGATGTGAAGCGTGGCGCCGTTGTGTTCCGCGGCGACGCCGATGATACGGCCCGCGTTCGGGGCCTCGCGGTGGAGGGCGGCCATCTTGTGCTCAAGCAAGATCGTTACGCCAGCTTTCCTGGCCGCGGCTTCCAGCGGACGCATCAGTCCGTTGCCCGATGAGGTGGTGGCTCGCGCGGCGGGATCGGCCGGCTTGCCGCTCTGCACCATGGGCCAGTCCATGGCGGCGGCGTGCATCTCCCGCGGCACCGAGTTGCCGACCGAGTTGCCGCCCAGAGCGTCCGGTGCCTTGTCGATGAAGATCACGCCGTGCGCGACCAGCCAATCATAGGTGGCGATGTTATGGTCGGCGAAGGCGCGGATGATCTCACGGTCGTTGTAACGGTAATCGGGAAAGCCATTCGGTTCGACCACCGACCAGTCGGTGAGGTCGCGGAACAACAGGTCGGGCGAGTCCGCGATCCCGTGCTGCTGCTGCGCGCTGGTGCCACCGCCCAGAGGAACATTGCCGCCGCTTGTGATGGCGTGGCCGCCGATGTCCTTCTGCACCTCGAGCACGATCACTGACGCACCGGCCTCGCGCGCCACGATGGCCGCGGGGAGCCCGCCGGCGCCGGCACCAATCACCACGACATCCACTTCGCGGCTCCATTTGGGCGTCGGCCGCGCGCCCTGGGCCGAGGCGGGGCTTGGCGATGCGAGGGCGCCGGCGGCCACCGTGGCACCCGCGACCGTGGCGTTCAAAAGCAATCCGCGACGTGAGAAATTCGGTTTGTCCGCCATTTCCGCTCTCCCAGGACTTTGTCCGTCACAACGGTTCCGCTGCCTGGCAGGCCATTTGGGTTCGCCCGCCCGGATCTCGCCGATCCCCTGGATCAAGGCCTTAATCGATAGTGGCCTGCCGCGGACCGGCCATTGATCTATGTCACGACTTTAGCCAAAGGCCTCAATGACGGGCCTGACGCCACCGTGATCGAGACAAGGCACGCGAGCGACCGGTTGACTGTCGCCGGCATGCACCTGGATTTCCGGGGCGTTGGACATGGGGAGCGGGCCTCCGGCGGCGGTGCCTTCATTTCCCCCCAACGTATGGACGCCAACAGTCTGCCCGGGTCGGCCACCGGCCCCCGATCTTGCTCTTCACATGCGCCGGCGTGGCGATAGCGGAGGCCAAGCTATCAAACTCCAGTGATTTGAGTCGTGGGAAGGATTCTCCTTCCCGGGGCGGGCGGAGTTATTGGGTTCTCCATATCGTCAATTTCGACCGGAAGCTCACTTGCCGAGCCCCCGATTGCCACCGCGCTCTGAGGATAAATTGCTCCTACGCGCTCCGCAGTTTCGCGTGGTAAGCGGTCAATCCAGTCGGGCATACGATCCACGAGTGTAAAGCGAAAGTGAGTTCCACCTAGGTTGAGATCTCCAACCGCTAGGTTTTGGATACAAGGCAATACTGCGCTACCGCCCGTTAGAAGAACCGCAATTGGGTAAGGCTGGCTGGTAGCGAGATTCGCCGCTTTGATATCATCGAGATGGGGCTTAGAAAAAAGCGAACCCACAATTCCATCACGAATTCTTGTCAACTCTTGGAAGCAGCTTTGAAAGGCCTCTGAATCTTCTAGGTTAGTAAGATCAAGGCGGCCGATGGCATTAGGATTCAGGACAATATCAACTGAGCCAGATACAAAGAGTCTTTGCTTAATGTTGCGTATCTGCGAATCGAGGTCTCGGCGGATATGGTCAAAATCGTCGACACTTCGCGGTGCACCGCTCTTGGGATCAATACCACACTTCTCAAGAATGAGCGGTCGCAAAATCTCGTCGATTTGGTTGCCTGCAATTCGGCTCATGCGCACCGATCGCCTCAACAGGGCATATCGGGGATCGTCGTGCTCATCATTACGGTTAATAACTTGGAACATTGCAAAATCAGTAGTGCCTGCGCCAGCGTCCACGACGAGCAAAAGGCGCCGACGCAATCCCCGAGGGTAATACGAAGCAGCAGCTATCTCAGAATCAAAGCGCGACGCACCGGCCGCGACTGGCTCTCGGATGTCTGCACGCTGAGCCAATAGGCTGCTCAAGCCCCTCACATCCATGTCGTGAAGTTCGTCCATGAGAATGCGCAGAGTACGAGTCGTGAGTTGATCCCAGTTGCCGGCCAGCGTGTCAGCGAGCACTTGAGAACGAAGTAAAATATCCGCCATCACTGACTTCGCCCAGGCAGCTCGTTGTTTCCCGCGCAGATCACTATCCGCATCTTCAAAGCAGGGAATTGCATAGCGGCGGACGACAGACCGCAGATCGCTCTCACCTCCAATATCGGATCCCGACACCCGTATGGCGCCATCCAATGCAGTCAAACTCAGGTCCGTGAGCCAAGCCAGATATAGTACCAAAAGATCCCCGCGGGATAGTCCCGATTCGGTCGGGTCAATCTCCCGATCGAGAGGCAAAGCGTACAAGTCGCTATCGACAGGAACTTCACTAAGTAGCCGCTTGATATTGTCGAACCTTCTGCGGTCTTTCCCAATGTGCTCTCGATGCTGGCGTTCTGCCTCAAGTCCAATATATATTCCACCACGATCATTTATAAAAATCGACGATGGTACGGCAAGGGCTGGGCTGCCTCCTGCATCTTCTCCCAATATTAAAGGTAGTGTCTCTCCCACTGTCCGTCCAGTGGCCCAAGCCTTCGACATCGCAGTCCCAAAATCCAGGCAAATTCGGAGTGTCTTCTCAGGAGGCCCTTTGCGGCTGAAGGCATCCCGGATCAGACGTTTGGGGATGTTCGCTCCACGAATTGGTTCCGGCGGAAGAACCGCCTCATTTTCCGGCCTAGCATCTGTAGGCAACGGCCTCGGGTTAACTTCGGCCAAGGAAGTAAGGGCCTCGACTTCATAGCAACTGAGCCGGCCGCTCGGTATCTCAAAGAAGGTCTCTCTCCGTTCCAGTCTACCTACTAAGCTCCTGATCAACAATTTGGCTTCTGCTAACTCCATTTTCGTTTCCCCCCGCTCTGAGTCCCTGTAAACCTGCATTTGTCGCACTTCAGACAGCACTAACCACCAAGGCACGCTCTACGATGTCTTGCGATCCGTCCTGACGCTGACGGACCACCATAGGCCGAACGATGCGGACCAGTGGATTTGGCGGCGGCCGATCATCGATGGTCCGATGAACCGATGGCCGGTATTCAACCAACTCCCCGACTTCTCCTGTCACAGATAATTTTAATGATAGTGCGATCGCATCAACGAGGCCAATAATTCTGCGCAAGCTGGTGCTGGCATCGCTAGGAGAGGTGTATGTCGCTTCATGGCAGTCTAGCAGCAATGGTGCAAAAGACCTTTCAAAATCCGCTGATGATGCTCCACCCAATAGTGCGGAAGCCGCACGTGACGTCACACTGGATTCGCGTACGCGCCCGCGCAGCCAGTCGTCTATGTCACCTGCTAGCCCTTGCTCGGACTCAGCTATCGACTCCAACTCAACGGACACGCGCTGATTAGGTCCAAGCGCCTGCGCCAATCGCGTGGCCAACGCCTCGGAGCGCTGACCCATTCGCGCTCTCAGAGTAATTGCGCTCTTTAGCTTGCGCACAATCCGGGAAAATTCCGCAGCTAGATCGGAAGGGAAAGGAAGAGGATTCCACCAATGATAAAGGACCTCAAACACCTCGTACGTGTCGGGCTCCGTCCCAAGCGTGAATTCTGCTGCGATCATTTCGTCCAGCAAACGTACTACATCGACAGCCGCAGCCGTCGACTTGGAGGACGGGGCAGTCCTCGGGGGGATCCTGGCTACGCTGCGAACAAGACTAGCCAATGTCCGCCCATCAGCGGAGGACAGCAATAAGCTGGCTCGCTCTCCGCGGATCGTATCCGCGAGGGCAGCCGCGATGTCGCGGAGGCGAGTTAGCCGATGGTCGGGTCCGGTTTCATCTTCGGGCAAAATCTGAGGCCAGGGCTGGCGGTACAATAGCGATAGCCATTGCCCAACCGATGGATTGCGTGTGCGCAATTGTCGACCGAGCTCTACACGGCAACGTTGAGAGCGGTCCTCTCGTGCGAGTGCTTCTACCACGTACGGTGTCACCCATTCACCGGATGCGTGTTGAAGAGATAAGACGATGTTCTCCCGCACCTCGGCTGGCTTGGCCTCACGCGGCAAATCCTTGCTTTCGGTAATGGTCCAAATTCCTGGAGGCTGCTCAGCTAGTGAGCGCGTGAGCCAAATTGCGGCTTCCTTCCGCAGCGGCCTCACATAAGATGGGATGCGGACCAGCAGATCAATGGCCAGTAATCGCTCCAGCCCCGAGCCTTCTACCGACGAACGCCCAAGCGCACTAAACCCTTCTAGGAACGGTTTCCCCTCCGCGAGCGTCATAATACGCCGCGATGCCATCAAACGTCGGGCAGCATCCCAGCGCGTGGCCGAATTCGTGGCGACCACGAAGTCTGCAAGATCCTGATCTAATTGAGGCGATTCCATACTCGCAGCAACCTCATCGTAGAGTGGTGGTATAGGTACTCACCTGCGATTGCGAGCTAAATGGGGCAACCGCCGGTACAATTAGCGCGCGCATGGCCTGTTCCGAAGAACTAGGCAAGAGGGTGGCCACATTCATGGGCGCCGTACCGGCTCGACCTCGGTCAGCCCGCCCGCCTACGGCGCCGGCGCCTCGCCCTGGCATCCGTCCAGGCGCAGTTCACCCCGCGCGCTGCCATAATCGGCGCGGGCGTCAAACGTCACCCGAACCAGGTGATGATCCGGCGAGATCCAGGCATCGCCAATCGAGACCTTGGTCTCGCTGAGTTGCGGGTGACGTACGGACGAGTGCAAATGCAGCAACCCATCAGCCTCAACGCCGAGTGAAGCGACCCGGATATCGACCCGGGCATCATGCTTGAACCCGGGCAGAAACACCGGAACCGTCCGCTGCTGCTCGCCCTCCCATCGCACCCAATAGAAGGCCAGCAACAAAGGCGTCCCCAGCCCAGGCGGCATCGCCGTACTGGGCAAATCGAGATCGGCGCGGCGCTCGGGTGGCGCCGCCGTGTAGTCCGGTAGCCACGCCTCACCAAAGTTGGCCTGGTCCCAGTGGCGGACGAAGCCGGGATGTTTGGCCTGGAAGTCGGCCAGCGTCTTGGCTTGCACCCGCCAGGCGGTCATCCCCTCCGGCGTCCGGTGGAAGACGTCCCACTGCTGGCGCCGGATCGAGCCGACCACACTGTAGCGATGATTGACCCCGATCGACTGAAGCTCGCCCGCCCGCCAGCCGCCGATCTCCTGGTACAGGTATTGCCAGTCGATCAATCCAAACGACCGCGCGTTCACTCGTGCCGCGACATTGACCGTGGTCTCGCCGTTCTCCGTCGCGGCCTGGGTTTCCACGACGACCCGGCCGGAATAGCTGGTCGTGCCGGAATAGCGGCACGTTTCGCCGGCCCAGACGGGATGGCTGGCCAAGATCGCGGCCAGAATCCCGGTCAGGAGGACATCCAGGCGTGGCATCACGGCGGACGCCCGCCTCTCGCGTCACGGTCCGGCGCGTCCGGGCCACCTGATCCAGCATTGTGCCGCGCGAGTGGCCCGGGCCGTGACGGGAAGTGAGGGGGCCGCCCGGTCAGCGGTTCCGTACTTCGATGTTCGGCAGGAACGCGGTCAGCAAGCCAATCACCGGCAGGAACGAACATACGTGATACACGAACTCGATCCCGGTCACGTCGGCGATCCGTCCCAGTGCCGCCGCGCCCAGGCCGCCCAGTCCGAACGAAAAGCCGAACATCATGCCGGCCACCATGCCGACCCGGCCGGGCATCAACTCCTGCGCATAGACGATGATCGCCGAGAACGCCGAAGCGAGAATCAGGCCGATGATCACGCTGAGCACGCCGGTCCACATCAGGCTCGCATAAGGCAGCAGCAGCGCGAACGGGAACGCGCCCAGGATGGAGAACCAGATGACCGGTTTGCGGCCGAAGCGGTCGCCGATCGGTCCGCCGGCGAAGGTCCCGATCGCCACGGCGCCCAGGAAAACGAACAGGTGCAACTGCGCGCTTTGCACGGTGACGTGAAACTTCTCGATCAAATAGAAAATGTAGTACGAACTCAGGCTCGCCGTGTAGACGTTCTTGGAGAACAACAGGATCAGGATCACGGACATCGCCATGATGACGGTCGCCCGCGGCACCGGGGAACTCACGACGGGCGGCGGTGCCCGGCGTCCCCGCCGCGCCGCCATCGCGGGATGTCGGTTGTACCAGGTCCCGACATAGGTCAGCAGCGCCATCGCCAGCAGTGCGACCAGGGAGAACCACGCGACACTGCCTTGACCGTGCGGCAGCACGATGAACGCCGCCAGCAGCGGCCCGATCGCCGAGCCGGTGGACCCGCCCAACTGAAACAACGATTGCGCGAAACCATAGCGGCCGCCGGACGCCATGCGGGCCACGCGCGACGCCTCGGGATGGAACACCGATGAGCCCATCCCGACCAACGCGGCCGAGACCAGAATCAGCGGATAGGAGTCCGCCACCGACAGCAACAGCAAGCCGATGAGACTGCAGCTCATGGCGATGGGCAGCGAGAACGGTTGCGGGCGCCGGTCGGTGACCATTCCAACCACCGGTTGCAGCATCGACGCGGTGAGTTGGAATGCCAGGGTGATCATTCCGATTTGCGCGAAATCGAGCCGGTACGAGGTCTTCAGAATGGGGTACAGGGCGGGAACCAGCGACTGATTGAGGTCATTCAGCATGTGACAGACGCTCAATGACACCAGGATGGCGAATGTGGTCCCGGTGTCGGCCTGGGGCCGCACGACCGGACCGGTTTGTGCCAGCGTGGCGGCTGGCATGGTATTCTCGCTCATCGTCATCTTCCGTAAGGCGTTGCGACAACGGCATATCACGCCCCGGCGTGATATCAGCCATGCGTCCACGGCCTGGCAGATACCCGCGCTGTCGCAATTTCCATTAAATTCGCGCTAAGATTTGCCACAAATAAAGGGGAAATTGTCTCATGCGTTGGGTCATCCGGAATTCGGTGGCGTGACGATCGCTGGAGAAACTGGGATGCCTAACACGCGGAAAGACGGCAACGGAAACCATGGCTACGCGGCGCCGGTCGCGTGGATCGTGCTGTTGCTCTGTGGTTATTGGGTGATTTCCGAGTGGAATGCATTGCCGACTCTGATCAGTTCGGCGATCGCCACGATCCGGTGAACGCGCGGCTACGCCCCCTGATCAGCGGGCAGGTCCACGGCGCCCACGATATGCCACGACGCATCCTGAACCAGCAGAACGGCGCCGCGACGCGCGGGAACCATCGGTAACGCCACCCTGGGCGGCAAAGCGTCCAATGTGATGACCTCTCGCACCACGCGGTATTCCACGAGCCGGCGGCCCCGGTTCTCCCCGGCGTCGACCTGGGTCGCCTGTTCCGGGTCATAGATCACCAGCATGCCGGTCACCGGCGTGGGTATGGCGGCGACCTCCGCCTCCAGCCCGGACGCGGTGCGGCGCAGCGTGACGGCGACCGGTGGCGGCGCGGCCGCATCGATGGCGCGCCGAACCGCGGCTTTGTCGGAACCAACCACCATCACCGCGCCGTTCACCACCAGGGCCGGCGTGTAGACCTCGCTCCCGAGATACTTCGCATAGGTCGTTTGCCGCTCGGTCCATGCGCGGCTCGCGTACGGATCGCGCCAGCCCAGGCTGTTCCAGTAATCGACGTGCCAGGCGAGGCCGATGATGCCGGATTGGCGCGCCAGCTCCTCCAGCAGCGCGTCGGCCGGCGGGCAGGATGAGCAGCCCTGCGAGGTGAACAACTCCAGGACGACGGGTGCGGGCGCGGCCCGGACGACGCGGGCCGTCGGCGGCGAAAGGGTCAGCAGAGTGGCGGTCAGGAAGCCGCGGCGTCGCATTTGGGAACTCCGTGCTCGGGTTTGCATAACGCTGACTCGCGGGGGCGAAAGCCGTTACACGCCCCCGGCAGCGGGCGCGTGGTCACGTCTCTGACCGCCGGCGCGCGGGCCGCGGACTCCGGCCCACCTCTGGGCGCTTTCACCACCGGCGAATACGCGCCCCGTCGCTGGGATGGCCGAGAGGTTTTTCTCGAACACGACCGTGCTATGAGGGCGCGCCCGCCCCCGATGCCATCGGGGGATACCGTTCCTCGGCAAGAAGAGAAATCTGACCTCATGACCATCCTGTCCCGCGCCGTTGCCCTCCTGCTGGCGGCCCTGTTCCTGATCGCCGCCGACGCCCCGCCGGCCGCCGACGTCGTGGCGCAGCGGGGTGACGTGCGGCTCACCGGCGCCGAGGTGAACGACGCGCTGAGTCTGCTGGACCCGGCGGCGCGCGCCCAGGTGACCGCGACCCCGCAAAGTCTGGCCAACTTCGCGCGTGAACGTCTGCTCAATATGGCGGTCCTCGCCGAGGCCAAGGCCAAACAGTGGGACACGCAGCCCGATGTCATACGCAGGATCAACGAGACGCGGGATGCGGTGATCACGCAGACCTATCTGGCGTCGTTGGTGCCGTCCGATCCGGCTTTCCCCAGTGAGGCGGAGATCACGGCCGCCTACGAGGCCAACAAGCCCCGTCTGGCGCTGCCGCGGCAATACCACATCGCCCAAATCGTGCTGACCGTGAAACCGGACGCGACGCCGCGGGAGGACGAGGAGATCCACAAGAAGGCGCTGGATCTTCGGGCGCGGGCGGCGCGGCCAAACGCGGATTTCGGCGAGCTCGCGCGGCAGAACTCGCAGGAGCCGCAGAGCGCGGAAAAGGGTGGCGATGTCGGTTGGTTGCGGGAGCCCGATATGATCCCCGCGGTGCGCGAGGTCGTCTCCGGGATGATCGAGAGCGGCATCAGCCAGCCGGTGCGCGTGCCGGACGGCTGGCACATCCTGAAGCTGCTGGCGATGAAGCCGGCGGGCACGGTTCCATTGCAGGATGCGAAGCCGCAGATCGTGGCGGTTTTGCGCCAGGCCCGGGCGCAACGGATGATGCGCGCCTACCTGGATGACATGCTGAAGGCGCAGCCGATACAGTTGAATGAGATCGAACTGGCGAAGGACGTGGCGGCGGGGAAGTAAGCGTCCGCCGGGTGGTTCCTGGTTGGCCGCGCGCGATTGGGCGGCGTGACACCGGCGGCCCGCGCCGGCACTGCCGGAATCGGACCACAACTGGCATCCTTCCCGCATGACACCGGCTGAGTTCATCTCCAAATGGCAGGCGAACACCCGCACCGAGCGCGCGGCGTGCCAGGAGCATTTCATCGACCTCTGCCAACTGCTGGATGAGCCGACCCCCAACAGCGACCCGACCGGCGAAGAGTACGCCTTCGAGAAAGGCGCCACGCGCTTTACCGGCCAGGACGGGTGGGCCGATGTCTGGCGGCGGGGTCACTTCGCCTGGGAGTATAAGAAGAAGCGCGGGAACCTCGACGCCGCGCATCGGCAGTTGCTGCTGTATGCCGGCCCGCTGGGGAATCCACCGCTGCTGATCGTTTCGGATATCGCGCGGATCATCATCCGCACGAACTGGACCAACGCGGTTACCGAGACGCACGAAATCGCGCTGGAGGAACTCGCCAATCCGTTGCGGCTGCGGCTGCTGAAGTTCGCGTTCAGCGATCCGGAGCAGTTGCGGCCGGCCCGTACGCGGCAGGCGCTGACCGAGGAAGCGGCGGCCGAGTTCGCGGAACTCGCGCGGCGGCTGCGGGAGCGTGGGAACGATCCACAGGTGGTGGCGCATTTCGTCAACCGGCTGGTGTTCTGCATGTTCGCCGACGACGTGGGCCTGCTGCCGGTGGGGTTGTTCGATCAGATGCTGGCGGTATCGAAACGTCGTCCCGCCCGCTCGGCGGAGTTCGCGGGCCAGTTGTTCGGCGCCATGGCGAAAAGCGGCGGCACCGTGGGGTTCACCGCGGTGCCCTGGTTCGACGGCGGGCTGTTCGAGGATGCGACGGCACTGACGCTTGAAGAAAAGGACGTCGATCTGCTGATCCGGGTGTCGAAGCTCGACTGGGCGGAGATCGACCCATCGATTCTCGGCACCTTGTTTGAGCGGGGGTTGGACCCGGACAAGCGTAGCCAGTTGGGCGCGCACTACACCAACCGGGAAAAGATCGAAATGATCATCGACCCGGTGATCCGCCGTCCGTTGCAGACGGAATGGCATGAGGTGCGGGGCAAGATAGAGGCTGCTCTGGCCGCACCGCCCGCGCGTGGCCGGCGGAACGGGACCGGCAAGGACGCGGCGCAGGCGCTGTATCACGGCTACCTGGAACGGCTGCGATCGTTCCGCGTGCTCGACCCGGCCTGTGGCTCGGGCAACTTTTTGTATTTGAGCCTTCAGGCGTTGAAGGACCTGGAGCACCAGGCGGGGGTGGAAGCCGAGGCACTCGGCCTGCAACGCGAGTTTCCTCAGGTCGGACCTGAGACGATGCTGGGCATCGAGATCAACCCCTATGCGGCGGAACTGGCGCGCGTGTCGGTGTGGATTGGGCACATCCCATGGACACGCGGACACGGTTATGCGGCGCCATCTGATCCGGTGTTGAAGCCTTTGGATACGATCGAGTGCCGCGATGCGGTGCTGACTCCGGATGGGAAGGTCGCGGAGTGGCCGAAGGCGGATGTGATTGTGGGGAACCCGCCGTTTTTGGGTGACAAGTCGATGATTGGGGTGATGGGTGAAGAATACACTGAGGCTTTGCGTCAGGCCTACAAAGCCCAAATCCCCGGGGCGGTCGATTTAGTTTGCTTCTGGTTCGCCAAGGCAGGGCGGGCGATCTCGTCCGGCAATGCAATTCG
>Ga0181536_10001299_pt1 | contig 29546 bp, 27 predicted proteins | sample PEATcosm2014_Bin_41_FD_121105 | JGI IMG/M metagenome (GOLD analysis project Ga0181536, IMG submission 121105) | Peatland microbial communities from MTU Mesocosm Facility, Houghton, MI, USA - PEATcosm2014_Bin17_60_metaG | ecosystem: Environmental > Terrestrial > Soil > Wetlands > Peat | place...
ATCCACCAGGATGCGGCCGGAATCGGGGCTGATCAGCCCCACAATCATGTAGAACGTGGTGGTCTTGCCGGCGCCGTTGGGGCCCAGCAGTCCCACCACTTCGCCCTGCTGGACGAACACCGAGACGTCGTCGACCACACGGCGGCCGCGATAGGTTTTGGAGATCTCCCGAGTCTCAAGTTTGCTCATGCGGATTTATTTTTTGCGTCGGATTCGGCTACTGATCGGCTGCTGCGGAGACCCACTACCCAGCAGCCTACCATCGTTGGCAAAGTAGGTCAATTCGTCGCCCTGCATGGAACCCTTCACACTGTCCACAAGCTTCGGTCTTCCGCCGCGCAGCACCACCTTCTGAACGTCGGTGTAGTACTCGGCGTGCTCGCCCGTTCCGGTGCGCGTGCGGTCCGGGGCGGTCTCGACAATCTCGACGGCGCCATCGGCGAAGGCCTTATCGAGCCGCGAATCGGCGCCCGATTCGGCCAGGTACGCGCGCAGTTCCTTGCTTTTCACCTGGAGCCCCGGGCGGCGAAGCAGCACTCCGCCGGTATACACGGCCAGGCGGTTCTCCTCGGTATAGACCAGGTGCGAAGCGTGCACCACGGTGAGCACGGGCGCGGCGGACATCTTCTCGTCGCCTTTGGGCTCCTCCCACAGGTTGGTGATCACGTTGCCGTCGGCGACCAGCGTGCGCTTTTCGCGGTTCACGTCGATGACGCCGGCCTGTATGTGGTTGGCGCCCTGCCGCATGGTGACGTCGCCCTCGTAGTGGATGGCGCGGTTGTGGTTGGAGGAATCCATCTTGCGCGCCTGCGCCTCCACCGGCTGGTCGCCGGAAAGCATCTGGGAATTCTTCTTCTGGTCCTGGTCGGGGAGGCGGCTGGATTTCACTTGTCCCTCGGCGGTGAAGTCGCCGGTGCGCTGGTCCATGCGGATATGGGTGGCCGAAGTGGAGCCGGTCTCGTCCCACACGCGCGCGGAAGTATCGAGCACGATCACGTTCTGGCCGGAATCGAGCGTGGCCTTGGCGGCCCGGGCATGGCGTCCGCCTTCGTCATAAGCGAAATCGCCGGTTTGCTCCATGGACGCGAGGTGACTCGTCTGGGGATCGAAGTGCGCTAGCAAATCGCGGCTGGTGGTCACGGAAAGCGTTCGGTTGCGCTGGCGTTCTTCGGCCGTGGGTTCGGTCCGGGTGGTGACGTCGCGGGCGCGGAACTGTTCGATGCGGTTTTGCGGGCCGTAGGCGATGTAGAGGTCGTTGCCATTGAGCGTGCGGTGGTGGTCGGCGGGCAGGTTGGGGAGAAACTCCAGGACGCCGGGCCCATGCGTCACCACGGTTTCGATTTCGCGGCCGCCGGGGCGCATCTTCATTTCAATGTTTTCGCTGCGCAGCGTGTGCGTCTCGCCGAGTTGCCGGCCGGGGGCGGGCAGCGGCTTGGAATTCACCAGGCCGTGCCCCAGCGCGGTCACGTGCGACAGGAGGCTCTGCTTGTTCTGGGATTCGAAGTCCATCTCCACGCGGTCCGCCGTGACCGTGGTTTCGGAAGCCTCGGAGGTGGAGACCAGCCGCGCGGCGGTGGACCCGGTGATCTTCCGGACCGCGCCATCGTCGTCGAAATCCACCAGCAGGTAATCGGCGGAATACGTCAGCTTGCGGTTGGGGTAGTCGTCGGTGCCATGCGCGTGGGTGGTTTCGATCTTGCGGATGATCTTGTGGCCGGCCGCGTCGTCCTGAAGATAGACCGTGACGTCGTTGCCCTCCACCACGGTGTTCTCGCGCGTCAGCCGGCCCCACGGATTGAGCCAGATTTGGGAAGCGGCCTCGTGGTAGCCGAGGTGCTGGGTCTCAATCTTCATGGGCTTGGCGTTGGGGCCAGGTGGATTCCAATCCACCTCCACGTCGCTGCTCATTTGCAACTCGTGGGTGGTGGGGTCGTATGTGGCGCCCGTAGAGTGGCCATTACCGTCCTGGAAGATGAAGGTCGAGGGCCGGTCGGTTGTAGCCCGGTACGTATCGCTGTCGAAGTTGACGCCGGAAGATTTGATGGAGACCGGGGTGCGGGTGGGCGGGCCTTCTTTGGGCACACGCAGCGTGATTTCGACTTCGCCCTCCGAATAGAGGTGGTGGTCGGCTGAGAAGAACTCGGCCGCGGGGCTCTTCACCACGTCGTTGGTCGCGTCATCCTTGTTGGGAATCGTGATGATGACGTCCTTGAGATCCACGCGGTCGGAGTCCTTAACCTGCCGGAAGCCCTCGGCGTCGATGTCGGCTATGACCCGGCCGGTCTTCAGGTCCGTGTCCGTGAAGTGCCAATGTTTGGCGGAGGAGTTCAATTCCGTGGGGAGCGCGGTCGGCTGGGGTGGGGCCTGTTCTCGGAGGACCTTCTTTTGGGCTCGGTACGTGAGGCCGACGCCGCCCAGGATCGCGGCAATGGCCACCAGCACGAGCCAGCGCGTACCTCGCATGGGGATAACTCCACTATAGCGCGGCGTTACCCCACCACGCGCTATACTCCCCCATGGGATGACCTCCGATCGCATCAAGATCTTCGTCACCGGCGGCACCTTCGACAAGGAGTACAACGAGATCACCGCGGAACTATACTTCAACCAGACCCACGTCGCCGACATGCTCCGGCTGGGCCGGTGCCATCTCGAGGTGGATATCGAAACCCTCATGATGATCGACAGCCTGCAAATGACCGATGCGCACCGGCAACTGTTGCTCGACCGCTGCGCCCGCGACCCCGCCGGCCGCATTGTCATCACCCACGGCACCGACACCATGGAGGAGACCGCCGCCGTCCTCGGCAAGGGCACTACCGGCAAGACCATTGTGCTGACCGGCGCCATGATCCCCTACACCTTCGGCAGTTCGGACGGCCTGTTCAACCTGGGCACCGCTCTGGCATTTGTGCAGACCCTGGAACCGGGCGTATATGTGGCCATGAACGGCCGGTGTTTCCCCTGGCATTCGGTCCGCAAGAACCGCGAGCGCGGCATATTTGAGGAAGCGCCCCGGATGTAGAGCTATCAAACAATCTTAGCGCGTTGTTGTCAAGTATAATAACATCTTCAATTACAACAGGTTACAGGAGAATATTGTCACTCTACGCTAGAGTGTGCTAATAATGGTCAGTGGAACCCAGCAGGTTCTGACATGGGTTCCATCGTTAACCAATACTCAATTTTCTTCAGTGGAGGTGGGTTTTATGAAAATTCGTCCGCTCTATGACCGCATCGTGGTCAAACGGATCGAGCAGAAAGAGCAGATGCAAGGCGGCCTCTATATTCCCGACTCGGCCAAAGAGAAGCCCCAGGAGGGCGAGGTCGCGGCTGTGGGTAAGGGCAAGCGCCTGGAAGACGGCAAAGTGGTTCCTCTGGACGTCCAGGTGGGCGACCGGATCTTGTTTGGCAAGTATTCCGGCAGCGACATCAAGCTGGATGGCGAAGAGTACATGATCATGCGCGAGGACGAGGTTCTCGGCATTCTCGAAGCCGCGCCCCAAGAGGCGAAGAAGGCTTCCTAAGGAGTGGAGAAACTATGGCAAAACAAATTGTATATTCCGAAGCAGCCCGTCAGGCGATTTTGCGCGGTGTCAACCAGCTTGCCGACGCGGTGAAGGTGACACTCGGCCCCAAAGGCCGCAACGTGGTTCTCGAGAAGAAGTTCGGCGGCCCCACCATCACCAAGGACGGCGTCACGGTGGCCAAGGAAATCGAGCTCAAGGACCCGCTCGAGAACATGGGCGCGCAGATGGTGCGCGAAGTCGCTTCCAAGACCAGCGACGTGGCCGGCGACGGCACCACCACCGCCACCATTCTGGCGCAGGTGATTTTCCGTGAAGGCGTGAAGGCGGTTGCCGCCGGCGCCAACCCGATGGCCCTCAAGCGCGGCGTCGAGCGCGCCGTTGAAGTGGCCGTGGAAGAAGTCAAGAAGATGTCCCAGAAGGTCTCCGACAACGAGAAGATCGCGCAAGTCGGAACCATCTCGGCGAACAGCGACAAGACCATCGGCACCATCATTGCCGATGCCATGACCAAGGTCGGCAAGGATGGCGTGATCACGGTGGAAGAATCCAAGACCATGACCACCGAGCTGCAGACCGTGGATGGCATGCAGTTCGACCGCGGCTATCTCTCCCCCTACTTCGTGACCGACGCGGAGCGGATGGAAGTCGTGCTGGAAGAGCCCTACATCCTGATCCACGAGAAGAAGATCGCCAACATGAAAGACCTGCTGCCGCTGCTCGAGCAGATTGCGCGCTCCGGCAAGCCGCTGCTGATCATCGCCGAGGAAGTCGAGGGCGAAGCCCTGGCCACCCTGGTGGTCAACAAGCTGCGCGGCACGCTGAACGCCTGCGCGGTGAAGGCCCCCGGTTTTGGCGACCGCCGCAAGGCCATGCTCGAGGATATCGGTATCCTCACCGGCGGCAAGGCCATCATGGAAGAGACCGGTATCAAGCTGGAAGGCGTCCGGCTGGAAGACCTGGGCAAGGCCAAGCGCGTCACGGTGGATAAGGACAACACCACCATCATCGACGGCGCCGGCTCCCAGAAGTCCATCGAGGGCCGCATCAAGCAGCTCCGCGCCCAAATCGACGAAACCACTTCCGACTACGACCGCGAGAAGCTCCAAGAACGGCTGGCGAAGCTGGCCGGCGGCGTGGCGGTCATCAAGGTGGGCGCAGCCACCGAGACCGAAATGAAGGAAAAGAAAGCCCGCGTGGAAGACGCTCTGCACGCCACGCGCGCCGCGGTCGAGGAAGGCATCGTTCCGGGCGGCGGCGTAGCCCTGCTGCGCGCGGCCAAAGCCCTGGCGGATCTGAAGCTGGAAGGCGACGAGCAGATCGGCGTGAACATCGTGAAGCGCGCCTGCGAAGAGCCCATGCGCCAGATCGTGGCCAACTCCGGCACCGAAGGCGCCATCGTGCTCGGGAAGATTCGCGAGAACGCCAACCCGAACTTCGGCTTCAACGCCCAGACGGACGTCTTTGAAGACCTGGTGGTGGCGGGCGTAATCGACCCCACCAAGGTGACCCGCACGGCGCTCCAGAACGCCTCCTCCATCGCCTCCCTGATGCTGACCACCGAAGCCATGGTGGCGGAAATCCCGGAGAAGAAGCCCGCTCCCATGCCCGGCGGCCACGGGGGGGAGATGGATTACTAAACAGACGCCCTGTGTTTAAGTCTCGAACCGTTCCCGGGCCCTGTGCCTGGGAACGGTTTTTTTATTGATAGGATCAGGTATGCCTCGATCCGGTATTTCCCACGCTATCGGCACGCTGGTTGCCGCGTCATTCCTGCTGCACTCCGCTGCCGCCCAGGAACAGCGGCCGTCTTACTATCCCGAAAAACCCAAGGACGACAAAGCCGTTTACCTGGTCAAGGACAACTTCCCGGTGCACGCAGACGGCGTCGGCGACGATTCGCTTGCCATCCAGCAGGCCATCGATAAAGCCAGACACGCCGGGGCCGACAGCCAGCGTGGGGGCAGCGGGATTGTTTTCGTCCCCGAGGGGCGGTATCGCCTGTCCCAAACCGTTTACGTGTGGCGCGGCATCCGGCTGATCGGCTACGGGCAGCACAAACCCGTCTTCGTTCTGGCGAAAAACACCCCCGGATACCAGAGCGGAACGGGGAAGTACATGATCTGGTTCGCCCACGGGCCGGGGGCGCCGGGCGAGGCCGTGGTGGACGGCAACGAAGGCACTCTTTATTCCGGGCTCAGCAATATCGATATGGAAATTCAGGACGGGAACCCCGCCGCCATCGCGGTGCGGGCCCATTTCGCCCAGCATTCGGCGCTGGCGCACGTGGATTTCCGCATCGGCTCGGCCCTGGGCGCGGTGGAAGAGATCGGTCATGAAATCGAGGATTGCCGCTTCTTCGGAGGCGACTTCGCAATCCGGACGGCGGTGACCGCGGCCGGCTGGCAAGTGCTGGTGCTCGACTCCGAATTCGTGGGCCAACGGTCGGTGGCCATCGAGACTCACGAGGCCGGCATGACGGTGATCCGCTCCCGTTTCCGGAACGTTCCTTATGGAATTCGAATCCCCGTGATGAGGGTGAGCCACCTCACGGGCGAGTCCACCGACAAGCTCTATGTGAGAGATTCGCGGTTCGAAAACATCCGTGGCGCGGCGCTATGGGTGGCGCGTTACTACGACCCGAAAACGCAGATCAATGTGGACAACGTGGAATGCGACGGCGTTCCCGTGTTCCTGGAGTTCAATCCATTCCTGGGAGGCCTCTCCAGAATACAGGAAAGCAACTTGAAGATCCCCGGCGAAGCGGGAGCGTACGCCATCCGCACTCTTTCTCACGGGCTGCATGTGGATGTGGGAGACACCAGGGAGCCGGCCCGCAAGCGGGATACAGTGGTGGAACGGGTCAAGCTTCCCGCGATGACTCCGGTTCCCAAGAAGGATTTCCCGGAGTTGCCGCCGCCAGCTTCCTGGGTAAACGTGGTTGACCTTGGCGCCAAAGGCGACGGCGCCGCCGACGATACCGCCGTCTTCCGGAAAGCCATTGCCGAGCACAAAGCGATTTACGTACCGCAGGGGTCCTACCGGATCTCCGACACGCTCACGCTGGGGCGGGATACCGCGCTGATTGGTCTCCAGCCGACGGAAACCCGTCTGGTTCTGCTCCCCTCGACCGCCGGGTTCACCAACGCCTCCCAACCCAAGCCGGTGCTCCTGGCGCCGAAAGGTTCCACGCCCATCGTCTCCGGCATCGCGGTCTCCCTTCAGAACGACAATCAGGGCGCCGTCGGCGTGAAGTGGATGGCTGCACCCGGCTCCTACATGGACGACGTCACCATCAACACTTCGCGCACCAAGACGGGCACGGAGCTGCTCTACGGACTTTGGATCACCGATGGCGGCGCGGGGACCTTCAAGGGCATCTGGACTCCCAGCGAGTCGGCCACCGCCGGCCTCATCGTGACCGATACTTCAACCCCGGGCGCCATGTATCAGATGTCGATCGAGCACCATCGGAAAGTCGAGATCATTCTGAGAAACGTCGCCAACTGGACGTTCAACACGATCCAGACGGAAGAGGTTGGCGGAGACGAGGCCACGGCTTCCATGGAGATGGAAGGGTGCCAGCACCTGAAATTCGTGAATTACTTCATGTATCACAACTCCGGGACCAACGCGCCTTTCCAGTACGGCATCAGGATCCGGAATTCGAGCGACATTGTGTGGCGCGGGATTCACAATTTCAGCGGCGGGCCGTTCCCGTTTGACAACACGCTGCTGGACATGGTTTCCGGCGCCCTGGTGGCCTATCCCGAAATCGCGCAACTGAGAGTGCGGTAGGAAAAGGCCAATCCGCTCCAGGTCTCATCCACGGCGCATATTTTGTAGTCCACCAGGCCGGCCGCCAGACCCATTTCCCGGACCTTCGCCTGGCCCAGATCGCCGGCCAGCGGCGATGTCTTCTTGGGCCAGATCAGCCATAACGTGCGCCCGGCTTCCATCTCGCGCGCCAGGGCCGGCAGTTCGCGGCCGAGCGCGGTGGCCGATTTCACAAACGCCAGGATCACATCGGCGCCGCCCATGCGCCTCTCGACGCGCGCGCCCTCAGGCAGTGGGGTAAGCTTGGCCTCGAAACCTTCGGGCGCGTGAACCAGCGCTACCACCGAGCCTTCCCGGATGCGCAGTTTTTTGGGGAGCGGCGTGCCGGAGTAGCTGGCGAACGTGCCGGGGACGGCCGGGTCCTGGAGAGAATGACGGAGCGCGCGCCGCAGCGCCGCGCCGATTCGCGGCCATGTGGTGAACACCGCGTCGGGCAGCAGCCCTCGGACGCGCGCGGTCTTTTCGGGGTCCGCCTCGATGAACACCAGCGGCACCATGCGGGTGGCCTTCTGCGCGCGCAGGGCGATACCGACGGCCTGGCCATGAGACGGCAGCCGCGCCAGATCGATCACCACCGCATCCGGCGGGTGTTCGCGGAGGGCGCGGAGACCGGCGCCGTCTCGCTGATCGGTGAAGCAGGAGGTCTCGAAGCCTTCGCCGCGCAGGCGAACGGCGCGCCCGGCGGCTTCCGCGGCGTTCCAGTGGATGACCAGGATGCGCGCCACTGCTACGCGCCGCCGTGGACCGCGCCGCTGGCCGGCGTCAGCCGGGCGCGGATCTGGTTCATGACGTCGGAAGCCAGAAACGGCTTCCGCAACACCGGGAAATTGTGCTCCTCGCAGAGCCCTTCTTCCTCCGGCGGCAAGATGGTTCCCGTCATCATGATGATCTGCATCTGCGGCGCGGCTTGCGCGAACTCGACGCCCAGCTCGACCCCGTTGCCGTCGGGCAGCATGTAATCCAGCAGGGCGGCATTGGGCTTGTGCTCCCGCATCAGGCGTTGCGCTTCCGTGGCCGATTCGGCGGTGAGCAGGGTCCAGCCGGCCTCGGCCATCAGGCGCTCCAGAAAGTGCAGCAGGTCGCGGTTGTCGTCCACCAGCAGCACGGTGGGGTGCACGGGGGCGGCGGCCGTGTCGGATTCCAGCGCCCGCAAGTTCAGCTTCTCCGCATCCTCGGCGACCTCCACCCGCACCCTGACGCCGGGGTTCACCTGGCCCGTGGCTACCAGCGTGGCCAGCGGCTGCGTCAGGTAGCGGTGGATGGTGCGGTTCAGCTCACGGGCACCGTACTCCGGGCTGGTGCCCTTCCGCAGCAGGAACTGGCGCGCCTCGAATGGCGCCTCCAGGGTGAAAGAACGGTTGCCGAGCCGCGTGTTGACGTGGTTTTGCAGGTCGGCAATGTGGTGGTCGAGGATGGCCGAGAGCGATTCCGCGGTCAGCGGCTGGTAGGTGATGATGCCATCGATGCGGTTGACAAACTCCGGCGAGAAGCGCTTGCGCACCGATACCAGGGCGATGTTCTGGAGCTTGCCGGTGAGGTCCTTGCGCTCGGCTGCCTTGACGGATTGGAAGCCGAACTCGGGGTTGATTTCATGCAACATCTCCCGCGCGCCCAGGTTGCTGGTGAGAAACACCAGGCTCTTTTCGAAGTTGACCGTGGTGTTGTCGCCCAGCCGCAGAATGCCCTTGTCCAGCACACCCATCAGCAGGCGCGTCATGGAGGGAGCGGCCTTGTCGATTTCGTCGAACAGCACCAGCGACAGGCTGCACTTCTCGCTGGTGACGCCATTCAGCTTCTGCTGCGTGAGCATGGGCTGGGTTTCGCGGTGGCCCAGGTAGCCGGGCGGCGCGCCGATGAGCTTGGCGACCTCATGTTCCATCTGGAACTCGCCGCAATCCACCTTGAGCACGTTCTTTTCGCTGCCGTGCAGCACGTCGGCCAGGGCTTCCACGGTCTTGGTCTTGCCCGTGCCAGTGGGGCCTAACAACAGGAATACCCCGACCGGACGGCCCTCCGGCGCCAGGCCCGCCTGGTACATCTGAATGTAAGGCACGATCACGCGCATAGCCGCCGGCTGCCCAACCACCTTCTGCGACAGAACCGCGGTAAGGTCCTCGAGGGTTTCGACGGACGGCTTCCTCGATCGGCCTTGCGAAACTCTTGGCTTTTCCACCCCGCCCTCCGCTTCGATTATATCGGGGGAGTGGTCTCTGACCCGGGTGCGGAGTGGCTTTTCGTGGTGGTCCGGCTCTCTCATAAGCGTGCTTTATTACGTCTGATTACAACACTTTACCAGGAACTAAGGGCCGCCGCAAATATATCCAACGATACTTGTGACCGGTGAAAAGGCGGCCGTCGGATTTCACGGCCATGGTCCGGAAACCGGGTCGCGCCAGGGGGACGGAACGGATTATCTGTGGCGGAAGGTGATTCTGCCCTTGGTCAGATCGTAGGGAGACAACTCCATGGTGACTTTGTCGCCCGCCAGGACGCGGATGCGATTCCGGCGCAACCGGCCGGCCAGGTGCGCCAAAACCTTGCGGTCGTGTTCGAGCTGCACGCTGAACATCCCGCTGGGGAATTTTTCCAAAACCGTGCCCGTTACCTCGATGCTGTCCTCTTTGCTCATAAACCTCCAAATTGGGGCCGGCGGGCCGGCATCCACCGAGGCGCCGGCCCGCGAAACTCATCAGGCCACCGTGACGTTGGTCGCTTGCAGACCCTTGGGCCCCTTCGTCACCTCAAACTCCACTTTTGAGCCTTCATCCAGGGTACGGTAACCTTCCGTCTGAATCGCCGAGAAGTGCACGAAGACGTCCTCTCCGTTCTCCCGTTGGATAAAGCCGTAGCCCTTGGCTGCGTTAAACCACTTCACTGTACCTTTTTCTTTCATCTGCCTATATACCTTCTTTGCTAAAAATGCACCCAACCCCCGATCCGGCCCGATACAAGAAGAGGGGGCGCGGATAGACCCACACGCCCCCTCTCGGATTTGTCACGAAGCGAAAACAAAAGTCAAATGCCATACTATTATACAACAGCTCACCATCGCCGTGACCACATTCGAGTTTTATCGGTTTCGCTTTCACTTTCGCGCCAGGGACCCGGTGCACTTCCCCGCGGGGAAGAGCGCCAACGTGGTGCGCGGCGCTTTTGGAGCGGTCCTGCGCGACACCGCTTCCCCGGCCGCTTACGCGCGTCTGTTCGAGCCGGGATCCGCGTTGGGCAGCGCCCCCAGCGGCCTGGCGGATTGGCCCCGGCCTTTCGTGCTGCGCGCCGTCCACCTGGATGGCCTCACCATCGCCGCGGGGGGCTGGTTCTTCGTGGATGTGCACGTGTTCGACCTGCGCCAGCCGGCGCTCGCCCACTTCCGGGCGGCCTTTGCGCGGCTGGGCGCAAACGGCGTCGGGCCGGGCCGCGGCCGCGCGGAGCTGGACGCCGTCGAGCAACTCGACCTCGCGGATGCCGGCGAAACCGTGGCGGACAGCCCGCGCGCTCCCTCCGTAATCGTCCTGGATGCGGACCCCGCGCCCGTCAACCGCGTATGCGTTCGATTCGTGACTCCCACCGAGCTCAAGGCCGCCGGCGGCATGGCGGAGCGGCCGGAGTTCGCGATTCTGTTCGCCCGGCTGCGCGACCGCATCAGCACCCTGCGCGCGTTCTACGGCGCGGGACCGCTGGAGATCGGTTTCCGCGCCATGGGCCAGCGCGCGGCGGGCGTGCGTTTGCAGCGCGCGGATTTGAAATGGGAGCGGGTCGAGCGCAAATCCGGCCGCACCGGCCAGGTGCATTCGCTCGGTGGCTTCACCGGCGAGGCGGAATATGCAGGCGCGCTCGCCGAATTCCTGCCCTGGCTGCGCGCCGCCCGGTGGGTGGGCGTGGGGCGCCAGACGGTTTGGGGCAAGGGCGAAGTTCGGGTGATCTCGACATGAGATGTATCGCTCCGATTTGCGCGCTCGGATGGGCCGCGGCCTGCTGGGCTCAGACGGCGGTCACCATCGCGGCGCATCCGGAATCTCCGGGCATCGCCATCGCGGATGACTTCATCGGCCTCAGCTTCGAGACGGGCTCGCTCACCACGGCCACCGGGTTCCCCGCGGAAAACCCCGTGCTGCAACGCATGGTGGCACAGGTTGGACCGGGGCTGCTTCGCTTCGGTGGAAATTCGGTGGACCAGCTCACCGGCTGGATGCGCGGCCAGCGCGCGCCCTCCACGCCTACGAGCGTCATCACGTCGAGCGACGCCGACCGGGTGTTCGCGTTCGCGCGCGCCGTGGGTTGGCGGGTGCTCTTCTCGCTCAACCTCGGCCATGGAGACCCCGCCACGGACGCCGACGAGGCCGATTATGTGTACGGCTCGGCCAGCGACGTGCTCTCCGGCTTCGAAATCGGCAACGAGCCGGACCTGTACCACAGCAACGGCCTGCGGCCGGCCACTTACACGGTCAACGACTACATGGCCGAGTGGCAGACCTACGCCAACGCCATCCGTGCCAGGGACCCCGCCGCGGTGCTCACGGGCTCGGCCGCAGCAGGGTCCATCACTACCTGGACCAGCACGTTTGCGAGCCAGTTGGGATCGCGGATTGCGCTTCTGACACAACACCTCTACCCGCTGGCGCCCACCAGTGCGGTGAGCTCCACCGCGTCGAACGTAGCGTCGATTCCCCACATCCTGGGCAGCGCGGCGCGTCAGACCGAAGACACGGATGGCTCCCAGCTTCAGCAGATCGCGCAGGGGCAGAAGATCCCGTGGCGCATGGCCGAGACCAACTCCTGCTACGACGGCGGTGAGACGGGGGTGAGCAATGTATTCGCCTCCGCGCTCTGGGGCGTGGATTATATGTTCACGCTGGCCGGGCGCAATTCGGCGGGCGTGAATTTCCACGGCGGAGGGACGGGCACTTACACGCCCATCGCCGTGACCACCACCCAGGCCACCGCCCGGCCGCTATACTACGCGCTGCTGCTGTTTCGCGCCGCCGCGCGCGGCCGAGTGGTCCCGGTGACCGTATCCACGACTAGCGTAAACCTGACTGCCTACGGCGCCCTGGATGACGACGGCACGCTGCGCGTCATCGTCATCAACAAGGACATGACGCAGGATGCCGCCGTGAGCATCGCGCCCGGCGCCGGGTACACCACGGCGCTGGCCATGCGCCTGGCCGCACCGGCGGTGGATTCGACGACCGGCGTCACGCTGGGCGGGGCATCCGTGCAGGTTGACGGCAGTTGGTTGCCGGCCCAGCTTGAGAACATCTCCTCGAGCGGCGGCGCGTTCCTGACAACGGTGCCGGCGGCGAGCGCGGTGCTGCTGAGCTTCGGCAGCGGCGGCATGGCGGTGGCGAATGCAGCCGGCGGCCGGCCGGAAATCGCTCCCGACAGCCTGGCCTCCGCGTACGGCCAGGCACTGGGAGTAGTGGAGAGCCAATCGCCCTCGGGAACCCCGGTTGCAGGGCTGGCCGGCGTCATCGCCACCATGACCGATGCCGCCGGCGCCACGCGGCCTCTGGCGCTTACCTATGCCGGCTGGTCGCAGGTGAACTTTCTGGTCCCGGACGGGACCGCCACGGGCACGGCCACGGTCCATATCGGCGCCGAGAACGGCACGGTAACGGTGAGCGGCGTGGCGCCGGGTCTGTTCTCGATGGGCGCATCCACCACAGCCGCGGCGGGGGCCATCCGCGTGCCCAACGGCCAGACGACTCAGACCGTGCTGCCGGTGTTCGATTGCAGCAGCGGAACGTGCAACACGGTGCCCATCGCCATCGACAATCAATCGACGGTGTACGTGAGCCTGTACGCCACGGGCTTGCGAGGCGCCGCATCTTCCCTCACCTGCACGGTGGGCGGCGTCCCGGCTCCGGTGACGTACGCCGGAGCGCAGGGCGGGTTTGCGGGGCTCGACCAGGTGAACATTTCCATCCCACCGGCTTTGCGAGGGCGCGGCGAGGTGGATGTCGTGGTGGTGGCCGGCGGCAAAGCGTCGAACGCGGTGCGGCTGGCGTTCGGGGGCTGAGCGGCGCGGCCGGCGTCACTGGACGTACAATTCTCGCGGGACGTGCTGGCGGCGCACCTTGATTTTGCTTTCGTCCCGGCGCGCGGCGGCAAGATCGTAGGCAAGCTGCATTCGCAACCACGTCTCCTCCGTGCTGCCAAATGCTTTTGTCAGCCGGATAGCCATTTCCGGCGTGATGCCGGACTTGCCGTTAACGATCTTGTTGAGAGTCTGCCGGCTAACGCCGATTGGCGCGTACCGTCACGGACCACAACCCCTTCAGATCGCCTTTGAGCGGGTGAAGGCGATACCGTAAACTGAATGTTATCAGTTATCAAGTTTATCATGGTTGCCTCTTTCGTTTCGGGGCCTGAAGTCACCCAGCCAGTTTGCGGAGCTGCCTCTGCGCCAGGCGGCTCCACTTCGCGGTGGACCTGCGGAGATACCGCGGCGCCGTGCGTGCGGCCTCCACCGCGCGCGCGTACATCGCACGGGCCGCGTCGTCGTCGCCCAATCCCTCCAGCGCCTGGCCGCAGTAGAACAGGCCTTCGGGATCGTAGGGCCACCGCTCGACGTACCGCGCCAGTTCATTGCGGGCGTCCTGGTACTGGTGGACCGAGAGGTAGATGCCGCCCAACTCGCGCAGCACCTCGCTCTGGCTGTGTTTTTCGTCCTGGTCGACCACCGTCTGAAAGTGCGCCAGGGCGTCGTTGAGCCGCCCTTGCTGGCGCGCGATGCGGCCCAACTGAAAATGGGCGTCGGTTTGCGTGTTGTCGATGGCGACGGCGCGGCGGAATCGCTCGATGGCTTCGCCGTACAACCGGCGCTGCTGGTAGATGAGTCCGAGCTGATACTGCGCTTCGCCATCGTGCGGATTCACCGCGGCGATTTCGAGCATGTGGTGAAAGTGCTGACGGTTACGCAGTCCCGCGCCCAGGTTGCCGAGCTCGCCGCCGAGATAATACCAGGCAAAAAACAGGAAGAAGGGCGAGGCCAGCCACCCCAGCAAAAACCGCAGCGGCGCCCAGACGAAAGCCGCGGCCACCAGCGGGACCCACGAGAGCGAGACCACCCCGGCGGCGGTCCAGTTGCCGGTTCCGAAAACCGTCCGCACCGCGAAGAACATCAGCACCGCGAAATACAACAGCGCCAACCCGCCGAGCCACACCAGGACCAGTGGAGGAACCACCCACGCCGCCACCGCCAGCGGGAGTTCGACGGCGGCCAGCGCCATGGCGGTCGAGGTCAGCAGCGGAGAGTAATCGCGCTGGAAGACCGCGCCCGCCCCTCCCATCCGCGCCAGCAGTAGTGCGCCGGGAACGTAAATTGCCGCCAGCACCAGCAGCGGAGCGTAGAAACTGAAGGGCAGCCAGGGAGCGTTGATTTTGAGCCACAGCGAAGCCGCCAGCACCGCCGCGCTGGCAAACAGCAAGCTGCCGCGATCGAGGATCGCGCCCATGGCCAAGGCGGGCCGGTAGAGCAGGCGCAGCAGCAATCTCAGGTTGTCGCCCATCGCAAACGGCAAGTATAGCAATCGCCCTGGTTGATGTCTTGACATCATTTCGCTGACGGATTATGATGTCTTTATGAGGACGACGCTGACCATCGAGGAAGACGTGGCGCAGGAAATCCGCCAGCGCATGGCCGACAAGAAGCTTCCCCTGAAGCGCGTGGTGAACGACGCTTTGCGGGCGGGCCTGTCCAAGACCGGCAAGAAGGAGCGGACCACGCGCTTCGTCGTCAAACCGTGGCCTCTTGGGCTGAAGCCGGGGATCGACCATGACAAGTTAGGCCAGTTGATAGATCAACTGGAAACCGAAGAATTCATCCGCAAGATGTCCCAGTGAGCCGCATGCTGATACCGGACGTCAACATACTTGTGTACGCCTACGATTCGAAATCGCCCCACCACGAGCGGGCGCGCACATGGTGGGAAACGACGTTGCAGCAACCCCTCCCCATCGGCTTGCCCTGGGCCACGTCGATTGGCTTCATCCGCGTCGTTACCCAACCAGGCATTTGGGCAAGGCCGTTGCCTCCAAAGGCCGCGACCGAGATCGTTCGCGCATGGCTGGACCATCCGCGGGTTCGAATCGTGACACCGGGCGAGCGGCACGCGGAAATCCTGTTCGACTTGCTGCTGGATCTAGGCGTCGCCGGCAATCTCACGTACGATGCCCACCTGGCCGCCCTGGCCATCGAGTACCAGGCCGAGCTCGTCTCGACGGACACGGATTTCGCCCGCTTTCCAGGCCTGAGATGGTTCAATCCACTCGCGGTCCGCCGCGCCTGACAGCGCCCTCGGCGCTCATGCGGGCCGCCCAGCGCAAGTAGCGCAGCATCTCCCAACGCTCGCGCCACATCAAGCCCCAGAATTGCGCGAACGTGATCTCACCCGCGTGGAGGCCCCAGTAGGTCTCCATACGCCAGCGCAGGTAAGGGCTGCGCCACGGCCGCAGGCGGTACCCGCGAGTGAGACGCCATAGAGTGCGGAGCATTACCGGACCGCGGCGCTCTTGGCGGGCCGGACGCCTTGATCGGGGGTGGCGTAGTACCCGCTGCGCGCGTGCACGGTGGGATTGCCCGGCGCCTTGACCGTCACCTTGATTTGCCGGAACGAGCCGTCCATGGCCTGGTTCAAGGGCGTGTACGCAATGGTGTACTGGTTGCGGATATCGTGCGCCACCTGCGTGGCGATGCGCTCGACTTCCGAGACGTCCCGCGGGAAAAACGTCTCGCCGCCGGTGGCCTCGGCCAGCGCCTCCAGCGCCTTCCGCGCGCGGGTGGCTTCACGGCGCTCCTCGTCGCTCAGCAGGCCCACCGCATAGATCAGCACCTCGCTCTGCTGCGCGGCCCTCACCAGGTCCTCCAGGCTGACGACGCTCGAGTTGTCGTTGCCGTCGGTGACCACCACCAGGACTTTCTTGTCCTTGTGCGCCTTTTCCTTCACATGGTCGATGGACATGCGGATGGCATCCCGCATGGCCGTGCCGCCGCGCGAATCGATGCGCGTGAGCGCGTCTTCCATCTCCTTGATGTCGCTGGTGAAGTCCTTGCCGCCCGGGTTGTCGAGGAAGGCTTCGTCGTTGAAGTTGACGATGAAGACTTCATCATCGGGGTTGGAGGCCTTGACCAGCGCCAGGGCGGCGGCTTCGACCTTGGCCCGCTTGTCGCGCATGCTGCCGCTGTTATCGATGATCAGTCCCATCGAGACCGGGACGTCCTCGCGCTTGAATTGCTTGATTTCCTGCTGCACGCCGTTTTCCAGCACCGTGAAAGCCTCCCGCGTCAGGGTGGTGACCAGGTGGCCGTTCTTGTCCATGACGGTGGTGGGCAGAACCACCAATCGCGTATCCGCCCGGAACACCGTGCCGGTATCGTCTTGCGAGGGAGGCTTGGGAGCGGGATTCCCCGGCTGTCCCAGAAGGGCCGAAGCGGCTGAAACGAAGGCGGCGAGGGTAGTAAGAAGACGATTATTGAGATGGAGCATAATAGCCCAGTCTCCAGAAAGCCCGGAGAGGAGGGAGTCCGCGAGGCTGTACCAGTTTCACCTGAACGCGCCGGTATTTTCCATCGTGTTCCTGGTTCTGCGGTGCATAGCCCAGAATGTACTGATTTCGAAGCTCGACCCCGATCTTGGCGGCGATGTCCGGCAACTCGTTCAAGTTCTCGACGGCGTACTGCCGCCCGCCGGTCTGCTCGGCGATATCCGTCAGCAGGCCCGGCCCGGCCAGTTCCTCCGCCGTCCGCGAGCGCGCCCCGATCGGTTCATAGATTCCGATGGCATAGACTTGCGTGTCCGCTTCTTTCACCAGGTTCTTGATTTCTCCTTCGGTGTAGCGGCTGTTGTTGTCGCCGCCGTCGGAGATCACCAGCAGCGCCTTGCGCGGGTTCCTGGCCTTCTTCATCTCGTGCAGCCCCAGGTAGATGGCGTCCAGCAGGGCGGTCCGGCCTTTGGACTGCGTGAAGGTGAGCCGGTTCTGAATCTCCTCCAGGCTGGTGGTGAACGGCTGGACCAACTCGGCCGAGTCGTGGAACTCCACCAGGAAGAACTCGTCCTCGGGGTTGGCGGTCTTGAAGAACTGCGCCGCGGCCTGCCGGGATTTGTCCAGTTTGCTCCCCATGCTGCCGCTGCAATCGAATACCACGCCCACGGAAAGCGGAGCGTCCTCGCTCGAGAATTGAGTGAGATCCTGCTCTTTGTGGTCCTCGAGAATTTTGAAGTTCTCCTTTTCCAGTCCGGTGACGAAGCGGTTCATAGGGTCGGTGACCGTCACCGGGATCAGCACCAGGGTGCTGTCCACGCGAATGTTGGCTTTGGGAACTGCCTCGGCGCGAACCGAAGGCTTGGCGCGGGGCTCGATGGTGACCTGGGCCCACAGCACCGGCGCCAGACAAACCCAAAATGTACTGAATGGCAACAGCAAACGGTAGGAGGGCAGCATCGGCGGCTGGCCAGCCTTTCTTGCTTGATTTTAGCATACGGGTTTTGTGGTATGATCGCCTGTGCCGCGTAAAATACTGGGCGTTATTCCGGCGCGTTTCGCATCCTCCCGTTTTCCCGGCAAGGTTCTGGCCCAAATCGCCTCCAAAAGCATGCTCCAGCGCGTCTACGAGCGCGCCTCCCTGGCGCGATACCTCACCGCCACGATTATTGCCACCGATGACGATCGGGTATATGAAGCTGCAAGAGGTTTCGGGGCGCGCGTGGTCATGACCCGCGCGGACCACGTTTCGGGCACCGACCGCGTGGCGGAAGCGGCCTCGGCCGAGAACGCCGAGCTGGTGGTCAATATCCAGGGAGACGAGCCGCTCATCGATCCCGCCGCCATCGACGCCGCCATCCTCCCGCTGGCGCACGACCCCGGGATCGTCATGGGCACGCTGAAGAAGGCCATCGAGGACCCGCGCGAGATTACCGACCCCAACGTGGTGAAGGTGGTGACCGACCGCCACGGCGACGCCATCTACTTTTCGCGGTGTCCGGTTCCCTACCAGCGCGACCAGGCGCGGCCGGGAACTCATTTCAAGCACATTGGCCTCTATGTGTACCGGCGGGATTTTCTGCTGGGGTATTCGGCGCTGCCGGTGGGGCCGCTGGAACGGGCGGAACGGCTGGAGCAATTGCGCGCGATCGAGAACGGGTATCGAATCCGCGTCGTGGAAACCGAGTGCGAATCGCTGGGAGTGGATACGCCCGAGGACCTCGAGAGGGTTTGCAAGTTGTTCGAAGCCTCGATGGCACAGGGGGTGGGACAGTATGGCTAAATATATATTCGTAACGGGCGGCGTGGTCTCTTCGCTGGGCAAGGGCATCGCCGCCGCTTCCATCGGTTGCCTGCTGGAGAGCCGCGGGCTGAAGGTCGCCTGCCAGAAATGCGACCCCTACCTGAACGTGGATCCGGGCACCATGAGTCCCTTCCAGCACGGCGAAGTGTTCGTCACCGACGACGGGGCGGAGACCGACTTGGACCTCGGCCACTACGAGCGCTTCACCCACTCCAAGCTGGCGCAAGCCAATAACCTGACCTCCGGCCGCATCTACGAGCAGATCATCGCCCGCGAGCGCCGCGGCGATTATCTGGGCAAGACCGTGCAGGTGATTCCGCACGTCACCAACGAAATCAAGGCCGCCATGAAGAAGGTGGCGCAGGGCCCAGAGGGCGCCCCGGACGTGGTGATCGTGGAAATCGGCGGCACCGTGGGCGACATCGAATCGCTGCCGTTTCTCGAAGCCATCCGCCAGATGCGCCATGAGCAGGGGCGCGACAACACCCTGTTCGTGCACGTGACGCTGGTGCCGTTTATCGCCGCGGCCCAGGAGTTGAAGACCAAGCCCACCCAGCACAGCGTGAAAGAGCTGCGCGCCATCGGTATTCAACCCGACATCCTGCTGTGCCGCTCGGAGCGTTTCATCCCGCAGGAGATGAAGGAAAAAATCGCGCTGTTCTGCGACGTGGACGTGAAGGCCGTAATTACGGCGCGCGACGTCAAGTCGGTGTACCAGGTGCCGGTCATGTTCGCCGCCGAAGGCGTGGACGAGATCGTGCTTCGGCTGTTGCGCATCGACGCCGGGCCGCGCGAGCTCAGTAAATGGACCGCCATGCTCGAGCGCATCGCCAACCCGCGCGACGAGGTGTCGATCGGCCTCGTGGGCAAGTACACCGACTACGAGGACTCCTACAAAAGCCTGAAGGAAGCGCTGCTGCACGGCGGGCTGGCGCACGAGTTGAAGGTCGATATTCACTGGATCGATGCCGAAGGCGTGGTGGGCGAGGGCTGGGAAAAGCAGCTCGAAGGCTACGACGGCATCCTGGTGCCGGGGGGCTTCGGCAAGCGCGGCATCGACGGCATGATCAACGCCATCCGCTACGCGCGCGAGCACAAGGTTCCCTATTTCGGCATCTGCCTGGGCATGCAGACCCTGGTCATCGAATACGCCCGCAACGTGTGCGGCCTGGCGGGCGCCGATTCCACCGAATTCAATTCCGGAACGCCGCACCGCGTGATCTTCAAGCTGCGGGAATTGAAAGGCGTGGATGATCTCGGCGGCACCATGCGGCTGGGCGGCTGGCCCTGCAATCTGGCCGAGGACAGCTTCGCCTACCGCGCCTATGGCGTGCGCGAGATCAACGAGCGCCACCGGCACCGCTACGAGTTCAACCGGGAATACGAAGACCGGCTGAAAGCCGCGGGGCTGCGAATCACCGGCGAGACGCCCGACCAGACCTACGTCGAGATCTGCGAGATCGCCGATCATCCTTGGTATCTCGGCTGCCAGTTCCATCCCGAGTTCAAGTCCAAGCCCATGGAGCCGCATCCCCTGTTCAAGGCGTTCATTGGGGCCGCCTATGAGAACCGGCGGCGCAGGTTGGCGCAAGCTGGGGAAGAGTCGCGGACGGACGCGGTTTACTCCCATGGCAATTGAGTACAGCGCGTTCGGCCAGGCCCTGGTGTTGATCGCCGGGCCGTGCGTCATTGAGAGCGAAGAGCACGTACACCGCCTGGCGCGCGGCATCCGCGAGGCCGTGGGCGAGTTCGTCTTCAAGGCCTCTTTCGACAAGGCCAACCGCACCTCGGGCGGCACGTATCGCGGGCCGGGTCTGCGGGAAGGCTTGCGCATCCTGGCGGGCGTGAAGGCCGAGGGCTTCCCCATCCTCACCGACATTCATGAGCCCTGGCAGGCCGAGCCGGCGGCCGAAGTGGCCGACATTCTCCAGATCCCCGCGTTTCTCTGCCGCCAGACGGACCTGTTGCTGGCGGCCGGCCGCACGGGGCGCATGGTCAACATCAAGAAGGGCCAATTCGTGGCCCCGCACGACATTCACCGCGCGGCGGATAAGGTGGCTTCCACCGGCAACCGCCAGGTGATCCTCACCGAGCGCGGCTCGTCGTTCGGCTACAACAACCTGGTGGTGGATATGCGCGGCCTCCAGATCATGCGCGATGCCGGCTGGCCGGTGGTTTTCGACGCCACCCACAGCGTGCAGGTGCCGGGAGGCGCCGGAGACGCATCGGGGGGCCAGCCGCAGTTTATTGAGACACTGGCGCGCGCGGCCGTGGCGGCGGGTGTGGACGGCGTGTTTGTGGAGGTCCACGACCAGCCCGAGAAGGCCCTCTCCGACGGCCCCAACGCCCTGCGGCTCAGCCTGTTGCGCGACTTCTGGCGGCGTCTGACGATGATCGACGCCATGGTGAAGTCCGCGAATTTCCTGCACACCGCGGGGGAGTGATGCGTCATAAAATAGGGGGCAGAATGTTCCACCCAAGAACACGCCGTCGAGGCTTTTCACTCATCGAGCTGCTGATCGTGATCGCGATCATCCTGATCATCATCACCATCGCGGTTCCCAAGTATCAGAAGACCCAGATGTTCATGCGGGAGACCGCCGCCATCAAGGCCATCCAGACCATTCACCAGATGGAAGTGCAGTACCAGTCCCAGTACGGCCGCTATGCGGCTTCGCTGACGGAACTCGGACCGCCTGCCAGCGGCGCGCCCAATCCCTCCGCCGCGGACCTGATTGGCAATGACCTGGCGGGCGGCGAAAAGCAAGGCTACAAGTTCACCCTCACCGGAAACCCCGGTGGTTACGTGATCAATGCCAACCCGATCGCGTACGGATCTTCGGGCAGCCGTTCGTTCTACTCGGACCAGTCCATGGTCATCCGCGAGAACTACGGCCCGGAGCCGGCCACGGTGAACAGCAAGGAACTGCGGTAATCGGACCCTGGGCGGCCCTACCCCACTGAAAGCCATCTGTTGTAAAATCAACCATTGGGTGGTTGAATTTCATCCATGATACTGCGTTTTGTGACCGCACCACTGCAGGCGGCGCTGCGGGACACGCCCGTCGTTCTTCTTCACGGGGCTCGCCAAACCGGGAAGAGCACCCTGGTTCAACATATCGCGGCCACTCATCATCCCAGCCGGTACATCACCCTCGACGACCCTGTCTTGCTTGCCGCGGCTCGGGAGGATCCTGCCGGTTTCCTTGCCGGCATCGATGGCGCGGTCGTAATCGATGAGGTCCAACGTGCGCCTGATCTCTTCCTCGCGATCAAAGCGGAAGTGGACCGCAACCGCAAGCCCGGTCGGTTCCTGCTCACGGGCTCGGCGAACGTGCTGCTCATTCCAAATCTGGCTGAGTCCCTGGCTGGCCGCATGGAGATACTGACGCTTTGGCCGTTTTCCCAGGGCGAGTTGGCTGGCGCGCCTGAGGCTTTCATAGATGCGGTTTTTTCAAGGTCTCTGCCGGAACTTCCAACCAGCCCGCTGAGCCCGGCTGGTCTGTTCTCGCTGATCCTCGCGGGGGGATTTCCTTCGGCACTGGAGCGCGCCAACACCGAGCGGCGCCACGCATGGTTTGGCTCGTACGTGACGACCATTCTGGAACGGGATGTCCGCGACATGGCTCAGATAGAAGGGCTTCGAGCCTTGCCTCGCCTGCTTGCCCTGGTCGCGACCCGTTCCGCCTCACTGCTGAACTTCGCCGAGTTGTCGCGGTCGGCGGGCATGCCGCAGAGCACCCTGAAGCGCTACTTCGCTTTGTTTGAGGCCACGTTTCTGGCGCGGCTCATTCCGGCCTGGTCGACCAACCTGAGCAAGCGCTTCGTGAAGGCGCCGAAGGTCTACGTCCTCGACACCGGCTTGGCGGCATACCTGCTGGGGCTCGACGATTCGCGGCTGGCAGCCGAACCGAGCCTGCGCGGCCCCTTGCTCGAGACCTTCGTCGCAGCCGAGCTTGGCAAGCAGGCCAGTTGGTCGCGGCGGCGTCCGCGCTTGTATCATTTTCGGGAATCCACTGGTCCAGAGGTGGATCTCGTGCTGGAGGAGCCATCCGGGCAGTTGGTGGGTGTCGAGGTTAAGGCCAGCGCCACCGTGACCGGGAAAGATTTCAACGGATTGCGGGCCCTGGCCCAAATCGCTGGATCGCGGTTCCGTCGGGGAGTAGTTCTGTACACGGGTTCGACCGCAGCCGACTTCGGTCCCAAGTTACACGCTCTACCACTCGATGCGTTGTGGGGATCTCGCCCGGGGAAGTCCGCGCTGCCGGAGTAATCCATCCGTCAGAACGCCGCCACGGAGTGAATTCCCTCCGATTCCAGCGCCACCGCCATCTTCTTCAGTGCGGTCTTGTGAATCTGGGACACGCGGCTCTCGTTCACGCCCATCACTTCCCCGATCTCTTTCATGGTCATATCTTTCGTGTAGTAGAGGCACACGACCTTCTGGTACCGCTCGGGCAAGGTTTCGATGGCGCGCGCGAGCGTCACCTGCAACTGCTTCCGCTGGCACATGCGGTCGGGCTGCAAATCCGGTTTGGCGGCGAATTCCTGCGTGCGGTCGCGCTCCTGGTCGGGATGCGAGGAGGCCGAAACCAACGCCACAGTCCGCAATTCCATGAGCGTGCGGCGCCACCGCTCCATGCTGAGTCCCATCGCTTGCGCTACTTCGCCCTCGGTGGGGGTGCGCCCCAGCTTGGCGCATAGATCGCGCGTGGTGGAATCCACTTGCTTTTGCCGCTTGCGGAGGTCGCGCGACGCCCAGTCGAGTTGGCGCAGGCTGTCGAGGATCGCGCCTTTGATCCGGTGCTTCGCGTAGCTGTGGAACGCGACGTTCTTGGACTCATCGTACTTGACCACTGCATCGAACAGGCCCAGCACGCCGGCGTGGATCAGATCGTCGAGATCCACATGCACCGGCAGGTTCTCGTGCACGCGAATGGCGATCGCTTTGACCAGCGGAAGATGTTCCAGCACGATCTGGTCGCGGACCTCGATGGAGATTCCCGGCCGCCGGCATACAGACACACTTGTCACCCTCATCGCTTTTGCCTCTTTTCCGGATTTCTTTTAGGAGCCGGCTGAAATCTTCCGGCAACAGTAAGGGTGCAACCTGAGGACCACTTAGAATCCAGGCATAAAGGCCCTATTTTCAGTCACAGGCACTCTGAATCCACGTTTCAGAATGGAACGTGTTTCAAATTGAAACGCGGGGATGTTTCAAAGACGGATGCGGCCAGCTACCAGCCGGCTTTCTGCGCGATGTAGGTCTTGACGGCTAACCCGCCCAGCAAGATCCAGACGGCGTTGCGCATCAGGCCATCGAGCGTCAAGGCCGCCAGCAGGGCCAGTACGGCGTAAGCACCCATGGCCGACAGGAAGCGGGTGTTCATGAATCTTCAATTCTGGCACGACTAGGGAAGCGGGGCGCTCATCCGTGCCCCAACACCCGGTGCGGCTGGTAAGGCTCGGCCAGCGCCTTCAATTCCGCATCGTCGAGCTTCAGTTCGAGCGCGGCCACCGCCTCCTCCAAATGCCGCATCTTGCTCGCCCCGATGATGGGGGCGGTGACGCCGGGTTGCTGCAGCATCCACGCCAGCGCCACCTGCGCGTTCGAGACGCCCCGTTTGCGGGCCACCTCGGCGATGCGGTCCACCACGTCGAAATCGCACGGCTGGTAGTAAAGATCGTGCCCAAACGTGTCGGTCTTCGCGCGGATGGTGTCGCCGTAATCCTCGCGCCGGCGGTTGCCCATCACGAACCCGCGCGCCAGCGGGCTCCACGGGATCACCGCGATGCCTTCTTCCCGGCACAGCGGCAGCATCTCGCGCTCCTCCTCGCGGTAGACGATGTTGTAGTGGTTCTGCATGCTCACAAACCGCGTCAGCCCCATTTCATCGGCCTTGTAGAGCATCTTGGCGAACTGCCATGCGTACATGGACGATGCCCCGAGGTACAACGCCTTTCCCATTTTCACCACGTCGTCGAGCGCCTCGATGGTCTCCTCGATGGGCGTCTCGCGATCGAAGCGGTGGATCTGGTAGAGGTCCACGTAATCGGTCCCCAGCCGCCGCAGGCTGTCGTCGATGGAGTGCATGATGTGCTTGCGCGACAAGCCGCGCTGGTTGACGTCGTCGCCCACCGCGCTGAACACCTTCGTGGCGATTACCACGCGGTCGCGCGGAGGCCCGAAATCCTTGAGCGCACGGCCCAGGATCTCTTCGCTCACACCCAGCGAATAGACATCCGCCGTGTCGAAGAAATTAATGCCCAACTCGAGGGCGCGCCGGATGAACGGCCGGCCCTCCGCTTCTTCCAGCACCCACTCGCGCCACTGCTTCGAGCCGTAAGTCATGGTCCCGAGGCAGAGTCTTGAGACCCTCAGTCCGGCGGATCCAAGCCTGATGTATTCCATGTCCTACTCCTATAGCACGTCTGCGCTACGACTTGACAACAGACCCGCAACGGTGCGATAAAAAGATATAAGAGTCCTAATCCCTAGTTCCCGCCAGCAGGGGGGTGGAGCGTTCATATGCCAACAACTACCGCAGGCCAGGCGGCTGTGCTGACTTCCGAGGAAAAGAATTTCGCGGACCGCGCCATCGCCGCGCATTCCGGCGCTCCCGGAGCGCTGCTCGGAATCCTGGAGCGAATCCAGGAACATCATCCGCACAAGTATCTGTCTTCCGAAATCCTGGAATATGTCGCCGAGAGGACCGATATTCCGCTGGCGCAAATCTATAGCGTGGTCACCTTCTTCGCGCTCTTCAACCTGGAGCCGCAGGGCGACCACACCATCTGCATCTGCCGCGGCACGGCCTGCCACACGCGCGGCTCGCGCAACCTGTTGCAGCGGCTGCGGCTGGAGCTGGGGCTGCCCGAGGAGGGGGAGGTGGGCGCCGACAAAATCTGCGCCACCACGCCCGACCGCCGCTTTTCGCTGCGCACGGTGGCCTGCTTCGGGCAGTGCGCGCTGGCCCCCGTGGTGGAGGTGGACCACGCCATCTTCGGCCACATGAACGAGCAGGCCTTGCACCGCGAGCTGCAGCAGTTGAACGGGAGGAAGGCGTGATCCGCATTCAGGATATCGGCACGTTCAGCGCGGTGCGCGAAGCGGGAATGGCGAAGCTGCTGCCTTCGCGGCCCAGAGTCGGCGTGGGAATGGGCACCTGCGGCAAAGGCAACGGCGCGGAGAGCGTGTACCATGCCTTCGCCGAAGGCATCGACCGCCACGGCCGCGACGTGAAACTGGCCGCCGTGGGCTGCTTCGGATTCTGCGCCCAGGAGCCGCTGGTCAACGTGCGCCTGCCGGGCAAGCCGCTGGTGATCCTGCGGCGCGTCGAAGAGGGGGACGTGCGGCGCATCCTCGACGACATCGCTCTCGGAACCGTTCCGGAAAACCTGGCGCTGTGCAAGATCGAGGAGTGGGACCACCTCACCGCCCACCTCCAGTACGGGACCGGGTTTCCCAAAATCCCCAACTGGCAGGAAGTGCCTTTCTTCAAACCGCAAAAGAGAATCGTGTTACGCAATTGCGGCCTCATCAGCCCCGACGATATCGAAGAGTACATCGCCATCGGCGGCTATCAATCGCTCTACAAGGTGCTGATCGATGCCGAGCCGGAGAAGGTGATCGAACAGATCAAGGCCTCCAAGCTGCGCGGCCGGGGCGGCGCCGGCTTCCTCACCGGGCTCAAGTGGGAATTCCTGCGCAAGGCCGCGGGCGACCGGAAATTCCTCATCTGCAACGCCGATGAGGGCGACCCCGGCGCCTACATGAACCGCAATGAGATTGAAAGCGACCCGCACGCCTTGCTCGAAGGCATGATCATCGGCGGATACGTGATGGGCGCCACCGAGGGCATCGTCTACGTGCGCGCCGAGTACCCCCTGGCGGTGCACCGTCTCAGCCGCGCCATCGAACAGGCGCGCCAGTCCGGCCTGCTGGGCGACAACATCATGGGACGCGGATTCAAGTTCGACATCCGCCTGGTGGAAGGCGCGGGAGCTTTCGTGTGCGGCGAGGAGACCGCGCTCATCGCTTCGCTCGAAGGCCATGCCGGGCGTCCGCGTCCGCGCCCGCCGTTTCCCGCCCAGAAAGGGCTGTGGGGCGCGCCCACCAACATCAACAACGTCGAGACCTGGTACAACGTGGCGCCCATCGTCTACAAGGGTCCGGCCTGGTTCGGAGAGACCGGCAGCGCCAAGAGCGCCGGCACCAAAGTGTTTTCCCTCGTGGGCAAGGTGACCAACACGGGCCTGGTGGAGATGCCGCTGGGCACGTCGCTGAAGACCTTCATCTACGACGTGGGCGAAGGCGACACCGACGGCCGCCACGTCAAAGCGGTGCAGACCGGCGGCCCCTCGGGCGGCTGCATTCCCAAGGAAATGTTCGATACGCCGGTGGATTACGAAACGCTGGCGCAGTTGGGTTCCATCATGGGCTCCGGCGGCATGGTGGTCATGGACGAAGACAACTGCATGGTGGACGTGGCGCGCTACTTCATCGAGTTCACCCATTCGGAATCGTGCGGCAAGTGCATTCCCTGCCGCGTCGGGCTCGATCAATCGCTGCGCATCCTCAACGCCTTCACCCGCGGCCAGGCCGTGGAAGCGGACCTCGACCATCTGGACGAGATGGGCCGCATGATTCGCGACACCTCGTTGTGCGGGCTGGGCCAGACCGCGCCCAATCCGCTGCTCACCACCATGCGGCACTTCCGCCACGAGTTCGAGGACCACATCCGCGCCCAACGGTGCCGCGCGGGCGTGTGCGAAGAACTGGCGCTCTCGCCCTGCGAGAACAGTTGCCCGCTGCACATGAACATCCCGCGGTTCCTCCAGCTATATAAAGAGGACCGGCTGGAAGAGGCCTTCGAGGCCGTGGTGTTGGACAATCCGCTGCCCGCCTCCACCGGCCGCGTCTGCCAGCACCCCTGCGAGGACCGCTGCCGGCGCCGCACCATCGACGAATCCGTGAACATGCGCGAAGTGCACCGGTTCATCGCCGACGCCATCTATCAATCCGACCGCTTCGACCCGCTGGTGGAGCGCATTCGCGCCCGCATACTCCCCTCCACCGACCGCAAGGTGGCGGTGGTGGGCGCGGGTCCTTCGGGGCTCACCGCCGCTTTCTACCTGGCGCTGCTGGGGCACGAAGTCACCATGTACGATTCCAACGCCGAGCCCGGCGGCATGTTGCGCTACGCGCTTCCCGAGTATCGCCTGCCGCGGGAGGTGGTGCGCCGCGAGGTGGAGTTGATCCGCCGCATGGGCGTGAACTTCGTCGGCAAGGCGGGCGTGGGGACGGACATCACGCTGGACCAGCTCGATAGCGAGTACAACGCCGTCTTCCTCGCCATCGGCGCGTGGCGAGAACCCTGGGTGCACGTGCCCGGCACGGAGCTGAACGGCGTCATGCCCGCCCTGGCGTTTCTGGAAGAGGTGGCCAAGGATGAGCCGGCGCACCTGGGGCGCCGCGTGGTGGTCATCGGAGGCGGCAACGCCGCGGTCGATTCGGCGCGCACCTCGCTGCGCTTGGGCTCGGAAGTGAAGGTGATCTACCGCCGCGAGCGCAAAGACATGCCTGCCATCCCCGAGGAGACGGAAGCGGCCCAGCACGAAGGCGTCAAGTTCGTGTTCCTGGCCACGCCTCACCGCATCGTGGGCGACGAGAACGGCAACGTCAAGGCCATCGAAGTGGTCAAAACCAAGCTGGGCGAGTTCGACGCGTCGGGGCGCCGCCGGCCGGTGCTTACCGAGGAGATCCGCCGCTTCGAATGCGACTCCGTCATCCTGGCGGTGGGCGAGTCGGTGGACCCGGATTTTGCCCGTTCCTCGGGTCTGAAGCTCAACCCGGACGGCACGCTGGCGGTGGACCGTCACACGCTCGAGACCAGCCGCAGCAAGTTCTACGCCGGCGGCGACCTCATCAGCGGGGCGTCCAACGTCTCGAATTCGATGGGCTTCGGCAAGAAAGCGGCGCGCAACATCGACGCGCGGCTGATGGGCGGCGGGCGCTGGGAGGGCCTCCAGGCGCAGTTTACCTACAGCGACGTTCCGCCCGCGCAGCCCAGCAACAGCCGCCGCCACGTGGTCTTCGAGCTGCCGGCGGCAGAGCGCGCGGAAGGCTTTACGGAGACCGTGATCGGCCTGTCTCCCGCGGAGGCGCTGGATGAAGCGGGCCGTTGCCTGCGCTGCGACATCCGCGATCGCCATTAAGGAAATATCGCATGCCTGACAAAATCTCCATTCGTATCGACGGCGAGTACGTCGCCGCAGAGGTTGGCCAGACCATTCTGGAAGTGGCGCGCGCCGGCGGCAAATACATTCCCACGCTCTGCTGGCTGGAAAATGTCTCGCCGGTGGGCGCCTGCCGGCTGTGCATCGTGGAGGTTTCGGGGGTCAACCGGCTCCTGCCCGCGTGCACCACCCCGGTGCAGGACGGCATGAGCGTCACCACCCAATCCGAGACGCTCAAGCACTACCGCAAGATCACCCTCGAGTTCCTCTTCGCCGAGCGCAACCACGTGTGCGCGGTGTGCGTGAGCAACAACCACTGCGAGCTGCAAAGCCTGGCGCAGAAGCTGGGCGTCACCAGCGTGCGGTATCCGTATTCGTATCCCAAGCTGCCGGTGGATGTTTCGCACGAGCGCTACGTGCTGGACCACAACCGCTGCATCCTCTGTACGCGCTGCGTGCGGGTGTGCGCCGAGGTGGAAGGCGCCCGAGTGTGGGACATCGGCTCGCGCGGCATACGGTCCATGGTGGTGGCCGATATGAACCGGCCGTGGGGCGAGGCGCGCGGCTGCACCAGTTGCGGCAAATGCGTGCAGGTTTGCCCCACCGGCGCCATGGCGGAGAAAGGCCAGGCGGTGGAAGAGATGGTCAAACACGAC
>Ga0181536_10001300_pt1 | contig 29546 bp, 28 predicted proteins | sample PEATcosm2014_Bin_41_FD_121105 | JGI IMG/M metagenome (GOLD analysis project Ga0181536, IMG submission 121105) | Peatland microbial communities from MTU Mesocosm Facility, Houghton, MI, USA - PEATcosm2014_Bin17_60_metaG | ecosystem: Environmental > Terrestrial > Soil > Wetlands > Peat | place...
AGACGACTTTCAGGCCCGGCGTATGAACGAAGTGGACTTCGAGGCTGTGCGAGTGCTGGCTGCCGAGCTGATGCCCGCCGCCGCCCGGCATGCGGATGGTGATCGGCAGCTTGACCTGCCCGCCGAACATGTAGCGCATGAGCGCCATGTGGTTCAGGATCTGGTCCATCGCGAGGTAAGCGAAATTGACGGTCATCAGTTCCGGCACCGGGCGCATTCCATCCATCGCCGCCCCGATCGCCATCCCGACGATGGCCGCTTCCGAGATCGGCGTGTCGAAGACGCGTTTCGCCCCGAACTCCTTCAGCAGCCCCTTCGTCACCTTGAACGATCCCTCGTAAAGCGCCACGTCTTCGCCGAACACAATGACGGACGGATCACGCTTCATCTCCTCGAAGAGCGCCTGGTTGATCGCCTCGCGGTAGCTGATGGTCGCCATGACCGTTCCCACTATCGTTTTTTTCTCCGTCATTCCCGCGAAAGCGGGAATCCAGGCGTTCGGGCGTTGTTGTGGATTCCCGCTTTCGCGGGAATGACATAAAGGCTTTCTGGACAGCCTGCTAAAACGCCGGCGCATCGGTCATTGGTCATTCTCGACGTACAGATCCTCGTACAACTCCTCCACCGGCAACTCCGAGCCGGCCTCGGCGAACTCGACCGCCTCGTTGAGCAGTTTGCGGACCTTCTCATCCACCTCCTTGAACTCCTCCTCCGTAGTCTCGAAATCGTGCTGGATGGCCGCCTTGAGCATGGGGATCGGGTCGCGCTTCTTCCAGAGGGCCACTTCTTCGGCCGTCCGGTAGGTGGCTGGGTCGGACATGGAATGTCCGCGAAAGCGGTAGCATTTCGCCTCGATGAAGTACGGCCCGCGGCCGGCCCGCGCGTGAGCGATGGCGCGCTCGGCCACGGAATGCATCTTGAAGAAGTCCATCCCGTTGACCACGTCCGTCGGCATGTTGTAGGCGCGCGCCTTCCGCGCGAGCGACCGCTCCGCGCTCGACCGGCTGACGCTCGTGCCGATGGCGTAAACATTGTTCTCGCAGACCCAGACGATCGGCAACTGGTAGAGCGAGGACATGTTGAGCGCCTCATGGTAAACGCCCTGGTTGGTCGCTCCGTCGCCGAAAAAGCACAGCACCACGCGCTGCTCCTGCTTGTTCTTGACGGAGACGCCGAGGCCGACGGCGATCGGGCACATCCCTGCGACGATCGCGTAGCCGCCGAAGAAATTGATGTCCTGGTCGAAGAGGTGCATCGAGCCGCCCTTGCCTTTGCAGCAGCCGTCGGCGTGGCCGAAGAGTTCCGCCATCGCCCTTCGCGGGTCGCCGCCCCGGATGAGGAAGTAAGCGTGGTCGCGGTAGGAGCCGATCACGTAATCCTCGTTCCGCAGGTGCGCCAGCGCGCCGACGGCCACCGCCTCCTCGCCCGAGTAGAGGTGGCAGAACCCGCCGATGCGGCCCTTCGTATATTGCTCGGCGACGCGCGTCTCGAAGCTCCGCGCGAGCTGCATCCGGTAGTAGGCGTCCATCAATTCGCGCTTGTTCATGCGATACCCCGATGATTTTGCCAGCCCTGAGCAACGTCGAACGGGCCGCCCGCCCGACGCTGCCCGGCCCTGAAAAGATCGTAGCAGGAGAACGACGCGCAAACAAGCCCGCGCCGCTCGCTTGAAGTCGGGCGTGCGTCCATGTATGTTGTATTGAGGGCGGTTGAAATTTCTCGCGGGGGGAACCCGATGAGCACGGAACTGAAGAAAGGCGTCCACTGGGTCGGCATCGTGGACTGGGGCATCCGCCATTTCCATGGCTACGAGCTGAGCACGCATCGCGGCACGACCTACAACGCGTACCTGATCATGGACGAGAAGGTCGCGCTCGTGGACACGGCCTGGGGACCGTTCCAGGAGCAATTCATCGAGAACCTCCGCGCGGTCATTGATCCGGCCAGGATTGACTTCGTCGTGGCCAACCATTCCGAGCCGGACCATTCCGGCAGCCTGCCCGCCTTGATGCGCCTCTGCCCGAATGCCGCCGTGGTCGTCTCGAAGCGCGGCGCCGAAAGCGTGCCGGGACATTATCACCAGAACTGGAACTTCAAGCCGGTCAGCACTGGAGACCGCATCCGCCTGGGCCGCGACGAGCTCGTCTTCGTCGAGGCGACGATGCTCCATTGGCCGGACAGCATGTTCACCTACCTCACCGGGCGGAACATCCTCATGCCGAACGACGCCTTCGGCCAGCACTACGCGACGGCGTTCCGGTTCAACGACCAGGTCAACGAAACGGAGCTTTACCAGGAGGCGATCAAGTACTACGCCAACATCCTCACGCCGTTCAGCAAGCTCGTGACGAGGAAGATCGAGGAACTCCTCGCGCTGGACCTGCCGGTCGAGATCATCGCGCCGAGCCACGGCGTCATCTGGCGGAAGGACCCGCTGCAAATCGTCCGCAAGTACCAGGAATGGGCCGCGCAGAAACCGGAGCGGTCGGCGGTGGTGCTCTACGACACGATGTGGGAGGCGACGCGCCGGATGGCCGAAGCGATCGGCGCCGGACTCGCCGCCGAAGGCGTGTCGTTCAAGCTCTTCCACATGGCCGTCTCGGACCGCAACGACGCGCTGACGGAAGTCTTCAAGGCCAAGGCGGTCGTCATCGGATCGCCGACGCTGAACAACGGCCTGCTGCCGACCATCACGCCGATCCTCGAGGACCTCAAGGGCCTCAAGTTCCAGAACAAGATCGGCGCGGCGTTCGGCTCATACGGGTGGAGCGGCGAATCGGTCAAGCAGATCGAGGCGCACCTGGCGTCATGCAACATCCCGCTCGCCGCCGAAGGCGTCCGCGCCAAATGGCAGCCCACCGCCGCCGATCTCCAGAACTGCGAAACCCTCGGCCGCAAAGTCGCCGCGGGCATCAAGGGGGGATGACAGCCTGTAGGGTTCTTGAAAAAGCCTCGTTCATTCCGGCGAATGATAGCTGGCCAAATAGGACCTACGTAAACCGCTCCGAATCCTTGTTCCCGTCAGGCGCGCACGGGGCGCGCGTGGGCGTATCGTTCTTCAGAACATGTCAGAGTCTTGACAGGAATCTGTGGGCGTGAGAGTATAAGCATGGCAGAGAGCGGGAGCGCCTTTCGACGGGGCGCAGCACGATTGATATCATACAGGAGTCAACCTTATGGGCTCGCCTGAGCCGGCCGTCGCGGAGCTGCTCAACGCAATCATCAGCCGAATCGTAGAGGTAGCCAAACCGGAGAGAATAATACTTTTCGGCTCTCGTTCGCGGGGAACCGGCCGACCGGACAGCGACGTGGACCTTCTTGTCGTGAAATCTACGTCATCCCGTAGGGAACTGGCCATGAAGATTTACCGTCAGCTTGTGGGGGTTGGCTGTGCGGTGGATGTGGTCGTTGTCACCCCGGAGGACGTCGAGCGGTATCGCAACGTTCCGCACCTGATCATTGAACCTGCGCTGCGGGAGGGCAAGGTGGTGTATGCCGCCTGAACATCTGCCACCGGAGGATCCGCGCGAATGGCTCAACCGAGCGCGGAGCAACTTGGCGCGGTCAAGGGTGCGTCAGCCGGACGTCTATCTGGAGGACCTATGTTTCGATGCGCAGCAGGCTTCAGAGAAATCGCTGAAAGCCTTGCTGATTGCGCGGCGCATTCGTTTTCCATTTACGCACAATCTGGGTGAACTGATCGCGCTCCTTCAGCAAGACGGCGTCGTTATACCAGAAAGCGTTCTTCAGGCCGCCGCCCTTACGGATTACGCGGTTGAGGCTCGATACCCCGGCCCGTCGGAGCCGGTTCGACCTGATCAGCACACGCGCGCTGTGGCCTTGGCGGAAGCTGTCGTGCAATGGGTGGCGCAACAGATTCCGGAACCCAAAGACAAGTAGGATTGGCAGAAAACGGGCATGTCCCATTAAACCTTGCAAAACAGGTGTGAAACCGCCTGACATCGAGCACTTTAAGCGTAATATCTCATGTTCGAGCGTGAAGCGTCCACTGAAGGAGGAAAATAACTGGTATTGTGCCACCAGCATTCGAATTGCCAACCTTGCGAAGGTTCGTACAAACCTTCGCAAGGTTTACTCTACGGCTGTTAATGCCTGGCTATTTCGGTCATTCGGTAAAACACTCAGGATTGTCGTTCACGTCATGCGCGCGAGGGGCGCGCACGGGCGTATCCTATTACAGAACAGTGGGTTACGCACATTTTGAAGGGGGATTCCACGAAGATTTGCCGCAAAGGCTGTAGGAGGCCGGAGCAGAGGCCATCTTTCGCCGCGCGATTTCACTTTGACAAAAGGGAATGTGAGGGTCAGAATGCGGGGTCTAATGGCTGACCTTTATTCTGACGGCGACCATACGGGATATTTCCGACGGTGGGGAACGGCACGAGATAATTCGTTTTCCCGAAAATCGAAATGCCAGGATTCATAAATGACGACACGGTCTTCTTCGAAGAAGATTCTTTTTTCTCAGGACGCCCTCGTGTGCGGCGAGGCTTTCCAGAGGTTGGCAGACGAATTAATCCCCAGGATAGAAGCAGTAGAGGAAGGTTCCAAAATAGCTATGTCGAATGAAATGGGGGATGTGGTTGCCTGCGCTACAAACCTAGCTTTTGCCGTCGAACTCTACTTGAAAGCCCTCCTCACGCAACTCGACATGCCCGTTACCATGACCCATGATCTCCGCAAACTTTATGACGGGATACCTCAACACGTTAGGGCGATTATCGAAAGCGTATATGACGAGAGGCTACCGGTCGAATGGGCTGGGCACCGTGCGTGCTTTTCAATGGCCAAGGGACCAATTGATACGCCGCAATGGGAAGATTACAGCAAGTTATCGAGGAAACTTCCGGATCTCCTTTCAAGATCGCGAGACATCTTCCAGTGTTGGAGGTACGTATTCGAGTTCACCGAGCCGGAGGACAGTCTCTATCAGGTCCACGTATTCGAGTATGGACTTCTTCGGACAGCCGCGGAAGCACTGCGGGTCGAAGTGACGGTGCGCCTCCAAGGCCCAAGAGATATCCCCGCTTCAAGCCCAGTTCCTGGTTCGCCCTTGGGGTAAGCACTTTTCGACGGCTAACTATAGGTTAGGCGGCCTGAGCAGATGCCTTCTGTCGCGGCGCGACTTCCCTTGAAAGGCAGTTTCGGATGGTCAAAATACGACACCTGATGGCTGGCCTTGATTTGGACGACGGCCATCCTTAAATATCGGATTATGTTCGTCTTTGGCCGCGTTGTTTGATAGAAAGAACTTATCTTTGAAAAAATACACCTTCAAACTGGACGGGCTGAGAAGGAAACACTCAAAGCCGGAGATTGTTGCATCGCTACGGCGGTATGCCGAGCAGCACGGTGTTGATACCGTTCAAACTCGTGAATATGATAGTTGGAGAGAGCGGATTCTGTGCACATTGACTATCTGCGAGATTTTTGGTTCTTGGGGGAAAGCCCTACAGTCCGCGGGTCTGAGGTCCAGAAGGGTAAGGAGGGTTCAATTCCGGGAGATGGTTGACGCATTCAAGGCATGCTGGAAGGAGCACGATGCGCCACCGTCCAGAAGGCAATTGGAAGCATTTCTAGAGAAAAACAAATATCCTTTCAGGTGGGCTAGTTATCGTAGCGCATATGGAGGACATTTAAAGTTGTCTCGGCTGATTATTGCTGTCCAAGCAGGTCGTATACCAGAATCCACCCTTTACAAGAGGGTAAGGCCGACCTCCTATCGAAAGCCTGTTTCCCCAAAGTTGAGAATAGCGGTACTCAAGCGAGATCACTACAGGTGCGTTAAATGCGGGGCAGACCCAGAAAAAGACAGAAACGTAAGGTTAGAAGCGGATCACATCATTCCTGTCTCGATTGGAGGCCAATCTGTGATGAACAACCTGCAAACACTATGCAATGTATGCAACGGTGGAAAGTCCAATGGCGAGGACTGAACTTAGTTATTCCTGGGACAATTCAGGTATTCCTGACCATCACAACGGCCAGGTTCGTCTGGAATGAGAACCTTGAGGATCCAGGACTCGAACCCGTAATACCTGATCCGGGAGCTACCGGAACATCCCATAACCTTCTTCAAGTCAAGGCCGGTCCCTTGCCGTAGCCGTTCATCATAAAGGCTGCCGCCCGTCGAGAGCCTCTGGGTCGAGCGATTCGTGCGCCGTTCACAGCGGGACGTTGCGAGTCGCCCGGCCTGCTCGCTATAATTCCCGCGTGAACATAAAGCTCAAATATGGCCTTCGCGGGCTGAACGTGAATCTGCCGGCGACGCCGGGCTTCGTCGGCGTCCTGGAGCCCGAAAAAGCGCCCGCGCTCCGCAATCCCAGGGCGTCCGTCGCCAAAATGTTGCGCAAGCCGATCGGCTCGTTGCCGCTGTCGGAGATCGCCGCCGGCAGGAAGACCGCCTGCTTCGTCGTCAGCGACATCACCCGTCCGGTGCCGAACGCCACGCTGCTGCCGCCGATCCTGAAGGCGCTCGAGGAGGCCGGCATCGCTCGGGAAAAAATCCTCCTCCTGATCGCCACCGGCACCCATCGCCCGAACGAAGGCGCCGAGGCCGTCCATCTGCTCGGCGCGGACATCGTGCGCGATTACCGCGTCGCCAACCACTTCTGCAAGCGCCAGGCGGACATGGCCTTCGTCGGCAAGATCGGCGACGGCGTGCCGGTGTACGTCAACAAACAGTACCTCGACGCCGACCTGAAAATCCTGACCGGGTTCATCGAGCCGCACATGTGGGCCGGCTTCTCCGGCGGGCGCAAGGCGATCCTGCCGGGCATTTCCTCCATCGAGACGGTCAAGTACATGCACGGCCCGGAAATGGTCGCGCACGGCAAAGTCGCCTACGGGGTCCTCGAAGGCAATCCGTTCCATGAGGCCGCGCTCGACATCATGAACCGCACCGGCGCGGACTTCATCCTGAACGTGACGTTGAGCCTGTCGAAGAAGATCACCGGCATTTTCGCGGGGCATCCCATCGAGGCCCACCTCCGCGGCTGCGAGTTCCTCGCCGCGCGGTGCATCCGGACGCTCGACGAGCCGCTCGATTTCATCGTCACGACGAACGCCGGCGCGCCGGCCGACTGCAACCTCTACCAGACCGTCAAGAGCATGGTCGCCGCCACGCCCGCCCTCAAGCCCGGCGGCATCGTCCTGACCGCCTCGGCCTGCTACGAAGGCGTCGGCAATCCCGAATGCGAGGAAGTCTTCAACATGGTGGACACGCCCGCCCGATTCCTCCAGCGGCTGATGGACAAGGAGTTCTTCATCCCCGATCAGTGGTGCGCGCAGGAGGTGTACCAGGTCATGCGCAGGAATCCGACCTGGATTTATACGCAGGGCGTCCCCAGGGAAAAACTCGAACGTTATCATTTCCGCTGCGTGGAGTCCGTCGAAAAGGGCGTCGCCGAACTGCTCGCCCGGTTCGGCGAGAAGCGCGCGCGCTGGGCCGTAGTCCCGGACGGACCGATGCTCATCCTCCGCACCCTCGGCAGCGCCACATACGGACATAAATAAACAGTTAGAATATTTATTCACGTTGCTCTTGACATATCATAAAGATTATGGTACCATTGCCATCGTCAAAATCTCGTAAGATACTGACGGCAAATTAACGAGCTTTCACTGAATAATGGGCACGGCGCTGGACATTTGTTGTCATTCCCGCGAAAGCGGGAATGACAAGGTGGCCGTATCCGTTTGTGAGTGAAACCTCAGTAGATAACGCGCAAAGGCGGATTTGAAAAAACGAACCCAATTTGCCGCAACACTCAGTTGTGGAATGTCTTATGATGAAACGCCGGACAGGCATTACACACGTGATTATTCCGGCAAAGCAGGTGCCTTAGACCAGCAAGATCAAGATGGACAAGGCGACTTGAAAAAACGAACCCAATTTGCCTCAACAGTATGTCGTACACCATGTTATGATAATACCATCGGACGGGCGTGATGCACATCATTATCCCAATCAAGCAGGTTCCGGAGACCAGCAAGGTCAAGATGGACCCGGAGACCGGCACGATGATCCGCGAAGGCGTCGAGAGCATCATCAACCCGCTCGACCTCTACGCCATCGAGACCGGCATCCAGCTCGCCGAATCGCGCGGCGGAAGGACCACCGTCCTCTCAATGGGCCCCGCCAAGGCCGAGGAAGCGCTGCGCGAGGCCGTCGCTATGGGCTGCGACGGCGGCGTGCTGCTCTCCAATCGTGCCTTCGCCGGGTCCGACACGTGGGCGACGTCCTGCGCGCTTTCGAAAGCGATCTCGCGGATCGGTCCGTATGACCTCATCCTTTGCGGCGAGCGCGCCACCGATGGCGACACCGGCCAGGTCGGGCCGGGCATCGCCGCGTGGCTCGACATCCCCGTCGCGACGTATGTCAGCGGCATCATCGAATGGCGCGGCAGCTCCGCCGTAGTGAAGCGGCTCGTCGAAGACGGGTACGAGACACTCGAAATCGAGACGCCCTGCCTTCTCACCGTCGTCAAGGAAATCGCGTACCCGCGGATGCCGACCCTGCGCGGGAAACAACGCGCCCGCAAGGTTGCGATTCCGGTCTGGGGACCCGACGAGATCGGCGCCGCGCCGGATTCCATCGGGCTGAAAGGCTCCCCCACGCGCGTGGTGAAGATCGAGTCGCCCCGCGTCGCGCGCGACGGCGACATCCGCGCGCCGAAGGATCCGGCCGACCTCGAAAAGGCCGTGGACGGAATCGTCGCGTACCTCGAAAAGCTCGACCTGCTCGACCGAGAAGGCGCGAAACCGCGAAGAACGGAAACGGACGGAACGGAATGAACGCTTCTGCTTCGAAGCCCTCGGACCCTGTCCCGGAGCGCAACAAGGAGTACAAGGGCGTCTGGATCCTCGGCGAGCAGAGATCCGCCGCCGTCCAGCCGGTCTCATACGAACTCCTCGCGCGCGGGCGCGGACTGGCCAACCGTCTCGGCGTTCCGCTCTCGGCGGTGATGCTCGGAAAAACCGGCGAAGCGGGCTTGCAGGAACTGATCTTCCGCGGCGCCGACCAGGTGATCCTCGTCGAGTCGCCCGCCCTCGAGCACTTCCTGCCGGAGCCTTACGCGCGCGCGCTCGAACACCTCATCCGCAAGCACAAGCCGGAAATCCTCATCGCGGGCGCGACCACGACGGGCCGCACGCTGATGCCGATCGTCGCGGTGAAGTGCCGCGCGGGGCTGACGGCTGATTGCACGCACCTGGAAATCGAGAGCGAGACCGGCAACCTGCTCCAGATTCGCCCCGCTATCGGCGGCAATATCATGGCCACCATCAAGTCGCCCTTGCACCGGCCGCAGATGGCCACGGTCCGGCCGCGCTCCATGAAGGCGGCTGAGCGGGACGAATCTCGCCGCGGGAAGGTGATCCGCGAGTCAGTCCCGGCGGAACTCCTGGCAAGCCGGGTCCGCCGGCTGGGCTTCGAGCCGGCCGCAGCCGACAGCGCGAATATCCAGGAGGCCGAGGTCGTCGTCTCGGGCGGACGCGGGCTGAAGAAGCGCGAGAACTTCGATCTGATCTATCAGCTCGCCGCCCTGCTGAACGCCGGCGTCGGCGCCTCGCGCGACGCCGTGGACCGCGGCTGGATCAGCTATCCGCACCAGGTCGGGCTGAGCGGCAAAACGGTTTCGCCGAAGCTTTACCTCTGCGCCGGCGTCTCCGGCTCCATCCAGCACCTCGCCGGCATCAAGACCGCCGAGCACATTATCGCCATTAACAGCAACCCGGACGCGCAGATTCTCAAAGTCGCCGATTACGGCGTCGTCGCGGACCTCTTCGAAGTCCTCCCGATGCTGATCAGGAAGATTGAAGAACGAAGACAAGGACAACGGCCTTGACGGGATAACAGGATCAACTGGATTCAGGAGAAACTATCCTGTGTATCCTGTAATCCTGTCCAATTCGTTCGTCCTGTTGAAAAGGAACGTTGCGTGTCGAAGTACAATCGAGTGACGCCGGAGATCGTCGCGCAACTTCGGGAGATCGTCGGCCCGCGGTTCGTCATTCACGGCGACGCCGAGCAGCTCGAACCGTACTCCCATGACGAGGTCGCCGAGAAGCAATATCACGCCATGCCCGAGGCGGTCGTGCGGCCGCGGACCGCCGAAGAGATCGCGGCGATCATGAAACTCGCCAACCGCCGGCGCATCCCGGTCACGCCGCGCGGCGGCGGGACGGGGCTCTCCGGCGGCGCCGTCCCCGTCTGCGGCGGCATCGTCCTGGCGCTCGACCGGATGAACCGCATCCTCGAAATAGACACGGCCAACATGGTCGCCGTCGTCGAGCCGGGCGTCGTCACCAACGACATTGACTCCGCGGTGAAGGAGTACGGACTCTTCTTCGCCGGCTATCCGATGAGCCTGCAAAGCTGCTTCATCGGCGGCAACGTCGCCGAGAACGCCGGCGGCGGCAAGGCGGTCAAGTACGGCGTCACCGGCCGATACGTGCTGGGCCTGCAGGTCGTCACGCCCGAAGGCGAGATCGCCGAATTCGGCGGCAAGCTCGTCAAGAACGTCACCGGCTACGACATGGTCGGCCTGATGGTCGGCTCCGAGGGCACGCTCGGCATCGTCACGAGAATCATCCTCAAGCTGATCCCGCGCCCGACGCGCATCGTGGACCTGCTCGTCCTCTTCCGCGACGCCGAGACCGCCATCCGCATGGTCCCGACGATCATCACCCGCGCGCGCGTGGTGCCGACGGCGATCGAATTCATGGACAAACGCTCCGTTCGCGCCTCGTGCGAGTACCTCAACGAGCGGATCCCCTACGAGCAGGCGGAGGCGATGCTGCTCATCGAGCTCGACGGCAACAGCCGCGCCCAGCTCGAGGAGGAATACGAGGCCACCGGCGAGCTCTGCCTGCAGAACGGCGCCATCGAGGTTTACGTCGCCGACAACGCCACCACGCAGGAGCGCATCTGGAGCGTCCGCCGGAACATCGCCGAGGCGTTCATGGTCGTCAGCCCCCACCAGAGCCTCGAGGACATCTGCGTACCGGTGGCGAGCATCCCGAAGATCATCCCGGAGTTGGACCGGCTCTCCAGGAAGTACGACATCCAGATTCCCTGTTACGGACACGCCGGCGACGGGAACCTGCACGTCACCCCCGTCAAGAACCCGGCGCACACCCTCGAACAGTGGCACGAAATGCTGCCGCGCATCCTGTCCGACCTCTACCAGGTCACGAAGGACCTGGGCGGCGTCATCAGCGGAGAACACGGCATCGGCCACAAGCGCAAGCAATACATGCGCTACTCCGTCGGCGAGGTCTCTCTTGACCTGATGAAACGAGTTAAGAAGGCGCTCGACCCGAACGACATCCTTAATCCGGGGAAGATTTTTGAATAAGCGAAACGTTTCTTGACTCAACGTGGCGCGAACCATAGAAACCCAAGGCATCTGGCAGTTCATTCCGCGAATCGGTTCATTAAAAGGAATAGAAAGCAGTTTCGCACATCTCTTCCGAATCAGTACAGCTTGCGTAAGAGGGAGCAGCAGATAAAGGTGACAAAGTTTGAGCTAAGTCGTTTAGAAAGTTACGACAACGCTTCGCTGCTAAGTGAATTGCGCCGTGTGGCCTCTGTGGTCTCTTCTCCGGTTCTGACGAGGGCGGAATTTGATCGTCACTCGAAGGCATCGGCTTCCGTGATCTGCGGACGCTTCGGTGGCTGGTCTAAAGCTCTCTCACTGGCCGGCCTCAGCGACCGGTATAGCGGAACAGCCGAGAATGCTCGCCTCATTGCCCATGGCGCTCGAACATTTAGTGATGCGGAACTTCTATCCGAATTGCATGGCATAGCGGCCAAGCTGGGGGTGAATTCTCTCACTATGCCGCAGTTTAATCGTCACGCGACCATGAACGCTGAGACCTTAAGGCGCCGTTTCGGCTCATGGAGGAAAGCTCTAGAGCGCGTCGGACTGACGATTTGTAATCTAGGAAAACGGTACTCAGAGACGGATTACTTCGAAAATCTTCTCAAGGTTTGGACGCAATACGGTCGGCAACCAACATATGGTGAGATGGGCCGGCCGCCTTCCTTAATACGAGCGAAGGCTTATGAAGCGAAATGGGGCAGATGGCGTAATGCACTCAAAGCCTTTCTCGCCCGCGTTAACAATGATGTGGCTAACTCCCGCGAAACCGAAGCATCCTCGTCGTTTCAGAAACCGGCGCGCGCGTCGCGCGCTCCCTCCACGCGCACCAATGGAAAGAGCCCCATTGAGACTAAACTGCCCAGAGCTATCAGTCTTGGCCTTCGGTATGATGTCATGAGGCGCGACCATTTTCGCTGCGTCATTTGCGGCGCGAGTCCTGCGTCAATGTTAGGCTGTGAACTCCATGTCGATCACAAGAATCCGGTAGCGCTTGGCGGCAAAACAGTTTTGGATAACCTCCGTACTCTATGCAGCGAGTGCAACATCGGTAAGGGTGCAAAGGTCGAGATCTAAACAAGCATTCGCTAACCAGCGCATCCAGCCTAAGCGAACGATCCCGCGCATTATGCCCGTGAAAGAAACCTGATTTCATCGGAAAGAAAGCTTCAAATAGGCTTGCCGAGCCGCACTCTGCACCCCACCCGGAACGCGTCGTCAGGCGATTTTTCGCCTCGCCAGACGAGGTGGAATTCGGAGACTTGAAAACGCAACGCCTGCCAGTTCGATTGAAGGGTTTCGCGCAGCTTGGACATGTTCGGCTCGCCGCGCGCCTGGCCGACGCTCAGGTGCGGCGTGAAGCCCGCCGTGAACAGCGCGACGTCGTCGCAGTCCGGCGTCACCAACACCAGCGCCGCCCGCAGCGCGATCAGCGGCTCCGCCGGTTTCACGTCCAGCCAGAGCGTGAAGCTATCGCGGCCGTGATCGAAGTAACGGAATTCCGCCAGCTCGATCTCGAAGGGCTTGATCTCGGCGCACGCTTCCTCAAACTGCGGCGCGAGCAACTCGAATTCCTCCTTCGGCCGAAACGGAAAGGCGAGCGTGATGTGCGGCATCCAGCGCGCGAAGTGCCGGTCATACCGCGCTCGCATCGCCTGGATCGGCCGCCAGACTTCATGCGGCGGAATAATCACCGCCGCGGCGCAAGTGGTCTTCGCAGACGTCGTCATTCTGTCTCCTTTTGTGCTCCAGGTGGCGAACCCGCGCTGGGGATTCGCAAGGCTCCGCCCTGCTATTGCCGATAAGACGCCAGCTTCGCGTGCTCGTCGAGCATCGCCATGAAATTATCGTACTTGGACCCGACGGCGACGGAGTGGCTCGTGCCGAGGATGAAGCGGCCGCCGGGTTTGGCGGCCTTCATCGCTCTGCGGACCGACTGGCGCACCTGCTCCGCTGTGCCGCCGACCATTTCTTCCACCGGCACCCCGCCCCACAAGGTCATTTTTCGCCCGTACTTCTTCTTGACCTCGGCGATGTCCATGTCCGCCGTCGGCTGAATGGACTGGTAGCAGTCGTAGCCGATCTCGACGAACAGGTCCAACAGTTTCCAGTTGTTCCCGCAGGCGTGCTTGATGACGTATTTGCCGTAGTCTTTGTGGATGGACTCGACGTGGCGGCGGATCCGGGGCACGAAGAGCTCGCGGAACATGAGCGGGTTGAAGAATGGCCCGGTCTTGTACGCCCAGTCCTGGGCCCAGAGGACGGCATCGTGATCGGGCTGGATGAAGTTCTTATCGTTGAGCGTGGCGTCGCGGTAGGCGCTTTCGGCGGCTGCGCGGACCGTGTCGGGATTCGTGACCAGCTCCATCAGGCCTCGGGTCATGTCGCCCAGCAGGACCACGCCCGTCTCGCCGGCGTTGGGCCCGGCGATGAACTTCTTTCCCTTGAACCGATCGGTCACCGCCCGAAGGACTCGCATCGAGGCCGCGTTCAGCCGCCGTTCTTCCGGCGCGCCGAGGAACTCTTCGACGCGAAAAACCCTGGCTGCCGTTACCGGGTCTTCAACGACGGTGATGTCCCCGGTCGCGTCCGAGAACTTGTAGACACGACCGTATTTGTCCTTCCAGGTCGTATCGTCAATTTTCCGCGGCGGCGGATCGTCCGTCGGGTCGGGGATCCACCAGGTCGCCATCGCGAAGACGAGGAGGTCGAGGTCGAGCTTCTCGTGCATTGCGATGTGGTCGGCGATGTAGCTTTGCGCGACCTCCTCGCCCCGGTTCTCCCAGAACGCGATCTGAGACTTCGCCTTGGCGCGCAGGTACGTCTCGTGGCCCAGGAGTTTCTCGACGGTGTCGAAATCCACCGCGAATTCCCCGATTGGGACTCGGTCGGGAATCTCGCCTTTGAGCGCCGCATGAACGCGCTGATTGGAATTCATCCGTTCGTCCCCTCAAGTCGCCGGGCGTTCTGCGGCGGAGGCCGTTTTCCGCCGGCTGAGCCACCTCGCCCGCCAGACCCTGACCAGCCAGACGACCATCCCCACGATGCAAACCACGCCGAGGAACTTCAGTCGGTAGTGCTTGAACATCGGCAGTACGTGGTATCCGAAAAGATACCCGGCCGACGCGAAAACGGTCGCCCAGACCGCCGCGCCGACGGCGTTCAGCGGCGCGTAGAGCCAGATGGGCATGCGCGTCATCCCCAGCGTGAACGACATGATGGTGCGGAGACCGTACATGAACCGGAAGCTCAGCACCAGCAGTATCCGGTGCCGCTTCACCATCCCTAGCGCTTTCTCCACGCGCTCGCGCCGGTGCGCGAACTTGGAGAGGATCCACTCTCCCTTGTATCGCCCGATGAAGAAGTGGAGTTGGTCGCCCGCCATGCCGCCCGCCAGCGCGCTGAGGATGACCAAGGGCAACTCCAGCAGTCCCTGCCCGGCGAGCGCTCCGGCGACGATCAGGATCGTTTCACCTTCCAGGAACGTTCCGACGAGCAGCGCCCAGTAGCCGTACGTCTGGATCAGGTCCTTGGCATGCTCCACGAAGAACCTTCCTTCATGTCCCTGTGGTCTCGCGCGCCGCCGGCGAGGACGCGAATTGCGGGACTCGAGAACCGGCCCACGCCGCGCCAGACTCTCAAAGCGCTCCCAATCGGCCTAACAGCATACCTGAGATCACGCCGAAGTTCCAGAGCTTCGCTCCGCGCTGCGCTCCGCCGTCCTCCGGAGTGTTCAGGATTCGAACGGATGCGCCTGCGCGAAGTTCGGCGCGTAGTGGCCGGCGCTCGTCAACTCCTGCGTCCAGCCGCGATAGAACCCCAGCCGCTCCAGTTCGGCGACGACCTCCGCGTACTCCTCGGGCCGGAGCCGGCGGCCGAGGTCCGGATCGCCGGCGACCTCCGGCGTCGGCTGGTACTGCGCCAGCAGCGATACGTGGGCGGAGGGCGAAAGCTCCTCGGCGATAAAGCGCAGGCAGCGCTTGCTGTCTTCGACCTGTCCGGGCAGCGCGAGGTGGCGGACGATCAGCCCCGACTCCGCGCGCCCGTCGGCGTCCAGCATGAGGTGCGAGCCCTTCTGCCGGTACATCTCGCGCAGCGCGGCGGAGGCGATTTCGGGGTAGTTCGCCGCGTCGGAAAACCGCCCCGCCAGGGCCGAATCCATGTACTTCAGGTCGGGCAGGTAAACATCCACCTGGCCCTCGAGCGAGCGGAGAACTTCGGCCTTGTCGTATGCGTTAGTGTTCATGACGAAGACCGGCCTCGGCCGGCGGTTCTCGAGCGCGCCGATGAGCGCTTTCATCTGCGGGATGCAATGAGAGGGCGAGACGAACCCGACATGCCTTGCCCCGGCCTCGAGCAGGTGCTCAACCCGCGCGACGACTTCCTCGAATCGCAGGCGGTGTTCGAGGATTTCGCCGCGGTTCCGGCTGATCTGCCGGTTCTGGCAATAGCGGCATTGCAGGTTACAGCGGGTGAAGAAGATATTGCAGATGCCGCGCTCTCCGTCGAGGACCGGCTCCTCGCCGCGATGAATGCAGATCGCGCCGACGCTGAAATCGGCCCCCGTCCGGCAGTAGCCAAGCTCGCCGTCCAACCGCCGCGCATGGCATTCCCGCGGGCAGCAGGCGCAATCGCGCAACTCTTCGAATGGAATCACGTTTTCACCATCTCCAGCCGGCACAGGACTCCACGTGAACCTCCGTTCACGGTTTGCCTTGCGATTCCGCCGCCGCTCGATCGAGCTTGCGCGTGGCCACCGTGTAGTACAGCCCAAGCCCGCCCTGGTAGAGCACCGTGCCGACGATCAGCGAAAGGTAGAGTATGTGGGCGGCCATGGTGAGCCATCCCTCTATTTCTTTCTGATCCCCGTACGCCAAGAGCGCGCTGCGAAGGTCAGGCGGCATATCCATCAGGATTTCCTTCGGATGGAACGCCAGGAGATTATACGCGGAGTAGAGGACAATCGCGGCCAGGAGCAAAAGCTGACTTCTCGCGAGCCAGCGCCCCGCCTCCGGCCTGTTCTCCTTCAGCCGGCGTCGTCCGCTCAGTTCCATGTAACCGGACACCACCCCCGCCAGGCAAACCAATATGCCCGCCACGCTGAGTTCCAAGAGCGAAATCAACAGGCACAAGGCGGCCAACACGGCCACGCCCCAGCCGTTGACTGCCGCGATCCGGGCGATCCGCCCGCGCTTTTTTTCGATGTCCATCGGCCGACTCCTGAAGTTCACCTTGATTATACACGCGTCGCGCTCGTGCGGCCACTGCAGCCCGGCCGCGCCCGGCGGTGGCTTCCGACGAATGGGGCTTGCAGTTTCGGCCGGGAACGGTAAGATAGTGCAGTCGGCCGGTCGTGAGCGGCCGGCATTCAATGAACCTCGAAAGGAAGACTGTCATGTGCACAAGCAAAGGATTCTCCGCAACCATCGCGATGCTGATGCTGTGCTCGGTGGCGGCAGGCCAGCCGAAAGCCGCGGTCGAGAAGCCCGCGCCGAAGCTCGACCCGAAGGCGACCGAAGTCGTCCAGCAGATGTGCGACTACTTCAAGGCCGCCAAGGGGCTCAGCGTGGACATCTCGTACACGATGACGGAGACGGCGGGCGAGAAGAAAAATGAAAGGACCAGCGCGGTCCGCATGGCGGTGCGCCGGCCCAACCTTGTTTCCGTCTCATGGGAACTGGGCGGCGCGCAGACCGTGCCGATCACCGGCGCGCTGGTGTGCGACGGAAAGGATCTGTACGTGTCTATTCCGCTCCTCAAGCAGTACACGGCCGGCAAAGCTCCCGCCGACCTCGGCGCCGTGTTCAGTTCCAAAGACGCGATTCCTCTCGTCGCCGCCGTCCCGCTCTTCCTGGACATTCTGCTGGTGAACAACCCGTACGACAGCATCATGGATGGGGTGCTCAGCACAGGCTACATCGGAACCGAGGAGATCGAAGGCGCCCACTACCGCCGCGTCAAATTCGCGCAGGAGGACTCCGACGTGGAAATCTGGGTTGCGGCCGGCGAGAAACCGCTGCTTCTGAAAGCGACGGTGGACATGACGAAATCGCTCAAACACGTACAAGGCCTGCCGCCCGATGCTCAACTGAAGGTGGCGATCCGCTTCGAGAAGTGGGCGATAAACCCGGATCTCCCGGACGAACGCTTCAAATTCGTTCCACCCGAGGGCGCGCAGAAAGTGGCCAGCTTCTCCCAGCCGGATGAACCCGCCACGATTCCGCCCGGCAAGCCGGCGCCGGACTTCAAGCTGAACCTGCTCGGCGGCGGCCAGATGGCGCTTTCGCAGCACAAGGGCAAAGAGATCGTCATCCTGGACTTCTGGGCCTCGTGGTGCGGGCCGTGCCGGCAGTCCATGCCGATCATCGAGGAAGTCGCCGCGGCGTACAAGGACAAAGGCGTTGTCCTGTACGCCGTCAACCAGGATGAGGCTTCCGCGACCATCCAGGATTTCCTGACCGCGCAGAAGTTGAACGTCACCGTGGCTCTCGACAAGGGCTGCGCCGTCGGCGCCCAATACGGCGCCTCGTCCATCCCGCTTACGTACATCGTCGGGAAAGACGGAACCGTCCAAGCCGTCCACTTGGGCATGACGGACGGGCTGAGGAAGATGCTCACCGGCGAACTGGACGCGCTGGTGGCGGGAAAAAGTCTGACCGGCGAGAAAAAGTAGCGCCGTAACTCTTTCGCGCTTTCGCGGCCCGAGCAGCGCTCAGGAAGCGCCCGATGACCGACGGGATCAAACAGCAGGACAGCGCCGTTGAGACCGAGCACCTGGCCCGGCTGGCGCTCGTCAGTTTTCTCGTCACGTTCCTGGGCGCGCGACTCGTCGTTTTCCTCATCATGTCCCGGCGGCTGCCGAACCTGTTCCTGCACGTCGGCGGGGCTCACGTCCACCATCTCAACTACGGCATTTTCCTGCTATCCATGACCGGCGCATTCCTGCTCTTCGCGCGGCCGGCAGGAGCGGCCTTGAGAATCACAGCCGTCCTGTACGCCCTCGCGCTGGGGTTGACCTTCGACGAGTACGGCATGTGGCTGAACCTGGGGGGCGGCTACTGGCAGCGCGCGAGTCTGGATGCCACGATCACGGTCGCGGCGTTCCTCGCGCTCATCGCCTGCGCGCCCGCCCTGGAGCACTGGAAGAGCCACCATTACGTCTTCGCCGGCCTCGTCCTGGCGCTCATCATTTCCTTTTTCGTCGTGATGGGCTTCGCCGTCGCGCACGCGCAGAGGAGATTCGGACCGAGCCTGGAATTCCTGGAGATGTACGGCCCACCGTAACCGCCGGACTGCCCGCTATTCCAGCCGCCCCGCCGATGGGTGGAGCGCCTTGAGAAAATCGGGGGCCGGTCGTCCGCCGAGTTTCTCGCACATCCGCGCATCCTCCAGCGCCTTGCCGTATTCCTTCAAATGGTAACGTGCGACCGCGCGCTGGTTCCAGGCCGGGGCGAAATCGGGGCTGATCGCGATGGCCCTGTCGCAGTCGCGGACGGCCAGATCGTACCGCCCCATCTGCCCATGCGCGACGGCCCGGTTGAAATAGGCGAGGAAATAGTCGGGGTTCAGCGAGATCGCCCGGTCGAAATCGTGAACGGCCTCGTCGAGCTGCCTCCTCTGCGCGCGCGCGTTTCCGCGGTTATAGAAGGCCTCGGCGAGGTCCGGCTTCAGCGCGATGGCGCGGTCGCAGTCGTAGATCGCCTGCTCATAGCGGCCGGCATTGACGCAGGCGCCGGCGCGATTGTCGAACGCCTCGGCGTAATCCGGCTGCAACTCGATCGCTCTATCGTAATCCGCCAGGGCTTCGGCGAACTGGCCGGCGCGGGCATGAACGTTGCCGCGAGTGTTGTATGATCCGGCCCACTCCGGGTTCGCCTGAATGGCCTTATCGCAGCAGTCCACCGCTTTACCATAGTCGCCCGCGCGGGAATAAGCGTCGGCGAGTTGGTTCAAGGCGCGAACGTTCCGCGGCCGCTTGTCGGCCGTATCCTTCCAGATCGAGATCGCCGTGCCGTACTCGGCGTTGCGCAGATACGTCAGCGCGCCGAACGCCGCCGCGGCCGAGAAAACCAGCATGACCGCGATCCGCCCGCCGAGGCGCTTTCGCTCATCTTCGGTTTCCGCGAGCCGGCGAACCAGCGCCTGGCCGATCCGGTGCGTGGCAACAACCCCTGCCGCCATGAGTGCCGCCAGCGGCAGATACATCCGATGCTCGAACGCCAGGTCCTTAATCGGCATGATGCTGGACGTCGGCGCGAGCACGAGAAAAAACCCCGCGCCGGCGAATCCCCACGCCGGATGCCGCGCGAGCGACCAGATCGTCGCCGCGAGCAGGATTCCGACGACGATCGCGCCGGGCGCGATCTCCGCCGCGCTCCTTGCGATCGGCCAAGCGTAATCCAGGCACAAGCCGGCCGGCCAGAACGCCAGCCGCAGATAGTGCAGGATGACGCCGAACTCGCTTTGCGCATATTGCAGCGAAGTGAGGCCCGGCAGCTTGAATCCGGCCGACTGCGCGCGCGGCCCGAACGCCTCGAGGACCGCCCGCGCCAGGATGAGCCCCGTCGCCGCCAGCCCGAGATAGAGTCCCCAATGCCGCCGCCATGCTTCTCGGAAGGAACCGGCAACGAAACTCCGGTCGTAGAGCAGCACGATCAGCGGGGCGGAGACCATGACCTCCTTGCTTCCCATTCCCAGCGCGCAGGCCGCGACGGCGGCGATATACCACGCGACGTGATTCGGCGATTTCACCGAGCGGATAAAACAATACAGCGTCAGCAGATAGAACAAGGCCATCAATGACTCGGCCCGCTGAATGATGTACGTCACCGCCTCGGTCTGGAGTGGGTGGAGCGCCCACAGCAGCGCAGCGCAAAACGCCAGCGCCGAGCCGGTTTTCTCATCGAATCGCCCCATAAGAGCCGGCAGTCGCAGCGTCCGACGAATGACGCCGAAGAGCGTCAGCGCGGCCAAAAGATGCGCCGCAATGTTGAAAAGGTGATATCCGGTCGCCCCTGGCCCGCCGATGATCCGATTCAGCGCCAGGCTCGCCTGGACGACCGGCCTTTGCCCCGCCAGGACCGGACCGAGCGGCCAGAGACCCCGAGAGACCGCCGTCTCGATGAAGGGCCGATCATCGAATATGAACGGTCCGTGAAAGCTATCGCTGTAAGCGGCCAGCCCCGCAAGGACGATCACGGCGCAGCCCAGCGCGGTCCAGGCATTTCGCCGCGGCCGCGCGACGGATGGTTCTGAAGATGTTCCCGCTCGATGGCTCATGTTTCATTACGCCCAGGCCCTGCCGGCACGGGCGCAGGCGGAACGGTGGTGAATGGCGCCTCTCCGCGCAGCCGCCGCGCGATGTCGGCGATGATCCTCGCGTCAACGATCGCGCCGCTGTGCGGCGGCTGGAGCGGGACGTCCGGCACCCACCACGGCGTCATGCCGATCGGCGCCGCATTCGCTGCGCCCACGGTGTGGTCGCCCAGCCGAACGTAAGGGAAGACCGGGAAAGCCGGCGCGTTCTCCGGCCGGTTCAGCCTCCGGAGGAACGCCGAATCGGCGCGCATGTCCCGTTGAAGCTGATTGACCGCCGGCAGGCGCGCGCGATCAGCTCCGAGGTGCGGCGAGGAGATCGTGAAGAGCCTCGCGACACACAACCGGCACGCGTCCGCGTTCTCCGGCCGGAGCGCCGCGTACCTGGCCACGAGGCCGCCCATGGATACGCCGACCACGTCCACCTCGGTCGTCCGGAGCGGGTCCGGACCGGGAAATGCTCTCTCCACCGCGGCGATGGCTTTGCGCCGGCATTCGTCGAATGTGCTGCAAAGCAAGAACGACACGCCCGCGATCCGGCTATCCCCCGTCAGCCGGTGAAAGCGCCGCTTGAGAAACGCCTGCGAAAGCCCCAGTTCGAGGTAACCGCCGAGCACCAGCAGCGGACGCTCCAGCGCGCGAGGCTCATCTCGCATGCGCTTGAGCGCGCGCCGCGCCTCGGCGAGCGTCACGGGGAACGATGGATTCCTCGGTTGTTCCACGTCGCGGACTGCCTGAAAGCCCTCGGAAAATCATTTCGCGCCGTGCGCGATGAGCATCCCGATGATCCTGGACTCCTCATTACGCGAGGCTGGCCCTGAGATGGTCGCCGATGAGCGCTTCGATCTGCGCCCGGAAAGGCCACGCGATGATCGGCAGGTGGCCTCCACAGGCGACTTCGTCGGGTTTCACGGTCAGGTCGGCGGCGATCCGCAGCGGAAACGGCTTGAGAAGAATAAACGACACCGCGGCCCTGTTCCCGTGCCAGTCAATCCGCACGTCGCTGATTCGACCCGCGTATTTCTCCTTCAATCCGTTGAGGCACTTTTCCACGCGCGCACGCGCCTGGTCTTCGGGAAGTCGGCATGGCACGACCACTCTCATGATTTTCGTTCCTTGAAACGACTAGAACTGGTTTTGCTCTGTTGAAAGCATCATGTTTTCAGCCGATTCCAATGTCATTCCCGCGAAAGCGGGAATCCAGAATCCTGCGCAGAACGTGGATTCCCGCTTTCGCATCGTGCGCCGTACGCGGCGCACTCTGGGGAATGACGATGTGGCAGCCTCAAAGAGTCATGCTGCCATGTTTTCAACAGAGCAAACAGGTTTCAAAACCTCCTAATCGTAATCTTACTCGTAATCGTAATCGCCGTTGACAGGCGCACGCCAATACGGCACGGCGATTACGATTAGGATTACGATTATGATTACGAACAGAAAGGGCTCCGCGTCTTTCGCGCGTTATGAAACCGGCTCTAAGCTTTCCGACCACGCGGCGGCGATTGTACCCGTGATCCGGGCCCGTGACAAGCGCCTCTTGCTGTTGCGCGCAGAACGCCGCGCGGATAAACTGTGTCCGGAGGTGGTGCGCGTGATTGCGATTGTGGATTATCGGGCCGGGAACCTGACGAGCGTCCTGCGCGCGGTGCGGCATCTCGGACATGAGGCCGAGATCACCGACGACCCGCAGAAGATCCGCGCGGCCGAACGGGTGATTTTCCCCGGCGTCGGCGCCGCGGGCGAGACGATGTCGAACCTGCGCAAGCTCGCCCTCGACGGCGTGCTCCGCGACGACGTCTTCCGCGCGGGCAAGCCGCTGCTGGGCATCTGCATCGGGGTGCAGGTGATCTTCGAGCGCTCGGAGGAAAACGACGCGCAATGTCTGGGGCTGCTGCCGGGCGAGGTGAGGCGTTTCCCCGCGCGCTCCGGGCTGAAGGTGCCGCAGATCGGCTGGAATTCGGTGCGCCAGGCGCAGCCGCACCCGATCCTGCGGGGCGTGCCTGACCGGGCCGAGTTCTACTTCGTGAACTCCTATTACCCCGCGCCGACGCGCCCGGAGATGGTCTTCGGCGTCACCGAGTACGGCCGGGAATTCGCTTCGCTGGTCGCGTCGGAGAACCTGGTCGCCACTCAATTTCACCTGGAAAAGAGCGGCCAGGTCGGGCTGCGGATGCTCGACAACTTCTGCCGCTGGAATGGCTAGTGCTCTGTGACTGGAGATTTGATATTCTGTTCGCCGTCATTCCCGCGAAAGCGGGAATCCAGCGATGCGCGCTGAACGTGGATTCCCGCTTTCGCGGGAATGACAAATTGAGGGTGACGGCAGTTTTGACGCCTATGCCTATCATTTCTGGTTTAACAGAACACTAGCCATGCTGACGAAACGGCTGATACCGTGCCTCGACGTGCGCGCCGGCAAGGTCACCAAGGGGGTGAAGTTCCGCGGGAACGTGGACATCGGCGACCCGGTCGAGTTCGCGCGGATGTATTACGAAGAGGGCGCGGACGAACTGGTCTTCTACGACATCACCGCCAGCAACGAGGGGCGCGGGATTATGATCGAGGTGGTGCGCGCCGTGGCCGAGGCGATCTACATTCCCTTCTCGGTCGGCGGCGGCCTGCGCACACTCGAGGACATGCGCGCGGTGCTGCTCGCTGGGGCGGAGAAAGTCAGCGTGGATTCGGGCGCGGTGCGCCGCCCGGAGATCATCTCGCAGGGCGCGCGGGCGTTCGGCAGCCAGTGCATCGTGCTGAGCATGCAGGTCCAGCGCGCGCCGGTCACGGAGAAGATCCCCAGCGGATGGGAGATCTGCATTGACGGCGGGCGCACGCGGACCGGCCTCGATGCGCTCGAATGGGCCCGGCGCGGCGAGGGACTCGGCGCGGGTGAACTCTGCGTGAATTCGATTGACCAGGACGGAACGCGCGCCGGCTACGATATTCCGCTGACGCGCGCGATGGCCGAGGCGGTCGGCATCCCGGTCATCGCCTCCGGCGGCGGCGGTTCCGCGCAGCACGTCTACGACGTCTGCACCGCCGGCAAGGCCGACGCGGCGATCCTGGCCTCGATCATCCATCGCCGCGAAATGACGATCCCCGACCTCAAGAAGCAACTCGCCGGAATGGGCCTGCCGATGCGGATGAATTGGTAAGGCTCTACTCAGCGACTGGCAACTTCACAAACCAGCCGGTAATTCACTGTTCCAGGCCGCGTCGCCAGCCAGACTATTGGTCTTAGCCCGCCTGACGCTGGATCACGCATTCCAGGTTCGAATCCTGAATACCCAGGCAAGAACGGACGAACGCCCAACATCCAACGCCGAACGCCCAACGTCCAAGTTTGCGGCTTGGCTTACGCGAGCACTTGGGCGTTGGACGTTCGATGTGGAACGTTCGGAGTTCATCCGTAATCCGGGCTGGGGATCGTCTGCTTCGTGGTCGTCGCGGCGTTCGGCTGCATCGTCTACGAGGTCGTTAAGGCGCACGGCAGCCTCTCCACGGCGCTTGCGGATGCGAAGGCGGACCTGGCGAAGGCCGAGGCGACCGTCGAAAGCCTGGTCACCGCTGCGAAGAAGGCGGTGTAGCGAAACTGGGGCGGGCCGAGCCGAAGGGTTCGGCCCGCCTGCTTTATCTTTAGTCCGTATTGCCCATCGAGACAGAAAGGCGCACGCTTCTCGGACCGAAGACGCCGTTCTTGAAGGTTAATGGCGCTTCCATCCGGCCAGGCTTTATTTGGCTGGCGGTTGGCCGAAGGTCATTGCAAGAGGGCCTCGCACATCCAACGCAGACTTCAACTCGAACGCGCCGCCGCCCAGGTCCGTGTACAGGAACGGCTTTCCGTCGGCCGGGTTGAGAACCTTATTCAAAGCGCTTTCACCTTCGCGCCGGATTTCGATGGCGGCGCGGAACATCGCCCACTTGACGTAGAATTTCTCGTCTTCCGAACGAATGCCGGTCAGGGACCCAATAAGCATGTTTGTCAACGGATTGCCGTTGGCGCGAATTTTCTCCAGGAAAGCTTCTCCCGTAGCCACGAACTCCGGGTAAGGCAAGGCCCAGCGCTCGGCAATTTGCCGGTATTGTTCTTCAACTTGGTCCAGACAACGCAGGATCTCCGCCGCGGAGAGCGCGCGAAGTTTCTTCACGTCCGCATTTTCAACGCCAAGGGACACGAACTTATCAATCGCTTTGGTCCCCTCTGACGAGATCATGTTGCGAAACCACGGAATGAAAACCTTTTTCTCGAACAAGATGGACTTATCTACCATGGGAACGGCGGACCCGTCGAGGAAGTCTCCAAGAGCGTTCGAGAATATGTCTGCCGAATCGCGATCCGTCAACAATAATGCGGCGGAATTCAGCGCGGTTGACTCTAGCGTCATCTGAACGAGCGCTGCAATGAGCGTGTCGGAACCATCTTTTCCGACCTGGCGAGCCATTATGACGGCCGCGCGAATGTCTTCCGCAGCATCTTTTCGACGGCCGATTTCCCAGAAATACCGTGCGCGAAATGTCGCCGCTCTCGCCAGGCTGCGGGCCTTGCCCAAGTGCGGCAGGAGGGCATCCGGTCCCTCCTTCTCGTAATTCACGCCCCAGTCGCATTCTGAAATAGTCGCGGCTTCATGCATGAGTTGCAAGGAGGAACTCCATCGTTTGACCAAATCTGCCCGCTGCTCCAACGTGGACTTCGGTTCATTCCCCGGACGACTTGCGACGATGTTGTCCTCCTCCTTTGTCATTTCGGGAAACACCGCAAACGCGCGCCAGTAGGTCAGCGCGGCATTGCGGCCGAGGTCGCAGGGGGCGGCCTTGTTTTCGTCCGCTCGCGCGATTCCTGCGCTACACCAGAGAGCCAAAAGCGCCGCAACGCATACTGTGTTTCGCATTGTGCTCCTCCTCATCAAGGTTCATCGTCTGAAGAAACCTGCGCGCGTCCAATGCGTTCGGACTCCGTTCCGGCTGGAGTAGTGCGGCGGCGTCCCGCGTCAGCATTTGATCGAGCGCATCCGGCGATTCCAACCACGCTCGGCAACACGCGATGCAACTGGCGTGCTGCACAGAGGCAGTCACAGCCGTAGGGGACTTTGTCGTCATGATGCGGATGGCCGACGGTTGCTCTTGCTTGCTGCGAGGCACCACTTGCACCGCTCTCCCAATTGCCCATGCTCCCAGAGCGATCAGTACGCACGCGGCGGTCGTAAACGCTGCCCAACGTCCGGCATGTGCCGGCCGCCTGAGCGATTTCTCCAGCCTCTCTGACAACCCGGCCGGAACCTCAGCCCGCTCGTCCTGTTCAGCGAGGTTCCTGATCCCGCCGCAGAGGCGCTGTAGCGCCTCGTATTCGCTGCGGCAACTTGCGCATTCAGCCAGATGCCGCTCGACCGCTTCGCGGTCTTGGTCCGGCAACTCGCCGCAGGCCAAAAGTGAAATCGCCTCTTTGTAATGCTCGTGCATGTTCATTTCCTTCCGATAGTCTATCCCCGCTCAGGGCCGGCGAGTTCACTCCGGATACCGATTTTTTCGCGGAGGCGGAGCAAGGCGTGATGCAGACGCGACTTCGCGGTCCCGAGCGGAATGCCGAGCGCGATGGAAATTTCGCTCAGCGAAGCGCCGGTGAAGAAGCGCAGCCGGATGACTTCCCGCGCGTCCTCCGGCAGCGCCTCGATATCCGCCCGGAGCTTCTCCGCTTCGTCGCTGCGCGCGGCCGTTTCGGCCGGGTCGGCCGCGGACGCGGGAGGAGCGCAATCGTCCAAGCGCAGCACGCGACTTCTTTGGCGGAGTGATTTCTGATGCCGATGCAACAGGATCGAGTAGAGCCATGTAGAGAACCGGCAGGCGTTATTGTATCGCGCGAGGCTCTTCCATGCCTCGAGCAGGGTCTCCTGCGCCAGGTCCTCCGCCAAGTGCTGATTACGGCAGAGTCCAAACGCCTGACGATAGAGCCTCACTTCGTGCTGTCGCGCGAGCTCGCAGAAGGCCTCACGCTCGCCCGCCTGCGCGCGGGAGAGCAAGATATCCGTGTCCGGTGTGCCGTCGGGGTCGCTCATAGTCGCTCAAAGAATAAGTCCGACAGTATATCCCATTTCGAGACGAACAGGTTCAAAGGTCTATAATGCCGCTTCTCAGAGAGGTTGGCTGCCAAGGAAACTTGGAGAAGTCACTTGATTCCAGGCATCGTCTATCTAACGAAGGGGGAGACGAGTTGTGTAAACCGGGATTTGCCAGATAGCCAGCGTCCACATGACGGTGCCATCGAATATCGAATTCTGACCATCAGAATCCCGCTTGTCAAGGAATTCACGCGGCGGAAGAAGGCCACTTTTGGGGTCGCATAGACTACCGCTGCCCATCAGCAAGAGTGTAAACCGCTGTTCTGTAAAAGGATACGCCCACGCGCGGCCCTTGCGCGCCTGACGGGGAGGAGGATTCGGAGCGGTTTGTCGTAGGACTTATTTGGCCAATGTCGAATTCCAGGCGAACCTGGCCGCCGTGATGGTCACGGTGCTTCGGCGAGAGCAGTCTTGACAGCATTGGTCAACTGCGGAAGCATTCCTTCCTCAAAGCCGACAGTCTTGTACGCTATGAGCCCTCTACGGTTAATGACGTAGGTTCTCGGGACACCTTGCTCGGCGAACATCTTGAAGATAGAGCCCATCGGGTCCGGCACGAAATCGAACGTGAACTCCTTTTCTTTGGCAAAGCGAGCAAGCTCATCCTGGGTGTTTCCATTTCCGATCGCCAGAACTTTCACATGCTCACCTTTAAACCTCCGCCAGAGATCAGTCTCAAGCCGGGGCAATTCTGCTTGGCAAATCGGACAAGAGGTCGTGAAAAGCATTACCACAACCACCGTCCTCCGCAAATCCTCCATGTTGCCTGATTGACCGCCAATGGTCGCGTATGTGAACGATGGCGCTGACTCGCCTTCCTGCGGGTACGGATGGCTCACCTGTGGCCGGGGTGGACTGTCCGGCCGGTTAAACAAAATGAGAATGGATTGAGGAAGCTTTTTGGGGTCGAAGTCATGGGAGACGCTTTCGTCCCCGTAGGTGTTCTTGAAATACTGCCAGACAAGTCTCAAGTTCTTTGTCGCTTCAGAGTCCGGGGGAAAGTCCCACGACCGGTAAACGGCGTGAAAGTAGTTGTAGCTGTCGTTGGAAATCGCCCCCAGCAACTTATCCAATCCAGCCGTTCCTTCCTCTACCTTCCCCTTACGGATAAGCGCGAGATTTTCGGCCATTGGCCCCATGCGTGTCACATTGAAATTAGCAAATTGTTCTACGTTGCTGTAATATTCACGCTCTCTCCGTTCCCCCCACACCGCGAGCGCAAGGAACACCGCAAGCGCAACGATGACGATGTTCTTCTTCATGCTGTGCCTCCATCGGAAGAGCCACTCGGCAATTTCCTGCCGGGAGCAGCGTTTCAGCCTCGCCATTATAGACGAAGAAGCGTCGGAAATGTGTAAGACCAAGGTGCCAATCAAGGATTCGGCAGCAAAGGCCGCATCGTTTCTGCTGCAAATCACTTGGGCGTTTCCTTTTAAAAGATGCGTAAGCCGCTATTCTGTAAGAGGATACGCCCGCGCGCGCCCCTGAAGTAATGCTTCGCATACTTCAGGGCGCGGCCTCGCGCGCCTGATGGGGAGGAGGATTCGGAGCGGTTTACCGTAGGTCCTGTTTGGCCAGCCACGAACGGACGAACGTCCAACATCCAACGCCGAACGCCCAAGTCTGCCGCTCGGGTTGCGCGAGCACTTGGGCATTGGAAGTTCGATGTTGAGCATTTGATGTTGATCCGTATAGGGCCGTCACGAGCATCGGGTTGGGGATCGTCTGCTTCCCTGCCAGGATGCGCTCCGCCTTGTCGCGCGGCAGTGTCGCGGCGCTCGGCTGCATCGTTTACGAGGTCGCGAAGGCGCACGGCAGCCTCTCCACGGCCCTTGCGGACGCGAAAGCGGACCTGGCAAAGGCCGAGGCGACAGTCGAGAGCCTGGTCACCGCTGCGAAGAAGGGGGTGTAGCGATGGCTGGGCGGCATGGAGCGAAACAATCGGTATTTGTCCCCAGCGATCCCCAGCATATAAAAAAGAAGCGCTCCCCGAAAGGAGCGCTTCATTGAAGACAGAGCGGCGAGAAAACGGCGCGTTTCGCGAACTACCGATTCCTACGCCCTACGAGCTTCGCGACCAGGCCGGTCAGGCCAAGCCCGATGAGCGTCAAAGTCGCAGGCTCCGGGATTGCGCTGCTTGCACTTAACGGGCTTTCCGCCAGCGCGGCGTCAAGTTCGTATCCGTTGTATGCGCCGCCGAAAAACGTCATAGGCTGTCCCGCCAGCGCTGGGGGGCTCAGGGTGAAATTGAACACGCCCCCGCCGTCGGGGTCAATGCCATCAATGGTGAGGGTATCGCCGGCGTCAAAGGTGTTGCTGTTGTCTGCATCGTTCCAGTGAATGCTCGAGAGGGTCAGCACATGACCGATGCTGCCCAGCGGTGGGGTTAGACCGATCTCGACGTCCTCACCATCTTGGAGCATCTGCAACAAGAAGTTGGCCGTTGGGTTGCCGTTTTGCACCCAGGGCTGGCCGCCTTGGCCGACCGAGTCCCATCCCTGGTAGCTCGTCCGACCCGGCGCGTATGTCTCGAGGTAGTTGTACTTGCCATTGATCCAGTTCCACTGCGTGGTGCCGGTATTCGGATCGGTGTTCATGAAGTTGTTGCCCGCCAGGAGTTGCGCGGCGGCCAGCCAGCTTGCTGTGCCGCCCCACAACACCGGATTGCCGCTCGGGTCGTTGCCATAGGTGCCTGGATAGGCGTTGGTCAGGAACG
>Ga0181536_10001303_pt1 | contig 29522 bp, 25 predicted proteins | sample PEATcosm2014_Bin_41_FD_121105 | JGI IMG/M metagenome (GOLD analysis project Ga0181536, IMG submission 121105) | Peatland microbial communities from MTU Mesocosm Facility, Houghton, MI, USA - PEATcosm2014_Bin17_60_metaG | ecosystem: Environmental > Terrestrial > Soil > Wetlands > Peat | place...
CTCACACCGCAGCTTCGGCTTCCACTCCCCCGACCCCCTGATCGCCCTCATCTACCTGTGCTGCGCCGGCATCACAATCGACCTGCCGCGATGACATTCACCACCCAATGGACCGGAGCACCGGAAGAAGCCCTGTCCGAGGTCGCACTGCTCGCGCACCAGACGCTGGAGCGCGGCATCGTCTTCGATGCCCTCGGCGACGGTGGTGATGCCGAGCGTCTTGCCGAGTTGGACGAGCGAATGGATCAGCGCGCTTGAGCGTTCGCGGGATGCGGCGCTACCCGAGACGAACGAACGGTCGATCTTGATCACGTCCACCGGGAACTCGTGCAGGGAGGCGAAAGAGCTGTACCCGGTCCCAAAGTCGTCGATCGCGACGCCGACGCCCAGCGACTTGAGTGACGCCACCCTGCGCGCGGATTCGGCCCCCCGCATCAGTGTCGTCTCGGTGATCTCGAGTGTGAGCTTCGCAGGGTCCAGGCGACTCATCGACAGCGCGCGCCGTACTTCATTGATGAACTCGTCGCGCTCGAGCTGACGCGCTGAGACGTTCACGAACATGCGCAGGCGTTCGTTCCGGGCGTGCCACGCAGCCCCCTGCCGGCAGGCTTCCTCCAGTGCCCAGCGACCGAGCGGCACCACCATTCCGGTCTCCTCGGCGATCGGGATGAAGGCCCCTGGGGCGATGATCCCGAGTTGCGGATGCCGCCAGCGGATCAGCGCCTCGACTGCTGCGATCCGTCTTGACGCAAGCTCGAAGATTGGCTGGTAGAGCAGGAACAGCTGGCCGCCCTCAAGCGCCTCTCCGAGATCCATCTCCAAGACCAGCCGGTCGTACATCGCAGTTTGCATGCCTGGCTCGAAGATGGCGTAGCGGTTCGTCCCGGCGAGCTTCGCGTGGTAGAGCGCGAGGTCCGCGTCGCGGAGCAGCTCGGCCACGCCGCTGTTCTCGGCGCAGGCGATGCCGATGCTCGCAGTGATCAACAGGGGCCTGCCATTTGCAGCCGCGAGCGCGATTGGCTGGTGGAGTACGTCGAGCAGGCACGCCGCTACGAGCTGCGGACTCGTGCCGCGCGCGGACGGGTCGATGAGCACCGCGAACTCGTCGCCGCCCAAGCGTCCAACCGTGCCCGTGCCGCGCGTCGCACGGGACAGTCGCTCGCCGACGACCCCAAGCAGCTCATCCCCGGCCGCCTGCCCGAACGTCCGGCTGATCTTCCTGAATCCGTCAACCTCGATGCAGAGCACTGCCGAGCAACCCGGTTGCTGGCAGGATCTAGCAAGCAAACCGCTTGACCGGTTGCCGCACCGAGACGCGGTCGGTCACCCCAGTCAGCGCACCCTGCAACGGGCCGCTACGGGGCTGGCGCCGATATGCGCGCTCAGACGCTCCAGGAAGACTCATCACGCGGCAATCCTGGAGGCGCCGAGGCCAACGTCCAACGCCACTGAGAGCCTGTCATTGCTGCTCGTGCGATGGTCATCCGCGTCCCGCGCGGACAACGGTCGCAACGGCAGTGCGAGGGCGCGGACTCGCAGCAGTTCGCGCGTGCCGGCCGACATGAGACTCGCGTGCACGCTCACCCAGTGGACTTCTCCCCAGGCGTCGAGCAGTCGCCCGACGCCATCGTATGTGGTCCTGCGGCGACCGATCAGGCGAGCGAACTCGCACAGCGCTCGCTGCCGATCGTCCGGGTGGATGAAATCGCTCAACGCACTGCCGAGGAACTCTCGAGGTGCGCATCCGAGCAGCTCGCCTAGAGCCGCGCTCGCCATCACGATCCGTCCACGCTCCTCGCCCGTGATCCCGATACACAGCGTCGCGACCGGACGTGCTTCATAGAACTGTCCTAGATTCATAGACATATGATCGATGACAGCCGTGAAGGCGGTGTAACGTAATTTACGGAGACTGGCCGAACGGATGTTCGTAGCGCTCCGCGCGTGTTTATGGTGATTCGCGGACTTGGCGTGGCCCGGCGTCGCCGACGACCGCCACCGCTGTCGACCGTCAGCTGACGGTTGACAGGTCCACCAAGCCGCGGGCACACGCGATGGCGACGAGTTGTGCCTGGGACCGCGCGCCGACCTTCCGCATCGCGTTGCGGACGTGGGACTCAACCGTTCTCGATCCGATGCCGAGCTCGTCAGCGATCTCATGTGCGCGCCGCCCCAATGCCACCCAGCCGAGCACCTCGAGCTCGCGCCGCGACAGCGGTTCGCCGGTCGGCAACTGGGTCGTGGCGTGCCGCCGCGGTTGGCTGCTGACGTGGACAGCCACAAACAGGGCGAGGCGGCGGCCGTCAATCTCCGCCCAGTGCGCCGCGTACTCCATGTCCACGCGGTCGCCGTCTGCGCGCACCATCTTGCGCTCGCCGTTGAACTCGGGGCGGCGCTGGAAGGCGCGCCACCACGCCTCGAGATACTCCCACTCTACGGCGTCGTAGAAGATGTCGAGTCTGCGGTCGAGCATCCGTTGACGGGGATAGCCCAGGTTCGCGATCATCGCGTCGTTGACTGCGACAATCCGCCGATCGCGGTCTAGCAACAGCATCGGCGTCAGCGACGCCCCGAACACGCGCCAGAACATTTCGCGCCAGCTGTCGGCGCGTACGTCCGACTGCATATACAACGGTGTAGCACGCGTAAGGGAATTGTCAAGCGGGCGCGCGTCCCGTTCTTTCGCCACCGTTTGTGGTGTCAACGAATGTTTGAGGTGTGGTCGGTCGGCGCAGGCGGACGCTTCCCGACGAGTGCGCTTCACCGTTTCGTCCCGGCGAGGTCGTGCGGGTGGCTGTTGCGGAGGCAGCGGCTGAGAATGTCCCCCAGCAGCGCGGCTCGCATCGGCTTGCTGATGTAGTCGTCCATTCCGGCAGCAAGGCACTTCGCGCGATCGCCGGACATCGCATTGGCCGTCATCGCGACGATCGGCAGGTGAGCGGCCCCGTGCTCGCGACGGCGAATCTCGCGCGTTGCCTCGTAGCCGTCCATCGCCGGCATCTGGCAGTCCATCAGCACAGCTGCGTAGTCGGTCTTCGCGATGGCCTCGAGGGCCTGATTGCCGTCGGCGACAAGCTCTAGGCCGTAGCCGAGCTTCTCGAGCATGCGGGCGGCGATGATCTGGTTGACCGGATTGTCCTCGGCCACGAGGACTACACCGAGCGAATCGCCTGGCGGTGCCGGTGCGCAGCGCAGCCGATGATCAGCCACCAGCAGCTCCGCCGGCTCACTCGCGTCGGCCATCGGTAGGGTCACCTCGAACCAGAACGTGCTGCCCTCGCCGCATTCGCTGGAGGCGCGAATCGTGCCGCCCATGGCTTCGATCAGCCGCGCTGAGATCGTCAGGCCAAGACCGGTGCCACCGTACTTGCGCGCCGTCGAGCTGTCGCCCTGCACGAACGGCTGAAACAGCTGGGCGAGCGTCTGCGCGTCAATCCCGATCCCGCTGTCCCTGACCTCCACGTGCAAGCGCGCGTGGCCGTCTCGCCCAGCACCCGTGGCCGCAACGTTGATACTGCCGGAGTCGGTGAACTTGACCGCGTTGGACACCAGGTTGACGATGACCTGGCGCAGCCGCGCCGCGTCCCCGCACAGACGAGTCGGCACGCCACGGTCGATCCTCACGGCAAGCTCGACACCCTTGGCACGTGCCTCTAGCGCCAACATCGCGCATGCTTCGCCGATCGTCTCCCGCGGCGAGAAGCTGGCCGCCTCGAGCTCGATCTTGCCGGCTTCGATCTTCGAGTAATCGAGGATGTCGTTGATCACCAACAGCAGCCCCTCCGCTGCGGAGTGTGCCATGTGGATGTACTGGTGCTGTTGGGGATCAAGCTCGCCGTCCAGCGCCAGTTCGGTCATGCCGAGCACGCCGGTTAGCGGCGTGCGCAGCTCGTGGCTAACGGCCGCGATGAACATCGACTTGGCTTGCGATGCTTCGACCGCCGCATCGCGCGCGGCTGCGTTTGCTTCCGCCGCACGTCTCGCCTCGTTCCCCATGCGCTCGACGGCAGCCCGGTCAGCGGCCGAGCGGAAGAAGAAGAACTCAAACGCCAGCAGCATGAGCAGCATCGCTCCCGCCACGCCGAGCTTCATCTGGGCTCGTGAGTCTGCGGAATGGGCGGCGTCGGTGCGGGCGATCTTGCCGAGCACGCCCGAAAGGGCAGCGGAGCGAACGACCAGGAGCCCGTTGAGCTTGGGAACTCGCGCGCCGGCGGCGGCCAGCCCTCCGTGCACGGCCAGGCCGTAGATGGCCTTCACGACCGGCTCGATCGCGTGCAAGTCGGCGCTGCCCGCCGCCAGCATGGATGCTGGCTCGCCCGGCTGGTCTCTGGCCGTCAAGCCCTGCCCGATCGACGCCTCGTCGGCTCGAATCTTGGCCAGATTTGCCGCCGCAGAACCGCCGGTGGCCGGATCGGCGCCGAACGGGGCGATCGCAAGGTTGTCGAGCGAAAGCGTCAGCGAACTGATCCGCAGCTGCGCCTCGCGACTCGCGGTAGCACGCGCTACGAGCGTCCAGAGGCCGATGAGCGTGCCGACCGTCAGGACGAGCGCCGCCAGCGGGGCCAACAGCTTGGAGCGAGTTACGTACACAGTCCACGGCTCCTATCGACCACCGGCTTGAGATTTTTTACAAGCGGCGACGCATGTGGGTGAGGTGTGGCCGCGGCGCACTCCCGGGCGTTGAACGCGGGTATCGTCTGATCGGTGTCCGAGCAGCACCCCGTGCTGGCGCTCCTGCGTGAGCGTGCAACGCTTGGCACGCGGCCCGCAGGGCGCGCGGACGGTGAACGACTCGCGCTCGTGCTGGAGGGGGGCGGGATGCGCGGGGTCGTGTCCGCGGGCATGGCGAGCGCGCTGGAGCGCCGGCGGCTTCTCGGCTGCTTTGATCTCGTCGTTGGCACGTCCGCCGGGGCGCTCAACGGGGCGGCGTTCCTGGCCGGCGTCGTCGAGGGCTGCCTGGTGGCCTATCACGGTGCGTTTGCCACGCGCCGTTTCATCAACCCATACCGCATGCTCATCGGCCGCGCCGCGATCGACGTCGCGTTCATCCTCGATCATTCCGACGGCCGGCTCGACGCCGCGCGCCATTCGCGGGCCGTGGCGAGCGCCATCCCCCTGCACGCCGTCGCGGTTGATATCGACACCGCGCGCGCCGACGACCTCGCCGACCTGCATTCGGAGGAGGACCTACGGCTTGCCTTGCTGGCGTCGAGCCGCATGCCCTGGATCGGCGGTGCGCCGGTCGAGTTTCGCGGACGGCGGTGGCTCGACGGCGGGCTCGCCGAACCGATCCCGCATCAGATGGCGCTGCAGCTCGGCGCGACCCACGCGCTTGTGCTGATGACCCGACCGCTCGGGGTGTCGCGCACCGCACCGCCGCCGCTTGCCAACCGGATCATCGAGCGCCGGCTGCGCATGCTCAACCCCGTGCTCGTCGAGCTGCACCGTCGCCGCACGTCCGACTATGAGACGGTCGTGAGCGCGATCGCGGCCACGACCACCGGTCCTGGTCCGCGCCCGCCATTCGTGTACGGGCTGCGCCTGCCGCGCGGCGGACCCGAGGTCAGCCAGCTGGAGCGCCGACCCGCGGTACTCGAGGCGGCCGGGCGGCTCGCCTTGGAGCACGCCACCGCGGTGCTCGACGCGGCCGGCATCGTCACTCCGTCCGCGGCGTCGAGCATTGTGGATCACACGGTGTAGCGCTCGGGATCGCTCACTGTTCGAGCGTCCGGGCCACTTCGGCGGCCGAGACCACTTTGGTGCGGCCAGCCTCAATATCCGCCAGATCGTTTGGCAGCGATCTGCCGTCCTTTGCAATGCCGTCCCGACCGGAGAAGCAGAAGACCAGCATCCGCTTGGGTCTTCTAGTGCGCCGGGAGAGACTCGAACCCGCGACCTTCGGTTCCGCGGTTGTCTGTGGGCTCAGCTGGACCAGAGTGGGTAGGCGGCGGGCTGCATCTTGCCGTTCCAGCACCAGCCGACGACGAATCCGCCCGCCGCAAATGCTGATCCACCCATCGTTTGCTGGCCGACTGACACGCTCGTGGGCGTTGGCTCGGCGGTCGGGGAGGTCGTCGGGATTACGTAGAGTGCTCCCCCGCGGTCGGTGAACCAGAGCCTCTTCCCGCTCGGGTCGACGAGGCCGCCTTCGATAGAGAGGCTGGTGTTGGGCGTCAGCTGCAGCGAGCCAGTCACGGTCGCCGTCGTGCCGTCGAGCGTGAACGTCTCCAGGTCGTAGTGCTCGCCGTCAAAGCACACGAACGACTTGTCTGACACGAAGCCGTCGAAATCGAAGCAGTTCGCTGGCTCGAGCGTGGCGACGTTGGGACACGCGCTGGCTCCCAAAGTTGATTCGGTGCACTTGGTGGTGGAGGCCGTCGTGGGACCAAGCGTTATGTCGACTGGCGTCGGAACAAGCGTGCCCCACGTGTTGTCGGCATACGTCGCCGATATTGATCCGTCCGGTGAGCTGACCAAAGGGACGCGGAGCGGGGCTCCCTGAGGGGTGAAGCCCGCGACCATGCCGGGGCCCTCCGGCCGTGCTGAACCGCCGTGAAGCGGCGCTGACCACATCTCGTTCCCGCGACTCCACCAAAGGTCGCCGGTCACTGGATCGAATATCGGCGTTTGGTCATCTACAACCATGTCGGTGAAGACCTTGCTGCTGTGTCCGGAAAGGTTTACAAACGCGCCACCTGGGCCAACGAAGTAGCCCGCTACGTTCGATCCGTCGGACTCGGAGCTTGTGCCCGCAACCTCAGTCAGATTCGGTGAGTACAGGTAGACGCTGTCGTCATCTCCGTAGGACGGACAATCTGTTCCGACCGTGAGCAGCGGCATCCTCGCTGCACCCGTCGAGCCGTCAGTTAGGAGCTCGAGCGTCATGTCATCGTTGCCGGCGGAGTTGAAGCCTGGGACACACACGACGAGGCCGTTGGGAGGCGTCGTAGAGTGGCCGGGAGCGGCCGATGTGATCGAATGTGATCGTGACGTAGTTCCGCACCCGGCGAGTAGGAGCGCGACCAGCGCACCGGCAACAAGGTAGCGAAGCCGTCGATGTAACGCAGCTTCTCCGAATGCATCGTGGCGGCGTCGGTTCGTGCTAGTGCGCAGACACACCCGGATCCTCCATCCAACAACACGCACGCTAGCAGGACCCGGCGTTGTCCGGCAAGTCCACGCAGGTGATCCTCATTGGTCAAGCGCAACGCCGATATCACAAGGCAGCAGCTCGCAGGACTCACGAGGAGTCGGCTGAGTGCTCACGCCGGCAGCATGCGCGTCGGCTGCGCTCCCGATACGGTCTGCGTGTGTCGTACCCGTTTTGGACCGATGCGGAGCTCGCAGACCGGCGCGAGCGCGAGATCGCCGTCTTCGTCGGCCGGTGGGATCAGGTGCTCGGGTCTCGGTACCGCGAGCTGTATGAGGCCGCCGTGGGCGAGGTGTGGGAGCTGTTTCGGTGCTCAGACGATCTCCGTCATCTCGCAACCGATGAGGACTTTCTGGCGCGGCGCGAGAACAGAAATCTGCGCGCGGCGGCGCGAGCGCTGGCCGCGCCCTATCTGAGTGAGGACAACTACAAAGTCATCGCGAAGACGCTTGGCCCGACACGGCCGATCGTCGCGATGCTCGACACGCTGCGCGTGCCATGGATGAGACCTGGGCACATCGGGCACCCGACCACGACGGAGGCTGCCGATGCCGTGCACTCAACCGCTATGCAGATGGCGCTGCGGCGCCATGAGACCGAGCTGCGGGTAGGCCCGGCGCAGGATCAGGAACAGCAGGTGAGGGCGCGCCTCGTAGGTCTGGGTCTCACCTTTGTAGAGCCTGCCGCAGTCCGCGCCCGTCTGGCATCGCGCACGGGATACGACGTGGCGCAAGGGATCGAGGCGCGCAACCTCGACCTCGCGTTGCAGCCAGGAGAGTTCACGAGTGAGTTCCTCTGTGCGGGCACGAAGTGCGACATTCCGATCAGGACGACCGCCGGGCGCCTGTTCGCTCTCGAGTGCAAGGTGTCCAACTCGTCGACCAACTCAACGAAGCGGCTGATCCGCGAGGTGGTCGGCAAGGAGGGCACATGGCGGACGGCCTTCGGTCAGGACACCCTTGTCGGCGGCTACCTGGCCGGCGTCTTCTCGGTGAAGAATCTCAAGGATGCCCAGGAGCGGAGCGTGTTGCTGTTCTTCGACCACGATCCCAAGGCGCTCGACGAATTCGTGCGCGCCGACTACCAGCCGCGGTAAACGCTCAGGCTGCTTCGGCGCGCAGAGCTACGGGACGCACCGGGAGCCTGAGCAGGTCGCGTGGCTCGATCTTGCCGAGGCCACCGCCGTAAGTCCGACCGAACTCGCGGAGAATCTGAGCGTTGGCTCCGTCCGCGAGCACGGCTGCCAATGCGTCGCTGTCCACCTCTGGCTTCGCCCAGATGTTTAGCAACGATGTCATGCAGCGCGCGCCCGCCTCGTTGCGCACGAAGCGCGCGCGTTCACGCGACATGTACGTGACGAAGAAGTCCGGAGGCGGCACTCGCTCAACTCCGTACCATGGCTTGCGGGTGCGGCAGTTGAAGCGCTCGGGGAGTCCTCGAGCTTCTCCATGCTCGATGTAGGCGCGTGTGGCCAGGCTCTCGATCTCATCGAGCGGCTGGTGGCACCAGAACAGCCAGCCGCGCGCGCCGGAAGCTAGTCGCTTAGCCCAGTGCTCCCGAGTCAGTGCCTGCCGATGACCGGGCAGATCCTTGGCACCTACGACCACGGGGACGAGCACCTCGTCGGGGAGCTGCCAGCGTTCGACATCGGACTGTGTGAGGCAGAAGAAGCTGTTGTCTCCGGTCGCGATTCCGCGACGCACCCGTGCGCTGTCGCCGAGCACGGCCGTGCGCCCAACGAGGAGCCGCGCAATCCGTTCGGCGCGCGATGGCAGTAGGGGGGTCCAGGGGAGATCGGGCCGTGCCGCTTCGCGCTCGATGTCGGTCCACCGAGTGAGGGTCAGTCGCTGACCATCGAACGTCGCCTCACGGAGGCGGATACGACGCGAAGGGTGCGTCGACTTGGTTGCCACAGTGACAGCTGAGGTCGTCAGGACGCCGTCGAAGGCGAGCTCATCCATCTCGAGCACGACGATCTCCTCGATTTCGCAGGTGGCGAGCAGCACCGCCTTGATTGCCTCTCCGTAGCGAACGTCGAGGAACTCGGTCGGTGTGATGAACACGAGCCGGCCGCCATCGCGCAGTCGATGGATCGCCTCGAGGAAGAAGTACGCGTAGCTGCCGGAGAGGCTGCTGACCTCGACGTGATAGAGGTCGGCGTAGCGGCGAGCGAGGAGCTTGTGTTCGGGCGAGAGGTTGTGGTGGCGAATGTACGGCGGATTCGCGATCACGGCGTCGAATTGGTTGACTGACAGCGGCCAGCCATCCACGTCTAGGAAGTCGCCCAGCGCGATCTCGGTCGCTCCGCCTTGCTCGCCAAGCGACGCCGCGGCCAGTTCCACGGCGACAGGGTCGATGTCGCAGCCGTACCGCTGTGGGCGCGAACCGACCGAGCGCAACAAGACGCCGCCGCCCACGCCGGGGTCGAGCACCGTGTCCGGACTGGCGGCGTTGACGGCATCAGCCATGAACCGGGCGATCGGCTCGGGAGTAAAGAACTGCCCAAGCTGGTAGCGGCGCTTGCGATCGGTTACGCGCTCCAGCTCCTGCTCGGGTGTCAGGGGCATCGCCACGACCTCCATCCCTGCGATCGTAAGCTGCTCGCCGGACCGCACACCGGCCGCCGATGAGATCGGGCCCACACACGGACACCGTCGCTGCCCGCACGATCGGGACGGCTTCCGCTCGGGCGGCTCAACTCGCCACGCCGTCTGCATTAGGTGCAACCAGCTCGGTTCCGAAGGCCTCCGCCACGAGCGCCGCTTCATCCCCACGCGGCGCATAGTGCAGGTACTTCATCGTCGTCTGTACGTCGGCGCGGCCCATCCACTCCTGCACGCGGCGGATGTCGGCGTGGGAGATCATCCGCGTGCCGAACGTGTGGCGCAGGTCGTGGAACCGCAAGTGCCGCAGGCCGGCCCGCTCGAGCGCCTGGTTGTAGCGGCGTCGCAGCGCCGAGCCGTCGAGGAAGCCGCCGGCGTCGCCGAGGAACACGAGGTCGTCGTCGTCGATCGCGATCGACCGCTCGCCGAGCCGCGCGAGCGCCTGCGCAACCGGCGGCGCGAGCAGCACCGACCGTACCTTGCCCGACTTCGCGCTCGTTAGGCGGCCACCAGCGTTACTCGCCCGCACCCTCACGACCTGGCCGGCGAAGTCGACGTCGCGCATCGCGCCTCCGCCGCTTGCCAACCGGATCATCGAGCGCCGGCTGCGCATGCTCAACCCCGCGCTCGTCGAGCTGCACCGTCGCCGAACGTCCGACTATGAGACGGTCGTGAGTGCGATCGCGGCCACGACCACCGGTTCCGGTCCGCGCCCGCCATTCGTGTACGGGCTGCGCCTGGCGCGCGGCGGGCCCGAGGTCAGCCAGCTGGAGCGCCGACCCGCGGTACTCGAGGCGGCCGGGCGGCTCGCCTTGGAGCACGCCACCGCGGTGCTCGACGCGGCCGGCATCGGCTAGAACCGAGGGCCGCGTGATAGGATCGCGCGCCGATGGGGGCGACGTGGGGAGATCTGTGGCAGCGGCGAGCCGGCAGCGCGCTGGTCGCGGTCGGCTTCGCGCTGCTGGCCCTGTGCGTCGGCGCACCCGCGGCTAGCGCGACGCAGACGACTGTCGACTGCGCGCCCGGCAACTCGACCGACGCCACCAACCTCCAGAACGCGCTCAACGCCCTGTACGGCGGCAACGATGACACGCTGATCATCGACGGCATGTGCAGCGGCGCGTTCACCCTCCCGAGCCCCGACTACTACTCCTACACGATCGAGGGAGAGTCGGGAACGGTCTCAGGGTTCGACGGCGACAACGTTCAGCAAGGCGGCCCGTTGCTCTCCGGGCAGATCCAGGGCGGCTCCGCCACCACGACACTCGAGGGCCTCACGTTTGAGAACGCGGTCGCGCCGAGCGGTGGCGGGAGCTCTGCGCTGAGCGTTCAGGTGGACGAAGGCGACGTCACGCTGGATGACGACACGTTCCAACACAACGGCAGCAGCAACGCGCCGCCGGTTGCCATCACCGAGGACGCGGACGGCAACCCGTGCACGACGCCCAACGGAAACTTGACGATCGCGAGCTCGACGTTCACGAACCAGACGCTCGACGTCACGAACGAAACGTTCGGGAACCTCGCCACCGGAGCCGGTCTCGGGCTGTTCTTGGAGTGCTCCACCGACCCGGTATCGCTGACCAACAACACCTTCACCGACGACACACTTGACGCGAGCTCCAGCGATGGTGTCGGCGGCGGCTTGTCGCTATATGGCGCGGACGAAGATCCCGTTCCGGTCACTCAGCGGGGGAACGTGTTCGACTCCGATGTAGTCAATGCGTCCGGCACGCTCAAGGACTACGGCGGGGCAGGTGAATGGGACGACGGCGTCGACGTCCACAGTACAGGCGACCGGTTCACGCACAACACGCTGCCGGGCACGACAGGATCGAACTGGAGTTGGGGTGCCGGGCTCAGCATCGTCAATACCTGTGTCGTCGAGAGCAACTCACATCTTGCGACCGCGAGCACGCTCGCCGATGACGCCGTGGCGGCGAACACGATCGCCGACAGCGGCGGGGACCTCGCGGGCGACGCGCAGGGCGCCGGCATCTACCTCGGCTGCTCCCCGATCGCCGATCCTTCGCACAACAACCTCACGCTCGAGGACTCGACGGTCACCGGCAACGCGGTGACGCCGAGTGCGAGCGGTGCAGTCGCCGGCATCTACGGCGATACCTACGACACGCTGACGCTCGAGAACTCGATCCTCTACGGCGATAGCGGCGGCGCCGAGACGGATGGCTTCACGGGGACCGGTAGCTCGCTGACCGCTGCCTACTCTGATTTCTGTGGCGGCAGCTCGCCCTACGCCGGAGCGGGCAACATCTGCGCGAACCCGCAGCTCGGCGGCACGCTCGGGGCGCAGGAAACCGCCGCGAGCCCGACGATCGACGCGGGCTCGCCAGCACTGGTCCCGAACGGTCTGACAACCGACTTCTTCGACAACCCACGCGAAGACAATGGAACGGTCGGCTGTGCGACCCTCGCCGCTACCGTCGACATCGGCGCTGCCGAGTACTACAACCCGCCGCCCTGCCCCGCAGCGCAGACCACGCCGGCAGCGCTGACCACGCCAGAACCGACCATCACAGACCCCACTCAGACCCACACGAAGTGGACCGACGGCAGCGCCCAAGCCACGATCTCACGCAAACACAAGAAGCCAAAGCTCCCGGTCGGCACGACGTTGGGCTTCACGCTCAACGAGCAGGCAACCGTCACGCTGACCTTCACCGAGCGGGTGTCGGGGCGCAACGTTCACGGCACTTGCGTCGCGCAAACCAAGAAGAACCGCAAGCACCACGGCTCGTGCACGCTGACCAAGGCCGCCGGCACGCTCACCTTCGCCGGGCAGGCTGGCGCCGACAGCGTGACGTTCGACGGCCTGCTCCAGAACGGCACGAAGCTCGGGCCCGGCAGCTACACGGTCGCGATCGGCGCTACCACCGCGGGCGAGACCGCGACGCCGGCAACCCTCAGCTTCACCATCGCCAAGAGCTAACCGGCCCGCGCTACGAACCCCGCACCACCGCGGGTGCTCGCTCCCGCCTTCGCCCAGCTCGCCCGCCAACCCGCGTCGAGCGAGCTTCGAAGCCGGCACCGCCGCCGGAGCGCTCTGCCATAATCGTCCACGGATGGGCGCCGTGGGGGCACTACTCAGCCGCAGGACACTGGCAGCGTCCGCGTTGTTGATTGCCGCCGCTGCGGCGCTTGCGCTGCTTGTCGCTCGGGCGGACGCGACAGGCACGACGCTGTACGTATCGCCGAGCGGGCCTAAGTCCGGGTTGTGCACGCAGGCGGTGCCATGCAACTTCGTTTACGCGATCGAGACGGTCGCCACGAACGGCGACACGGTGCAGTTCGAGCCGGGCCAGGTCTACGACTTCAACCCCAGTGGCACCGACAGCATCATCCAGGTCGGGGAGGGCATTACGCTGCAGGGCACGCCCGGCCAGCCGCTACCGGCGATCGTGCAGACGGCGCCCTACTCCGGCTCTTGCAACTGTCCAACGATGGAGCTCGGCGGTTCGTCGAGCGAGCCCGACGTGCTCCGCGATCTCGAGGTTGAACAGCCGGCCAGCGGCACTGACGGCAGCACAGACGGCGGCGGAGCGCTTGCCATCAGTCAGGGCGATACCGTCGAGCGCGCGGTGCTTACGGGGGTCAACGACGGCATGTACTTCAGCGACAGCTCGCCCACGGTGCCGGGGATCGTGCGCGACAGCTTGATCCTCGCCACCGGGCTCAACGGGGTCGCGGTCGGCGCCGAAAACGCAGGCACCGGCGAATCCGAACTGGAGGGTGACACGGTGATCGCCAGCGGCGCCGACGGGATCGGGATCGAGGCGCTGACCGACGACAACGGTGAGCCAGCGTCGGTCACCGCGACCAACACGATCGCGCAGGGAGGCGAGCTAGATCTGTACGCAGAGTCCGACAGCAACACTTCGGCGATGATTACCACCCATTACTCGGACTTCCGCCCCTATCCGCACTCCGAGGCGCTCGACTTCAGCAGCGGGACGGCCACGCTGGCCACCACCGACCACTCCCTGAGCGCCACACCGCTCTTCGCGTCGGCTAGCAACTACCACGAGGCTGCGGACTCGCCGACAATCGGCGCCGGCACGACGGTCGGCCTGACGGGGTTGAACGCACTAGACGACGCACCTCGTCTGACCGGCTCGGTCACTGACATCGGTGCCTACGAGTACCAGGCTCCGACCGCGACCGCGACGCCTTCGGTGACCTCGACGGTCCTCGGCAATGCGATCACCTTCACCGGGGCGGCTACGGACGCCAACCCCGGCGCGGGGACACCCTCCTACAGCTGGCATTTCGATGATGGCACCACGGCGACCGGTGCTGTCGTCTCGCACACCTTCACGACGACGGGAGCGCACTCCGCGACGCTGACGGTGAGCGACGGCTCGCCCTACTCGGCCACGGCCAACGCCTCCGTGACGGTGGTCGCTGCCCCGATAACGGCCGCCTCGCCGGCGATCACGGACGCCTCGCTCAAGCTGCAGCAGCCGAAGTCTGCGAAGGGGAATTCCAAGGCCAAGCCATTCGGCGCCAAGCTGTCTTTCATGCTGAACAGCTCAGCCAGCGTCAACGCCACGATCACGAAACTGCTCAAGGGCAAACGCATCAAAGGCAGGTGCGAGAGCGTGCTGCTCAAAGCATCGGCCGCGAAGAAGACGGCTTGTCCGACAAGCAAGGCGTTCGAGAGCTTCACGCTGAGCGGCGTCTCCGGTGCCAACATGGCGACCTTCCCAAGTAACGGGGCCTCCAAGCACCTGCCTACCGGTCAGTACCGCCTCACCCTCACCGCCGTGAGCGGCGGCATCAGCTCACCGGCCGTAACGATCACATTCACCGTCAAGTAGGAACCAACACAGAGCGCCCACGAAGAAGAAGACGACAAGGAAGGACTGAGCCGGCCCAGCGCGATTGGGCCGCCTTCAGCGACTCCCACGTCGGCGGTCGCCGTACACTAGATGGCGTGTCGCGCGTCCGAATACTCCGGCCGATGGGCTTGATTGCCATCGTGTGCTTTGCGCTGACCGTGGGCTCGACTACCACGCGCGCTTCGGCGGACGGAGCTCCGCCCCCGGACTGCGCCCACTATATGAACTATGCGGGCAGTGGCATCCCGCCGGGCAGCGGCATCCCGCCGTGGGGATTCCACGCTTCGCAGTCGTTCCCCGGAGGGGGGAGCGGGTTCGCGTGGGGCTGGGGGGACGTCAACCTGGATACGAGCTGGATCTCCGGCAAGATCTGCCAGGACGTTTACGCTGGCGACCAGCCTGTCCGCAGGATCGGGGTGAAGGTCGGGCCGCACATCAGCTATCAGTCCCACTACGCGGTGATGTGGGGCTACGCGGGGAACCTCATCAAGACCTCGTTGAAGGTCACCTCGAGCACGGATCCCGGGTGCGCGATCGGGACGCGCGGACACATAACCATGTTCGCCAGCTACAACGGAGTCCGCAGCGACAGCATGCACTTCTTCTTTGACGCCGGCTGCCACCACCAGGATCACCTCTACCACGGTCCCCAGGTAGACGCACAAGTCCCGCCGCTCTAACAGGGACGGATCGAAGCACGTGCCGGACGCAGCCAGCGCTCGTTCGGGGCCGGCGTTCCTCCAGAGGTGATCACCCCACGGCGACCTCGCGGCCGGTCGGTTCAGGATCGCGATGCTGCTTGGCTGGGTCGCCTACGCCATCCCCAGCGGCGCTGCCTTTCTTCTCTCGGATGCATCAGGCGGATTGTCCCCGTGTCACAGGATGCGCTGAGCCGCACCACGGGGAAGCCCGGAATTGGCTCCTCGAGGGTGCTACTGACAGCGGCGCTCCTCCCCACCTGTCGGACGTCGAGACCCCGGGGAGCGATGACGGTGATCGACCCCATGCTGATGTGGACGACGATCTCGACATCCCAGGCATCGAACTCGGCTTTGGTCAGATCAATGGTCACGGCGCCCATGCCCGTGCGGATCTTGGTGAGACGGCCCACCTGCCAGCGGCCCTCGAGGCGAACCTCGCCCATCGAGGTGGAGATCTCCAGCGGCTCTTGACGCCGCCGTGCCGCCGGAGTGAATTCGACCGGGGGCGGCAGGCTGCGAACCACGGAGGCGAAGTCGGCATGGGTGCGGGCCCCCAACAGCCCGTCGAGGGCTCTTTGAAAACGGTCCAGATCCACCTTGTCGCTGGCCAAGAGCCCCTGCAGGACGTCGATCCCGCGCTGCCGCAGCTCGTCGGACATCGGAGGTTCGGTCTCGACTGGGAGCTTGTCGTCGTTCACGACAGCACAATATCGTCGGATGTCCGTGCTGCCGCAAGCGCAGGGCCAGCGCACCGTCTCGTGACATACGCGCGATGCGCCACACGACGGCGGGCGACCGTACCGCTGCCGCGCGGAGCATGCCGCTGGCTCTTTCGACGCGCCCGGAGAGATTCGAACCCCCGACCTTCGGTTCCGTAGACCGACGCTCTATCCAGCTGAGCTACGGGCGCAATGCTCGCCCAAGTGTAAAGCCCGGGCGACCTCGATCAAGCTCAAGCCGTCCGGCCGCCATCCGATCATCCTCGAATGGCGCCTGCCGAGCTCAACCCTCCCGTCGAGCTCACCCCCAAGGAGTACGAGAAGGAGCTGCTGCACCTGCAGACAGAGCTCGTCTACATGCAGGAGTGGATCGTCGCCACCAACAGCCGCCTGGTCGTCCTCTTCGAGGGCCGCGACACGGCGGGCAAGGGCGGCATCATCAAGCGGATCACGGCCTTCCTCAACCCGCGCACCTGCCGCGTTGTCGCCCTGCCGACGCCGAGCGAGCGCGAGCGCACCCAGTGGTACTTCCAGCGCTACGTTCCCCACCTCCCGGCCGCCGGCGAGATGGTGCTGTTCGATCGCAGCTGGTACAACCGCGCCGGCGTCGAGCACGTCATGGGCTTCTGCACGCAGGCCGAGTACGAGGAGTTCCTGCGCTTCTGTCCGGCCTTCGAGCAGGCCCTTCAGAACGACGGGATCATTCTGCTCAAGTACTGGCTGTCGGTCAGCGACGAGGAGCAGGAGCGCCGCTTCAAGAAGCGCCTGTCCGACCCGCTGAAGCGCTGGAAGTTCTCCCCGACCGACATGCAGGCCCGGGCCCGCTGGGTCGACTACGCCGAGGCGAAGGACCACATGTTCGCCTACACCGACACCGAGCCGTGCCCCTGGCGCGTCGTGGAGGCGGACGACAAGCGCACCGCGCGCCTCAACCTGATCAGCGATCTGCTCACCCGCGTCCCCTACGAGCACGTCAGGGAGACGGTCCCTTCCGAGCTCCCCGCACGCCAGTCGCGCGAGTACATGCGTCCCCCGAAGTCAACCCAGCGCCTCGTCGAAACTCGTTACACCGTCGTCAAGTAGGCCCTGTCTTTGGGCGGTCTGTCTGGGCCGCCCGCGCAGCTCTTCACGAAGTTGCGCTCTACTTGACGGTGAAGGTCTCGCTGACGGGCTGCGAGCTGAGGCTGCCGTTGACGGCGGTGAGCGTGATGCGGTAGTGGCCGGCGGGCAGCTTCCTGGGGATCGAGCTGCTGGGGAAGGTGGCCGTGTTCGCCCCGGAGCTCCCGTTGAGTGTGAAGTGCTCCACGGTTCGGGTCTTGGGGCACGCGGCGAGCTTCTTGCCGTCGGCAGACCGTAGGAGCATCGCTTCGCAGCGACCGTTGACGCGCTTGCCCTTCAGCTGCAGCGTGATCGTCCCGTTGACGGTCGCCCCTTCGTTGAGCGTGTAGGACACGGCTCCGCTGAAGCGCTTGGCCTTGGTCTTGCCCTTGGCGGGCTTCGGCTGGTGGACGCTCAGTGACACGCCGGTGAGCGTCGGCGTGACCGGCGCCGCCGTCATCGACACCGAGGTCGTGGCGGTCGCTGTGTGCGGAGAGCCGTCGCTGACGGTCAGCGTGGCGGTGTGGGGTCCGGGCGTGGTGAAGGTGTGGCTGACGGAGGCTCCGCTCGCGCTCCCGCCATCGTCGAAGTGCCAGCTGTAGGTCAGCGGGCCACCGCCCGGGTTCGGGTCCGAGCCCGTCCCGGTGAACGTCACCGGCGTCCCGACCTCCGCCGAGCTGACCGACGGGGTTGCCGTCGCGGTGCCCAGCGGCTGGTACTCGTAGGCGCCGATGTCGGTGTCGCCGAGGACGCTGCGCGGCAGGCCGGCGAAGTCGAGGCTGCCGTCGTCGGTCGCGTCGTTCAGCCCCGCGTCGATCGTCGGCGAGCTCCACAGCTCGGCGTAGTCGCCGTCGGCCGGATCGACGAAGGCCGGCGACGCCGTGACGCGCCCGCCGCCGTTGGTGATCGTGGCGACGCCATTGGTCTCTGGCTGCGTGAGCGGGTTCTGGTAGGCGGAGTCGGTCAGCGTGATCGTGGCTGTGGAGGTGCCCGAGCTGTCGTTGTCCGCGGACACCACGACGTCGTTGCCGCCGGCGGCGTTGTAGGCGATCACGTTCTGCGCGGTGAAGGTCTGGGTGGGGCTGTCGGTCGGGGTGGCTAGCGTGTAGTAGAGATCGATGTCGATCGCGGCGCCGCCTGTCTGCGTCGCGATGAACGTGTCGTTGTAGTAGTGCTCGGTTCCCGAGCCGCCGTTGGAGTTGATCCCCGCGGCGGCCCCATCCGCTCCGGTGTTGACCAGCACGCTGTTGGTGAGCGTGCCGTCGTCGCACTGGCAGAGCATGCCGCCGCTGGCGTCTCCGGTGATCAGCACGTGATCGATGTCGCCCTCGTCATTGATCACCTCGCCGCTGCCGGCCGTTCTGTCGAGGTCCAGGTACGAAACGTCCGTCCCGCCGCCGGAATACAACTCTCCAGTGCCCGTGAAGTCGATGGTCGGCATCGATCCTCCCAGCGCGCCCTCGATGGTGAGCGGGACCGAGGGGGCAGAGATGCTGCTGTTGACGATCGAGTAGGTGCCGGGCTCGACGATCACCACGTCACCACTGCCCGCGCCCGTGATCGCTGTGGTCAGGTCGCAGGCGTTCGCCGGCGTGCTGCAGTCGCCGCCGCCGCTCGCCGACGCGTACCGCGTCGCCGCCAGCGCGGCCGCCGGCGTGAGCGCCACAAACAGCGCCGTCAGCGCGGCGCAGCGCGCGACGCGGCGCGGGCCATGCCCAGCCTTCCCCCGTTCATTGACCATCGCGCACAGCATGCCACACTGCCCGCGGCGCGAGGCTTGTTGGGTTACGCGATCGCGGGCGCCTTGGGCAGCCGCGTCAGCGCGTCGTTCATCTCCTCCTCGGAGAACTCCGGATCGTCGAGCTCGCCGGCGAGGTAGGTGTCGTAGGCGGACAGGTCGAAGTGGCCGTGTCCGGACAGGCCGAACAGGATCACGCGGGCCTCGCCCGCTTCACGCGCCGCCTCCGCCTCCGCCACTACCGCGCGGATCGCGTGGGCCGGTTCCGGCGCAGGAATGATCCCCTCGGTGCGTGCGAACCGCACGGCCGCCTCGAAGGTCTCGTTCTGGCGGTACGCGCGCGCCTCGACGACGCCGGCGCGGACCAGGCCACAGAGCATCGGAGCGTCGCCGTGGTAGCGCAGCCCTCCGGCGTGCATCGGCGGCGGCACGAAATCGTGTCCGAGCGTGTACATCGCCATCAGCGGCGTCAGTCCGGCGGTGTCGCCGAAGTCGTAACGGTAGGCCCCGCGAGTGAGCGTGGGGCAGGCAGCCGGCTCGGCGGCGAGGAATCGCGTCTTGGCCTCCCCGCGCAGGACGCGGCGCACGAACGGAAAGGTGAGCCCGGCGAAGTTCGAGCCGCCGCCAACGCAGCCGATGACCACATCGGGCTCCTCGCCGGCCATCGCCATTTGCGCTATCGCCTCCTGGCCGATCACCGTCTGGTGTAGGAGGACGTGGTTGAGCACCGAGCCCAGCGAGTAGTTGGTGTCCTCGCGCGAGGCTGCAGCCTCGACCGCCTCGGAGATCGCGATACCGAGCGATCCGGTCTGGTGCGCCTGCTGGTTACGCCCGGCCTCGGTGAGCGTGCTCGGCGAGCGGTGCACGGTGGCGCCCCAGGTCTGGATCATCGAGCGACGGTAAGGCTTCTGGTCGTAGCTCGATCCGACCATGAAGACCTCGCACTCCAGGCCGAACAGCGAGCACGCAAACGCGAGCGCGGAACCCCACTGGCCGGCTCCGGTCTCGGTGGCGAGCCGGCGAACGCCGGCTTTGGCGTTTTCGTATGCCTGCGGGACGGCGGTGTTGGGCTTGTGCGAGCCGGCCGGCGAGACACCCTCGTACTTGAAGTAGATGTGCGCCGGCGTATCGAGCTCCCGCTCCAGTCGTCGCGCGCGGTACAGCGGCGTCGGGCGCCACAGCTTGTACGCCTCGCGGACCTCCTCGGGGATCTCGATCTCCGGCTCAGGCGAGACCTCCTGCAGGATCAGGCCCATCGGGAAGATCGGGCTCAGGTCATCCGGGCCTGCCGGCTCCAGCGTCCCAGGGTGAAGCGGCGGCAGCGGCTCGCCCGGCAGGTCTGGCAGCAGGTTGATCCAATGGGTCGGGATCTCCCGCTCGGACAGCAGGTACTTGACCGTCTCGTCACTCATGGCTCCTCCTCGGATGGGCTCTGCGGCAGCCTAGACGTTGGCTCGCGTCGCTGCCTGGACGTGTGCGCGCGGGCGCTACTGATGGGGCCGGTCAGACAGCGGAGGGGCCGGGATTCGAACCCGGGGGACGGGGGTTGCCCGCCCAACGGTTTTCAAGACCGTCGCATTCAACCGCTCTGCCACCCCTCCAGTGCGGAGGAGATGATCGCACGGGCACCTGGCCGCCATCGCCATAGGCGGCGGCGCTTTACACTGATCCAGCCCCGGAGAGGTGGCCGAGAGGCTGAAGGCACTCGCCTGCTAAGCGAGTATGGGGCGAAATCTCCATCGCGGGTTCGAATCCCGCCCTCTCCGCTGGTTGCCCGTGATGACGATGCATCCGGGCATCGCCGACCGGTGAGCCGTCCGCCGCGCGCGGTCGTCGTGCCCGGTTGGGCGAGGGAAGTGTCAGCTGGTCCGGCCCTCCCACACCTAGCTCTCCTCGAGCAGCGTGGGGGTAAGCCGCTCCTCTACGATTCCCCCAGCCTCAGACCGCGACACCTTGTAGGCCGCCTTGTCCACGGTGTCGGCGATGACCGCGTGGACATCGGTTCCCACGTAGTGGATGGCAACACCGTCGTCGGTCGCGTAGCCGAACGGCAGCGTCTCGTCCTGGATGAGCTCCTGGAATAGCGGCCGCCGTCCTGGATCGCTGTCGTAGTGGACCGCGCTGGAGAACGGCAGCAGGCCAAGGCCATTCGTGACCGCTCTCAGCTCCGGCCCGAACGAGTCCGTCGTGCCGCCGACGTGCCAGCAGATCGAGCCCGCACTGATGCCAGCCAGCACTATGCCGCGCTCCCACGCCTCGGTCAGGATCCGGTCAAGCCCGTGCGCGCGCCAAACAGCGAGCAGGTTGACGACCGACCCACCGTGAACCCAGATCATGTCCTGGTTCAGCAGATGGGGTTCCGGATCGACGTTCGGCATCTCGAAGAGCTGTACGTGGCTGGCATCGATGCTCTCGCCAGAGGTTGCGCCATAGAAGCCGCGTAGTCCCAGCATGCTGTCGCCGTGCGCGGTGCCGAGCCAGCACAGCTTCGGACGAGGCTTGCCGGTCAGCGAAAGGGCGTACCGGACGACGGGACCGAGTCGCCACTGGAAGAGGTTCGCCTCCGTGTCCTTGAAGCCGGCGCTGCCGGCAACGATGTGACGTCCTTCCATACGCCCCAGTTTGCGTCACCTATCCAACGGCGTCAACGGATGTGCGCGGTCGGACGCCTTTCGCAATAGCAGCAAATGTGCCAATCTAGTTCTATGCCCGGGTCGAGTGATGCGGGATGGGAGCCGCTTTTCTGGAGCGTCTTCGAGGTTTCGGCGAACCCCGTTGTGCTGGTTGACCAGGATCGCGTCATTGTCGACGTCAACGCCACGGGGTGCGAGCTGGTCGGCGTGCCGCGCGACGCAATGATCGGGATGCTGGTGGACCAGTTCGTGGCGCCGCACGAGCGGACGGCGGTGGCGGCCGGCTGGCGCGAGCTATGGGCCACGGACATGTGGTACGGCGAACGGGACCTGATCGCGGCGGACAGCTCACATGTCCACGTCGAGTACGCCGCGCGAATCGGGGAAATCGGCGGGCGGCAGGTAGCGGTGTTGGTCGGTATGGCGGTCGGGCCGTTGGAGCATGAGTCTGAGGCCGCGCCGGCCGTGCAGCTCGGCGAGCTGACGCCACGCGAGCGCGAGGTTCTGTCTCTCGTGGCGCTCGGCAACACGAGCTCTGAGATCGCGGAGCTGCTTGTGATCTCGAATGACACGGTGCGCACCCACGTCCGCAATGCGATGGCGAAGACCGGTGCGAGGACGCGCGCGCAGCTGGTGGCGATGGCGCTCGCCGACCGTCTACTCGTTGGCGGCGGCTGACAGCGCCCCTCCAGCGGAAGGTCGCGGCCGTCTGACAAGATCACTCGTCTGCGGTATTGCGGCGACCCGCACTTGCATCCACCATGTAGGGGCGCCGCAAGCCCATCGACTGTCTGCGCTTCGAGCAGGCGTCGATCAAGCCGCATCGGGGCTGCCGCGGACAGTCTCTCCCGTCTTCAGGGAGTCATCACGGGACCAGGACTGGTCGTCCTGAGTTCGCTTCGTCCTGCATCGCCCGATTGGCCTGGTGCCTGGGGATCCGGACATCGACCAAAGGGGAGATCCAATGCCGCATACGTTGCCGTTTCACTCGATCAAGCCGGGCAGACCCCAGGTGTTCCACAACAACACCGCGTGCGAGGAGGGCAAGCGCGCGGAGGGCCCGCACTGGTGTGCCGGAGACGGCGGCCGTCGCCTCTGCGAAGTCTGCGCGCGACTCAACGCCGAGGGCAGGTAGGCGCGCAACGCCGCCCGTCGAATCGGCGGGCGATCCTCGAGCGCGCTAGCTTCGAGACCAAAGGATCATCCCCTCCTCGCGCTCCGTGCGCCGCCGCGCAGCTCCGCGAGCAACCGCCCCGCCGCGCCGCGCGCGCCGTTGACGCACTGCGCCACACCGATGCCTCGAAGCGCCGCCCCAGCGAGCTCGACACCACCCAGCTTCGCCAGCTCCGCCTCGATCAGGCCGACACGGTCGAGATGCCCAGGCGCGTACTGCGGCATGGCCGCCGGCCACCGCGTGACGCGGGCGGCGGTCGGAGTGCCCCGCAGACCGAGGGCTTCACGCAGCTCCTCGCTGACGAGCGCCACGAGCGTGTCGTCGTCCATCGACGAGGCTGCCGTCTCGCTTCCGCGCCCGATCGCGCAGCGCAGCCGCAGCTGGGTGTCGTCCGCCAGATGGGGCCACTTGAGCGAGGAGAAGGTGCACGCGCCGACCAGGCGGCCATCGACGTGCGGCACGAGGAAGCCGCTCACGCTCGGCGGCGAAGCCAGCGCCGATCCACCGAACACGAGCGAGACGATGATGACCGAGGCGTACTCGATGCCCGCCAGCTCATCGGCTGCCTGCGGGCTGAGCGGGCGCAGCATCACAGCAGCGCCGTCTGCCGGCACGGCGACGAGCACGCCATCGACATTCAGCGGCTCCCCGCTGGCGAGCGCGACTCGGTAGCCGCCTTCGCCCACGCGCGTGAGGCTCTCGACGCGAGTGCTGCTACGGACCTCGACTTCGGCTATCTCCTCTGAGAGGCGCGCCGCCAAACGCTCCAGACCGCCGGTCAGCGTCATGAACATCGGGCCTTCTCGGGTGGGCGGCTTGGCCGCGAGCAGCGAGCGAATCAGGCTCGCGCGCTTGCGACTCATCGCGTCCAGGACGGGGGCGGTGGCCCGCAGGCTCAGCTGGTCGCTGTCGCCGGCATAGATCGTTCCGAGCAGAGGATCGACGAGTCGTTGCAGGGTTTCGCGGCCTAGGCGACGCCGGATCAACTCTCCCACCGAACGATCGCCGTCGACGTGGGCCGCCGGCAGGACGAGGTCCAACGCCGCCCGCGCAACTCCAGCGGGCGAGACGATGCCCGAGCGCAGGACCGGCCCGATCCCGTCGGGGAACCCGCTGAGGATGCCTACGGGGAGCGGGCGCAGCCGGCCACGCGTCCACACGCAGGTGTTCGCCTCGAGCGAGCCGACCAGCTCGTCGCCCAGCCCCAGCTCGCGGCAGAGCTCGATCGCCCACGGGAGCCCGGCGAACAGCGCTTCTGCGCCGACGTCGATCGGCATCCCCGCGATCACCTCCGTGCGGAGATTGCCACCCAAGCGCTCCCCGGCCTCCAGCAGGATGACTTCCGGTCGCTTGCCGCTCGCCTCGCGGGTCAGGAAGTACGCGCCGGCGAGGCCTGTGATTCCGCCGCCGATGACGGCCACGCGCGGACCGACGCTCATGCGCTGACGCTGCGCACCTTGGCGAGGACCACGTCGGCCAGTGTGCACAGGAAGGCGGGATCGGTGTTCGGCGATTGCGTGCGGGCAAACGGAAGCCCCGCGGCGTCGGCTCGCGCCCGGCACTCGATGTCCAGGTCGTAGACGATCTCCAGGTGGTCTGACACGAAGCCCGCCGGACACACCAGCAGGCCGCGAGCGCCCCGCGCGGCCAGGCTGTCCACGACCGTCAGGATGTCGGGGCCCAGCCACGGCTCCTCGGTGCGTCCCGCACTCTGCCAGGCCGTGGAGCAGTGGGGGAGTCCCGCTTCGAGCGCCACGGCCTGGGCGGTTTCGAGCAGCTGCGCCGGATACGGATCGCCGGCCGCCACGATGCGCGTCGGCAGGCTGTGGGCGCTGAACACGACCTCGACCTCGTCCCTCCGCTCCGCCGGGAAGCCACCGAGCCCGTCGCGCACCCGGCTCGCCAGTAGCGAGACATACCCGGGTGCGAGATGCCACTGCTCGATGAAGTCCAGCTCGAGTCGATCGCCGGCAGCCGTGCGCGCGCGGTCGATGTACTCCCCGACGCTGAGCGCCGAGTAGTGCGGAGCGAGCACCAGTCCGACGGCGCGGCTCGCGCCGGCGCCAGCCAGGTCGGCCACGGCGTCCTCGATGAAGGGCGGCGCGTGCTTGCAACCGAGCCGGACCTGGAAGGCATCGCCGAGCAGTTGCTGGAGACCGCTGGCCTGTCCGAGCGATATGTCCAATAGCGGCGAGCTGCCCCCGATCGCCCGGTAGCGGTTCGTCAGCTGCTCGAGCAGTTCCGGCGTCGGCGCCCTGCCGCGGCGAATGTGCGTGTAGTACGCCGCCACGTCGTCGAGCGTCGCCGGCGTTCCGTACGCCATCACGAGTACGCCGGTCAGCTCAACCATTGGCTGGATGCGGCGCTGGCTCGAGCCCGCCTCCGCCGGGGACACCCTGCTCACCGACGAGCTCGACGATCCGCTTGAGCGTGTCGGGCGAGGTCGCCGGTAGCACGCCGTGGCCGAGGTTGAAGACATGTCCGCGACCCCCGCCACGGCGGAGCACGTCGAGCACCTGCTCCGCCGCGACCGGCCAGGGCGCCAGGCAGACCGCCGGGTCGAGGTTGCCCTGGACCGCCACCGACGCTCCCAGCCGGGTCCTGGCGACATCGAGCGGCACCCGCCAGTCGACCCCGACCACGTCCGCTCCAGCCGTGGCGAACAGCGATAGCAGCTCGCCGCTGCCGACACCGAAATGGATGCGCGGCACGCCGAGGTCGGCTGTCCCCTCGAAGATGCGCCGCGCCGCGGGAAGCACGTACGTGCGATAGCTCTCGGGGCTGAGCACGCCGGCCCAGCTCTCGAACAGCTGCACTGCCTGTGCCCCGGCCGCCACCTGGGCGCGCAGCGTCGCGATCGCCACCTCGGCGAGCAGCTCGAGCAGCTCCCGCCACAAGGGCGAATCGTCGTACATCAATGCGCGCGTTCGCGTGTGCGTCTTTGACGGGCCACCCTCGATCAGGTAGGTCGCGAGCGTGAAGGGCCCGCCCGCGAAGCCGATCAGGGGGACATCGAGCTCTGCGACGGCGAGGCGCACCGCCTCGGCCATGTAGGGAGCGTCCACCTCCGGCTCGAACCGCCGCAGGCGGCGCAGGTCTGCGCGGGTGCGCACGGGCTCTCCAATCACTGGGCCGATGCCGGGGTCGATCGTCACGTCGATGCCGATCGCCGCCAGCGGCACGGTGATGTCCGAGAAGATGATCGCCGCGTCGACGCCGAGCCGGCGCACGGGCTGGACTGTCACCTCCGCGGCGAGCGCCGGGCTGCGGCAGATCTCGAACAGGCCGGCGTGCTCGCGTATCGCCCGATACTCCGGCAGTGATCGTCCTGCCTGGCGCATGAACCAGACCGGCACTCGCTCGGTCGGCTCGCCGCGAAAGGCGCGCAGAAGCACCGAGTCACGGCGCCGCTCTGCGGTCTGGGGCTGCTCAGCGCGCACGACGACCACCTCGCCAACCCTAGAGGATCGCCCGCCCTCCTCGCCATCCGCGCCAGGCCGCTCCGCCGCTGGCGGGTACTACGGACCCTCGAAGGTGCATTCCACGGATACAGGACGGCCCCCTGGGCCTACGATGGCTTCCCAATGAGCGACAGCTCGATCCGCACGCACCATCTGGGAGTTGCCGCGCACGCCGCCCGTTCTGAGCGCGACGCGCGGATGATGGACATCGATCTCGATCGCGCGCCGTTCACGATCGCCTGGGAGGTCACGCGCGCGTGTGCCTACGCCTGCGTGCACTGTCGCGCCGATGCGCAGCCTCGCCGCGATCCGCGCGAGCTGGATCGTGAGCAGGCCGGCGCGCTGATCGACGCACTTGCCGGTTTCGGCACACGCCCGATCCTCGTCCTGACCGGGGGCGATCCGCTGATGCGCCGGGACCTCTTCGAGCTCACCAGGCGCGCCACCGATGGTGGACTGCGGGTTGCACTCACGCCGACGGCGACGGCGCTCGCCACCTCCAAGCGCATGCTCCAGGCGCGCGAAGCCGGCGTGCGGCGCGTCGCCTTCAGCGTGGACGGCGCCGACACTGCGACGCACGACGCCTTCCGTGGCTTCGCCGGCTCGTTCGAGCGCACGCTGACCGGGATCCGCAACGCCGCCGAGGCTGGGCTTCCGCTGCAGATCAACACGACCGTCTGCGCTGCCAGCCGCCCCGCGTTGGAGCGACTGGTGCCGCTGCTCTGCGAATGGGACGTTGTGCAATGGTCGGTCTTCTTCCTCGTGCCGACGGGCCGTGGTAGCGGCCTGGAGATGCTCAGCGCGGCAGAGCATGAGCAGACCCTGAGCTGGCTGTGCGATCTGTCGCCGACCGTGCCGTTTGACATCAAGACCACCGCCGCGCCCCAGTACCGGCGCGTCTGCCATCAGCGCCGTCGACGCACGGCCGGGGCCGGCTTCCGCTTCGCCGACGGGCTCGACCGCCCAGATCAGGCCAAGGGCGTCAACGACGGCCGCGGCTTCATGTTCATCTCCCACCGCGGCGAGGTGATGCCATCGGGCTTCCTGCCCGTCAGCGCCGGCAACGTGCGCACTGACAGCCCGGTCTCGATCTATCGTGACTCCCAGCTGTTTCGCGAGCTTCGCAATCCCGAGTCGCTCAAGGGCAAGTGTCGCGCTTGCGAGTTCCGCCACGTGTGCGGTGGCAGCCGCGCGCGCGCCTACGCCGTGACCGGCGACTACCTCCAGTCGGATCCGAGCTGTGCGTACGAGCCGGCCGCGACGGCCGGCTCGCAGCAGAAGTGACGGCGCCGCAGGGCGCTATGCGACCGCGACGGCCGCGCGGCCGGCGTAGCGGGCCCGGTCGCCGAGCTGCTCTTCGATGCGCAGCAGCTGGTTGTACTTCGCTCCGCGCTCGCTGCGTGCCGGCGCGCCCGTCTTGATCTGGCCGGCGCCGGTGGCCACGACAAGGTCGGCGATGAACGTGTCGTCGGTCTCGCCGGAGCGGTGTGAGACGACGCAGCGGTAACCGGCCTTGTGGGCCATCTCGATCGTGTCGAGCGTCTCGGTCAGGGTGCCGATCTGGTTGAGCTTGATCAGCACTGAGTTGGCGATGCCGCGGTCGATGCCTTCCTTGAGGATCGCCGGGTTGGTGACGAAGATGTCGTCGCCGACGAGCTGGAAGCGGCCGCCGAGACGGTCGGTGAGCAGCTTCCAGCCGTCCCAGTCCTGCTCAGCCATGCCGTCTTCGAGTGACAGCACCGGATAGCGGCCGAGGACGTCCTCCCAGTAGTCGACCATCTCCTCCGAGGACAGTGAGCGGCCCTCGGCAGCCAGCTCGTAGTGGCCGTCCTTGTAGAACTCGCTGGCCGCCGGGTCGAGGCAGATCGCGACGTCCACGCCCGGCTTGTAGCCCGCGGCCTCGATCGAGGTGACGAGCAGCTCGAGTGGTGCTTCGTTTGTGGTCAGCATCGGTGCGAAGCCGCCCTCGTCGCCGACGCCGCTCGCCAGGCCGCGGCTCTTCAGCGTGCTGGCCAGCTGGTGGTAGACCTCGGCGCCCATCTGCACCGCCTGCGCGATGGTTTCCGCGCCGACCGGGGCGACCATGAACTCCTGGAAGTCCACGTTGTTGGCGGCATGCACGCCACCGTTGAGGACGTTCATCATCGGTACCGGCAGCAGCGTGGCTTCCGCGTTCAAATGCCGCCACAGCGGCAGGCCGGCGTCCGCGGCTGCGGCGCGGGCGGCCGCCATCGACACGCCGAGGATCGCGTTCGCGCCGAGCCGGCTCTTGCCGTCGGTGCCGTCGAGCGCGATCAGCTTCTCGTCGAGACCGCGCTGCTCGGAGGGGTCGAGGCCGACGACCGCCTTCGTGATCTCTCCGTTCACGTTGGCAACAGCCTTCTGGACCCCCTTGCCGCCATAGGCCTTGCCACCGTCGCGCAGCTCGAGCGCTTCGCGAGTGCCGGTCGAAGCTCCGGACGGCACGGCTGCACGACCGAAGGCGCCGCTGTCGAGCGTTACGTCCACCTCCACCGTCGGGTTCGCGCGAGAGTCGAGAATCTGCCGGGCGTGGACGGCGGCGATGGTGCTCATAGGTGCTTCGCTCCAAATCAGCTAGGGATCATGAAGGGTCATTGTATGTGCCACGACGTCTCCAAGCCGGCCTCGCAGCTCGCTGCCAGGGGCTTCAACGGTGCTTCGAACGGCCTGTGGCGACGGTCAGCCGGTGGTGCAGCGAGGAGCCGGCGAGCCGATCGGTGGGCTACTGCCCCTCGCGCAGCCGCCGCAGGAACTCCTCCGCGCGAGCGCTCTCGACGCGGCCTTTCGTGGCGCGGGCGAGGGCCGCATCGAGTTGCCTGCGGACCTTCTTCGGGTCGAGGTCGTCGAGCAGCGAGGGTGAGGCGAGGGACAGCCAGCCGCGGCCGATCTCACGTTGCAGCCCGGCGAGCGGCTTCTTTGACCACACCCGGTCGGCAGCGAATGCGGCCATTGCACCGTAGCCGACGTGCAGCGGGATCCTCAACTCGAGCCCGTCCCCTCGCCACAGCAGCGCGGCTCCATTCCAGTCCAGGCGTGACGCTGGCGGGTTGAGCCGAGCCCCTGGTGAGCCAGGCGGCCCAAGCCGCTCCCACTCGCCGCGCCGCTCGGCGAGCATCCGGATGACCTCGTTGCGGATCTTCTCTGAGTCGGCGTCGAAGTCGAGCATGATGCGCGCGGCAACACCCTCGTTGTCGCGGACGAGACCGAGCAGGATGTGCTCCGTGCCGATGTAGTTGTAACCGAGGCTCAGCGCTTCACGCAGCGCGAGCTCGAGCACCTTCTTGGCACGTGGCGTGAAGGGGATCTGGCCGGAGGTGACCTCTTCGCCGGAGCCGACGATCCGGACGACCTGGCCACGCACCCGC
>Ga0181536_10001304_pt1 | contig 29520 bp, 21 predicted proteins | sample PEATcosm2014_Bin_41_FD_121105 | JGI IMG/M metagenome (GOLD analysis project Ga0181536, IMG submission 121105) | Peatland microbial communities from MTU Mesocosm Facility, Houghton, MI, USA - PEATcosm2014_Bin17_60_metaG | ecosystem: Environmental > Terrestrial > Soil > Wetlands > Peat | place...
AGCGTTGACCGAGCAGGTCGGTCAGGCCGCCGTAGAATCCCTGCAATGCGCCGGCGATCACGCCGACAACCGACGTCAACGCCGTCAATGTGAATCCGAACAACACCGAGAGGCGAAGTCCGTAGATCACTCGGGCGACAACGTCGCGCGCCTGATCGTCGGTGCCCAAGGGGTTATGCCAACTCGGCGGCGCGGGCGATGGGACAGTCAGATCCTTGACCGTCGTGTCATAGGAGTAGCGTAGCGGCGGCCACAGCATCCAGCCCTTCGCTTCGATCGCGTGCCGGAGATCGGGGTCGGTATAGTCCGCCTCGGTCGGCAGGAAATCATCGCCGAACGTATCGCCGCTGTAGTCTTGCAACACCGGGACATACCAGGCGCGGTCGTAGCGGATCAGCAGCGGCCGGTCGTTGGCGATGAACTCCGCGAACAGCGACGCGCCGAACAACACGAGGAAGATCCAAAGCGACCAGTACCCTCGCCGGTTGGCGCGAAAGATCGCGATCCGCCGCCGCGTGACATGCGACAGATTCAAGACCTCGCCTCAAAGTCGATACGTGGGTCGACCACGGTGTACATCATGTCGCCGATGATTTGCATCACCAGCCCCAGCAGCGTGAAAATATACAGCGTTCCGAACATGACGGGGTAATCGCGCTGAATGGCCGCCTGAAAGCCGAGCAAGCCCAATCCGTCCAACGAAAACACGATCTCCACGAGCAACGCCGAAGTAAACAGAATCCCGACGAACGCCTGAGGGAACCCCGCCACGATCAGCAGCATCGCGTTGCGAAAAATGTGACCATACAGCACCCGGGTTTCACTGGCGCCCTTGGCGCGGGCCGTGACGGTGTATTGCTTGCCGATTTCTTCCAGGAAGCAGTTCTTGGTCAGCATCGTCAGGCTGGCGAAACCACCGGCCACCATCGCCGTGATCGGCAACACCATGTGCCACAAATAATCCGGCACCCGCGCGGACCACGGCCAGGATCGCGATCCTTCGCTGGTCAGGCCGCTCAGCGGGAAGACACTCAGGAAGCTGCCGCCGGCGAACAGCACCACGAGCAGGATCGCCAGCAGGAACCCGGGCAGCGCGTAACCGACCAGCACCGCCGCGCTGGTCGCGATGTCGAAGCGGCTGCCGTCGCGCACCGCTTTGCGAATGCCAAGCGGAATCGACACGATATATATCAGCAACGTCGACCACAGACCGAGCGACAGCGAGACCGGCAATTTCTCGAAGATCAACCGCACCACGCTCTCATCGCGGAAGAAACTTCGGCCGAAGTCGAAACGCAGGTATCCCCAGAGCATGTCGGCGAAGCGCGTCAGCGGCGGCTTGTCGAAGCCGAACATTTTCCTGATATCCGCGATTACCTGAGGGTCCAGCCCCTGCGACCCACGATACGCGCCAGCCGAACCGACATCGGAGGACGCCGATCCCAGACGGCTCGACAACCCGCCTTTGCCCCGCAATTCCGCGAGCGCCTGTTCCACCGGACCGCCAGGCGCGAACTGGATGATCGCGAAATTGATCGCGATGATGCCGAACAATGTTGGAATGACCAGGATCAGGCGGCGAATCAGATAGGCCGCCATGTCAGCGCCGTGCCTCGTCGTTCTTCGCCGCTTTTTGTTGATCGATCCACCAGGTATCGAAATTGAACCCCTCGCGGATCGGAATGCCGGGATCGCCGAACCGATCCCAGTAGGCGATGTGGAAATCCTGACTGTGCCAGTTCGGCACAAGGTACCAGTTCCACAACAGCAACCGGTCCAACGCGCGTCCCGCCGTGCGCAATGTTTCCCGGTCCTGGGCTTTGATCACTCTTCCGATCATCGCATCGATCGCCGGGTTGCAAATGCCCGGAATATTGAAGCTGCCCGTGGATTTCGCGCCGGCGCAGGACCAGTAATCGCGCAACTCATTGCCTGGGATATCGGCCCCCGGATAAATCCACATGGTCATGTCGAAGTCGTAGTCATCGAGCAGATGTTGGTACTGCGCCGGATCCACGGTGCGAACCTGCACATCGAAGCCAAGTTTTCGCAGGTTCTGCACATAAGGCAGAGCGACGCGCTCAAGACTCGGGTCATCCAGCAAGATCGTGAACGCCGCCGGCTGGCCGTTGGCGTCAAGCAGTTTGCGGTCCTTCACCTGCCACCCGGCCTCACGCAGCAGTTTCAGCGCTTCAACCAGCTGCTCGCGATTATTGCCGGAGCCGTCGGTCACCGGCAGCGCGAAGGGGCGGGTCAGCAAACCGTCCGGCAGGCTGGCCTTATATGGCTGCAACAGTTGCAATTCCTCGGGCGACGGCAGGCCGCTCGCGGCGAGATCGGTGTTGCTGAAATAGCTCAGGGTTCGTGTATACGCGGAATAAAACAGGTTTTTGTTGGTCCACTCGAAGTCAAAAGCCCAGGTGACGGCCTGTCTCACTCGCGGGTCGGCGAACACTGGGCGGCGGGTGTTCATCGCGTAGCCCTGAATGCCGGCCGGCAGCTTATGGGTGTATTCGCGTTTGATCACCGCCCCGTTTCGAACCGCCGGAAAATCGTAGGCGGTAGCCCAGTTTTTGGCGATGTTCTCACCGCGGATGTCGACTTTGCCGGCTTTGAAGGCCTCCATCGCCACGGTCATGTCACGGAAATATTCGTATCGGACCCGATCGAAGTTGTTGGTGCCCCGGCCGGTGGGCATGTCGGCCGCCCACCAGGTTGGATCGCGGGTGTAGGTCACCGAACGGCCCAGTTCGAAACTGGTGATGCGATAGGGACCGGATCCGATGGGCGCGTCGGTCAGCGGTTTGGCGAAGTCGCGCCCGTCAAAGAAATGCTTCGGCAGGACCGGCAGGCCGCCCACCATCAGCGGCAATTCCCGGTTTTGCGTGGTCGAGAAGTTGAACCGCACGCGGCGCGGCCCCTCGACCACCACGTCCTTTACGTCAGCGAACTGAACCCGGATCGACGGGCGGCCTTGTTCCAGCAGGGTGCGAAATGTCCACGCCACATCCTCGGCCAGTACCGGCGTGCCGTCGGAGAATTTCGCCTCGGGCCGCAGGTTGAAGGCGACCCAGGTCTTGTCGGCGGGCACCTCGATCGACTGCGCCAGGTGGCAATAACCGGTCGCCACTTCGTCGGCCGACGCGGTCAGCAGGCTTTCCCAGACATGACCCACCGAGGAGCCGGACCCAGAACCGCCGGGCAGCACGAGCCAGGAGCCGGCGCCATGCGCTTCCGCGGTGCCGCGCAGAATGAACGGGTTGAAGCTGTCGAAGGTGCCGATTGAGGCGAGGTTGACCTCGCCGCCCTTGGGCGCGTTCACGTTGACATAGGGAAACGCCTTGAAATCGGCGGGGAGCGCGGGTTCGCCAAGCACCGTGAACCCGTGCCGCGGTGGCACCGGCGGCGCACTTTGCGCCAACGCACTCTGGCCGAAAAACATAAGCGCCAACAACAGGATAAGAAATCGCACGGTGCTGTTCCAGGATGGTTTGGAGGCCCGAATCGTGGCAGCGCCCCCAGGCGGAGGCAACCGGAGATTAATTAAGTTCCCGCAGGATCGCGGGCAGCAACGTCTTGTCGCCCACGGACAGCACGCGGCCGTCGCCCCCGGGCCTGAGCGCCTGACCTTGCCAATCGGTGACGGACCCGCCCGCGCCCTCGATCACCGGCACCAGAGGGCCCCAGTCCCACACTTTCATGTCGGATTCGGCGATGATGTCGATCTGGCCAAGCGCCAGCAGGCCGTGCGCGTAGCAATCGCCACCCCAATAGTTGCGGCGGACCGCGCGCCGCAACCGCTCCCAGCGCGGCAGGTCGCCACCCAGCATCTCGGGGCTGGTGCAGGAGAGTTCGGCGTCGGACAAAACCGGGCAGGAGCGGCACCCGGCGGTGCCGCCATAGGGTCCGCGGAACACGGTACGCCGCTCCTCGGCGCCGATCCAACGCTCGCCGGTCACCGGCTGATCGATGATCCCGAGGATCGGACGGTCATCCTGGAACAGGGCGATCAGGGTGCCGAAGGTCGGACGGCCGGTGATGAAGGCGCGGGTGCCGTCGATCGGGTCCAAAACCCAGCGCAGCGGCGCTTCGGGCCGGTCGAGGCCGAATTCCTCGCCGAGAACGCCATGGCCGGGAAACCGTTCGGTCAGCACGGCGCGCATGGCCTGCTCGGCGGTGCGATCGGCGATGGTAACCGGGGAGCGATCGGCCTTTTGGTCGGTCACGACTCCGGCCCGGAAGAAGGGACGGATCACCGCTCCCGCCACATCCGCCGCGGCACACGCGGCGGCGATCAGGGAATCGGTGTCCGGGGTCACTGCGCCGGGGGCAGCGGAACCGGGTTCGGCGACAGGCCGCGCAGATAAGCGATCACATCCGCCCGTGACTTGTCATTGCTGATCCCGGCGAAGGTCATCCGTGTGCCCTGGACAACGGCCGATGGCTTGTGCAGCCACTCGTTCAACTCGTCGAACGTCCACGGCCCGGTCTTCGCCTTCATTCCTGGGCTGTAGTTGAAGCCCTCCATGTGCGCGTGCGGACCACCGACCACGCCATACAGATTCGGGCCCACGCCGGCTTTCCCGCCTTCGGTGGCGGTGTGACAGGCCGAGCAGAGCTTCTTGAACGTGGCCTCACCCGCGGCCGGATCGGCGGCGGCGAGCAATGGCCCGATCGGCGCGAGTTTCACCTCGGCGGCCGGCGCGGCGGCCGTTTCGGGCGCTCCACCCTTGATCTCGATCGCTGGTTTGGCGAGCCGTTCCGGCTGGACGATGCTGGCGCCGATCCAGCCGGCGACAAAATAGGCGATGCCCGCGACCAGAACCGCGGTGGAAACCTTGGTGACCTCGATACTGTCCATTCGGCGTCGCGTCCTCGTCATCGCGCCTGGGCGCGTGGATCTCAGTGCGCCAGGGGCGCGGGCTTTGGTCGCGCCGGGGCGCGTGGGCTGACATTGCGCCCTTCGCGGCGCATCCATAAGTTGGCCGCACCATACGGATATGGCCCGGCCCCATCAACCCACTGAAATGCCCGCATGAACCCAATCGTCATCATTCCCGCCCGCATGGCATCCACCCGCCTGCCGGGCAAGCCGCTGGCCGAGATCAACGGCAAGCCGATGATCCTGCATATGCTTGACCGGGGCCGGGAGGCGGGAATCGGCCCGGTCGCCGTCGCTTGCGGCGATCCCGAGATCGCGCATGCCGTGCGCGCCGCCGGGGGCCGCGCGGTGCTGACCGATCCGGCCCTGCCGTCCGGGTCCGATCGGGTGCATGCCGCGCTGGCCGAACTCGATCCGGCCGGAGTGCACGACGTGGTGGTGAACCTGCAAGGCGATTTCCCGACGCTGGACCCGGAAGGCCTGCGCCTGGTGGTAACCCCGCTCGCCGATCCGAAGGTGGATATCGGCACCCTGGTCGTGCCGATCCGCGACGAGATCGAGGCCACCACCGTGTCCTTCGTGAAGGCCGCCTGCGCGTTCAAGGAAGGCCAGACGATCGCCCCCGTGCTGTATTTTTCCCGGCAGGCGATCCCGTGGGGCCTTGGGCCTCGCTGGCACCACGTTGGGATTTACGCCTATCGGCGGGCGATCCTGGACCGCTACGTCTCGCTGCCGCCAAGTCCGCTGGAACAGCGCGAGCAACTGGAACAATTGCGGGCGCTGGAGGATGGGATGCGAATCGCCTGCGTGCGCATGGAACACGGCCCGTTCGGGGTCGACACGGCGGAAGACCTCGAACGCGCCCGCGCGATTCTGGCCTCCGCATGAGCGGCCGCATCGCCTTCCAGGGCATTCTGGGTGCCTATTCCGACCTCGCCTGCCGCGCCGCGTATCCCGGCATGACCACCTTGCCATGCGAGTCGTTCGAAACGGCGATCGACGCGGTGAAAGAAGGCCGCGCCACATTGGCCATGCTGCCGTGCGAGAACAGCCTCGCCGGCCGGGTGCCGGACATCCATCATTTGCTGCCGCAATCGGGCCTGTTCGTGGTCGCGGAGCAGTTCCAGCGGGTCGAACATTGTCTGTTGGGTGTGCGCGGGGCCACTCTGGCGGACCTCAAACGGGCCCACTCGCACACCGTCGCGCTTGGTCAGGTCCGGCGCATTTTGCGCGAGATGGGGCTGCGGCCGGTGGTCGAGGCCGACACCGCCGGCGCCGCGGAACTGGTCGCTCGCTGGAACAACAAGGAGGACGCGGCGATCGCCTCCTCCCTGGCGGCCGAGATTTACGGGCTCGACGTTTTGAAGGCGAATGTCGAGGACGCCGCGCACAACACGACGCGGTTTTACGTGATGGCGCCGCGGCCGATCACGCCCGATCCGGCGACGCCCAACCTGATGACGACGTTTGTGTTTCGGGTCCGCAACGTGCCGGCGGCGTTGTACAAAGCGCTCGGCGGGTTCGCGACCAACGGGGTCAATATGACCAAGCTGGAAAGCTACATGATGGATGGGGAGTTCGCGGCGACCCAGTTCATGTGCGACGTCGATGGGCATCCGGAACAGCCCGCGTTGCGGCGGGCGCTGGAGGAGTTGCAGTTCTTTTCATCGGAAGTGCGGGTACTGGGGGTGTATCCCGCGGCACCGTTCCGCTTGCGGCAGGGATAGCGGTCAGCTCGCGCGCGTGGACGAGCCGCCTCTCCTCGTCATGGCCCGGCTCGTCCGCGAGCCGCCTCTCCTCGTCATGGCCCAGCTCGTCCGCGAGCCGCCTCTCCTCGTCATGGCCCGGCTCGTCCGCGAGCCGCCTCTCCTCGTCATGGCCCGGCTCGTCCGGGCCACCTGAACCAGCACCGTGCCGCGTCGGGTGGCCCGGACAAGCCGGGCCATGACGAGGAGGCGCCAGCGCATCACAACGGATCCACCCACCGCTCCCGTGCCGCGGGATGATCGTCCGGCAACCGATCTCCGCCGCCGAATAGTTTCTGGCGATACGTTCCCAACGAATACGCCGTTTTAAAAGCGCCGCGATCCTGCAGCGCCGGCACGATCAGATCGATGAAATCCTCCAAACATTCGGGGATCACCGTGCGCGACAGGTTGAACCCGTCGACGTCCGCCTCCGCCACCCAACGCTGCAACGCATCGGCCACCTGCGACGGCGAGCCGACGATCGGTGTCTGCCGGCTGCCCAGAATGAACCGGTCGATCAACATGCGCTTTGTCCAACCAACCCCGAGCGAGGCCGCGATCGATTCGATGTTGGACTGAATTGCCTGGCTGTCACTGGCGTCGATCGGTTCATCCATGTCGAACCGGGCGAAATCAATCCCGAGCGAGGCCGCCGCATGCGCCAGGGCGCCCTCCACATTGGTGTGGCGGCGATATTCCTCCAAGCGGTCGCGCGCCTCGGCCTCGGTCCGCGCGGTGACGACCGTGGCGCCGGCGAACACCTGGATCGGCCTGGACCCGGCGCGCGCCCGCAAATCGGCGGTGACCCGGGCGGCGTGCCCCAGGTTGGTGCCGTTGACGAACACGCACTCGGCGTGCCGCGCGGCGAAAATCCGGCCGCGATCCGACGCGCCGGCCTGATACAACACCGGCGTTCGTTGCGGCGACGGCTCCCACACCGGCAGCGCGTCGAGGCGGTACTGCTTGCCCTCATGGCGGACCGGCCGCACCCGGCTCGGCTCGGTGTAGACGCGGCGGATCCGGTCCCGCACGACGGCATCGTCGCGCCAGCCGCCCTCCCACAACGCATAAACCACCCGCATGTACTCTTCCGCGAGATCGTAACGATCGTCGTGCGCCATTTGCTCCCGCAAGCCCATCGCCCGCGCGGCGCTGTCCAGATAGCCGGTGACGATGTTCCAGCCGATCCGCCCGCCCGTCAGATGATCGAGCGTCGCCATTCGCCGCGCGAACAGATACGGCGGCTCATACGCGAGGTTGCAGGTCACGCCGAACCCCAGATGCGACGTGGCGTATGCCATCGCGGGCACCAGCGCCATCGGGTCCAGCAACGGGATTTGCACGCTGGCGCGCAGCGCCGGGTCGGGCGTCCCCTCCAGCACGTCGTAAACCCCCAGAATGTCCGCGAGGAACAGCCCGTCGAACAGCCCACGCTCCAGCAGCCGCGCCAGCGACACCCAATGCTCGAGCGAGGTATAGTCGGACGAGCGGTCGCGCGGGTGCGTCCACATCCCGTGCTGAATGTGACCGACACAGGCCATGTCAAAGGCGTTGAGGCGAATTTCCCGCGTGGGGGGCAATTTGGCCATCGCAGCGTGTTTCCTTTTCGCGGCCACATGTGTCTCGACAGGCCATTCCCGCCGCAGCATCCTGCCGCGACAGGCTTCCCCATCGCCGCTGATCAGGATTGTCACCATGAATGAGCGCCGGATCAATCTGCATCTCGTCTCGGAAGCCACCGGGGAGACGTTGAACACGCTCGCCCGCGCGACCACCGCGCAGTTCGAGAACGCCCAGATCGTCATGCACCGCTGGAGCCTGATCCGCACCAGCTTCCAACTCCACCGCGTCCTCGAAGGCATCGAAGCCGAGCCTGGGCCTGTCTTGTCCACTCTGGTCGATCAGGCGTTGCGGGGCGAGTTGGAGACGATGTGCCGGCGGACGAACCTGCCGGTGGTGAATGTGCTCGATCCGGTGATGAACATGTTGCAGGAGTATATCGGTGAGGTCGCGGCGCACCGTCCCGGCCGGCAGTACGTTATGAACGCGGACTATTTCAAACGGATCGACGCGATGCATTACGTGCTGCAGCACGACGATGGCCAGGCCCAGGTGGGGCTTGCCGAGGCGGATGTGATCCTGGTGGGGGTGTCGCGAAGTTCGAAGACGCCAACGTGCTTTTTTCTCGCCAATCGGGGCGTCAAAGCGGCCAACGTGCCGCTCGTTCCGCATGCCGGGCTACCGGACGGGCTTGAACACGCGCACTGCCCGGTCGTTGGTCTGGCGATCGAAGCCCAGGCGCTGATCGATATCAGACGGCATCGGTTGCGGTTGATCGGGACGGGAGGTCAGACGGGCGTGATCCGTCAGAGCGAAACGGCCTACGTGGATGAAGAGGCGGTGAAGGCCGAGTTGCTCTGGGCGCGGCGTCTGTGCAACCGGCATGGTTGGCCGGTCATCGACGTGACGCGCCGCTCGATCGAGGAAACCGCCGCCACGGTACTGCAACTGATGGAAGCCTGGCACGAACGCCGCGGGAAGCAGGCGGCGGCCGCGAAGGCGTGATCGCGCCGGCTGTTGCCGCGAACTTGCCTCCCGCCGTCGCGGCCCTCATCGTCATAGCGGGGAGCTTGCGACTTTTTGTCATTGCGAGCGAAGCGAAGCAATCTCCATGTCCCCCTCGCATGGAGATTGCTTCGCTTCGCTCGCAATGACAGGGGCGGCGGTCCCGCCCCTCTATCGCCAGTGCCGCAGCCGCTCCGCCGCCGCGCGCATATCCGCCTCGGGTCCGCAATAACTGAACCGCACGAAACGATTGCCCCGCGTCCGGTCGAAATCCACGCCGGGGGAACACGCCACCCCGGCCTCATTCAGCATCCGCGTGCAAAACGCCACACTATCGTTCGACCGCGCACCGATATCGGCGAACAGATAGAACGCGCCCTCGGCCGGCGACAGATGCGGAAATCCGGCGTCCGGCAGCGCCGCCAGCAAGTGATCGCGCGAGCGGCGGTAGCGGGCGATGTTCGCTCGCAGTTCCTGGTGGCAATCGAACGCCGCCTCGGCCGCGACCTGCGAGATATAGGGCGCGCTGATGAACAGGTTCTGCGTCAGGCACTCGACCGGCCGGATCAGTGCCTCGGGCAGCACCATCCAGCCGATCCGCCAACCGGTCATGGAAAAGTATTTCGAGAAACTGTTCACCACGATGGCGTTCGGGCTGAACGCGGCGGCGGTCGCGATCGGGCTGTCGTAGTTCAACCCGTGATAAATCTCGTCGCTGATCAGCCGAACGCCATTGGCGTCGCACCAGCGCGCGATGGCGGCCAGTTCGCCGGGATGCAGCATCGTCCCGGCGGGATTGCACGGGCTGGCCACCATCAGCCCATCCGGCCGCGGGTCCAGCCGGTCGAGCATCGCCACACTGGGCTGGAACCGCGTCTCCGGCCCCACTTCCAGGATGATCGGCCGCATGCCCAGCGCGGTCAGGATGTTGACATAGGGCGGGTAGAACGGCGCCGTCATCGCCACCCGGTCGCCGGGGTCGAACGCCGCCAGGAACGCCAGCGGAAACGCCCCCGATGCCCCAACCGTCACCGCCACGCGGGCGACCGGCACCTCCAGCCCGTACCAATCCCGGATATGCGCGACGATCCGCTCCCGCAGCGAGATGCGGCCGAACGCCTCGGTGTAGCCCAGAGGGTCCCCCGACCGCAGCGCGGCCTGCGCCGCCGCCACCGCCCCGGCCGGTGCGCCGGTGCCCGGTTGGCCCACCTCCATGCGGATCACATGCGGTGCGTCCGCCGGCAACATCGCCTGACGCGCGTTGGCCGCGGCGATCACGTCCATGACGATGAAAGGGGGAGCGGACGCGCCGCGGCCGATTTTCAGTGCCACGGCCGGCTCAATTGTACCAGGTGATTTTCGTGGCCTTGAGCTTCATCGGATCGCCCATTTCGGTTCCCTGCACGGTGACGATGCAAGGCGTCTTACCATTCGGCCTGCATTGCTTGCGCAGGCGATCCTTGTCCGCGTCCGGCAGGGCCTCGACGTTGACCTGAAATTTCAACGACACCGGGGTCCCGATCCCAACCTCGCACAAGGTCGCGGTCTTGCAAGTGATCCGCCCAGCGCCGGCGGAGGTCGCGGGTCCGGGGGTCGTCTGGGCCTGGACCTGGACCTGGACCTGGGGCACCGCCAGAATCAGTGCGACGGCCACGCCGGCCAGGGTGAACAGGCGCATGTGCGTTCCTCCAAATTCGCCCGGTCACTCGCCGCCGGTCGCCAGGCCCGTCTCGCGCGGGTCCGCGGCGGCGGCGCAACTCGACTCCGAGCCCGGCAGATAGCGGGCGCAGGAAATGACGTTCGCCCGGCCAGGCTCCGGCACGAGGCTCTGCATGGGCTGACCCGAGCGCAGACTGTTCGCCAGCGCGACGGCGGCGGCCAGCGCGGCGCCGGCCTGACCGCTGCCACCCGCCTCGGCGTGAAAGGCATGGCCGCCCCACGCCAGCCCGGGTGCCAGCAGCGGCGGAGTCACGGCGGCCGGTGAAGCCGCGGCGAGGAACCCAAAACCCGGCACCATCCGGCCGGTGCCGAACAGGTTGTTCATGGTCAAGGCGCAGACGACGGCATTCCCGTTCGGATCCAATGTCGCGAACGTCGTCGACGCCGGATAGAGCGGCACCGCGGCAGGCGCCGCCAGTTCGCCGTTCAACACCTGATCCGAATTCGCCCCGCCGGCGCGCCAGCGAGCGGCGGCGGCGAGCGAACGCATCCAGGCCGCCTGCAAGTCGGCGGGCTGGCTTTTCAGCGCCATGAGCGCCGCCGCCGCCCCCACACCGCCATCCGTCGGCGGGAACGCCACCTTGTCATCGCCAAATGGCACGATCACCGGCACGGAAACCGACGGCAACGCGGCCCGCAAATCGGCGAATCCGATCGCTACGCCGGCTGACGGAGACACCTGCTCGATCCGGCGAGCGAGCACACCCTGATACATGTCGCCAACACCCGAGACCCGCAACTCCGCCAAAGTCGCCGCCAGTTGCGGTTGCAGCAGGGTCTGGCCCTCGGTCAGGGGCACGCCGCCCCGGCCGAACGCCGCACGCGCCGCCGGGTCGGCGAACAGGGGTCCGGCGACCAGGACCAGGTCCCGGGCCAGGGCGCTCGACACCGGCACACCGCGCCGCGCCAGGTCGTCGGCTTTGGCAAGCAGCGACTCGAACGGCAGCCTGCCGTGGCGGGCATGCAGCAGGAACAGCCCGCGGGCCAACATCGGCACCGCGGCGGGCCGGTCGCCGCCACCGACACTTCGCACCGGCGGCGGGACGAACAGAATCGCCTCCGGCACCCCGTTACCGGGGCCTTTGGGATCGGCGATGTAGGCGACGCAGGCGCCCCCTCCGCCAAGACCCGCGCGCGAGGGCAGCGTGACGGCAAGGGACAATCCGATCGCGACGGCCGCGTCCGCCGCGTCGCCACCGCTCGACAACACCTCTCGGCCCGCGAGCGCCGCGCGCGGCTCATCGGCCACGACCTCGCCGAGAAAGCCTTTGACATACCCCTGCTGGCCTGGTGTGGCCCCGCCGCCGAACATCGTTTGTTTGACGGAGGTCAACATGGAGCAGGCGGTCACCATCCCGCCCAGTACCAGCGGGACCGCCAGGCGCATCATTGGGCGGAGCCACGGGCGGAAAGCCATCAGGAACGCCGGCATGCCGCGCCCAGGCCAGGTGTGTCCAGCAGGCTTCGTCCTAGGTATCGGCGCCATTCCCGTCCCTGGTCTCCATTTGTTGGCCTGATCGCGGGATCAGGCACCCGAAACGCGAATCGAACCGACCCGTGACGTCGAACCGCGTTCGCGGCCTGCCTCCCCACCGGGCGGGTCCGCGGCCGTCCTGGTTCGCGATGGTGCCATAAACGGCTTCGGCAACACCGGCAACCGGATGTTGGATTATCGCGGCCCCGATGCCCGCCGGCCCTGATCGCCGGTGCTTCCGCGCTCTCCCATCCCGCGTGCCTCGACCTGGCGATCCACGCCAGGCAAACCCGGCAGCGGCGAAAGTAGCGAAGCCGCAACGCGAATATGCGACACTTCGCCGAAACCACCGCCGACCTGCTACAACCCCGGCCGGCGCGAGCCCATGTTCGCGTTATCGGCCCTCTGGTTGTCGCCACCGCAGTCAGGAAAGAGAATTGTCCATGAGGTTTCCTCCCCGCGCCATCATGCTTGCTCTGTTGGCGGGCCTGGTCCTGTCCGGCACGGCGTTCTCGCCGCCCCCCGCCTGGGCCGAGGAATTCACCGGCGCGCAACGGGCGGAGATCGTCGCCATCGTCCGCGATGCACTGAAGCGCGACCCGTCGATCCTGCGTGACGCGGTCGTCGCCATGCAGGAAGATGATGGGGAGCGCGAGAAATCCGCCTCACGGGCGACGGTCGCGGCCGCGCGGGATGCTCTGATCACCCCGAACGATCCGGTCTCCGGCAATCCCCATGGCAGCGTCACGATCGTCGAGTTCTTCGATGTCCGTTGCCCGTATTGCCGCAAACTGGAGCCCGAGATGTCGGCCTTCCTGGCCGCCGACCCCGATGTCCGGCTGGTCTACAAGGATCTGCCGATCCTCGGCGCCGCGAGTGTGCTGGGGACCAAGGCGTTGCTCGCCGCGCGGAAACAGGACGCTTATGAGAAACTGCGCGACGTGGTCATGCGCATGCCGCCGGACATCACGCGCGCCGCGATCGAGACGGAGGCGAAGAAGCTTGGCCTCGACTCCGGGCGTCTGTTGCATGACATGGACGATCCGTCGATTCAAAAACAGATCGATGCCAATCTGCGCCTCGCGCAGCGGTTGAATATCCAGGGCACGCCGGCGATGGTGGTCGGCGACGATCTGCTGGCGGGTGCCGTGGATGCCGGGGAACTGAAACAAGCCGTCGCCCAGGCGCGGTCGGCGAAAAAATAGCATTCGGTTGGGGTTGGTCCGTGCCCGCGTGGCGCTTCCGCCGACGGGAGCAGTGTGGCGGCACTGGCTCCGTGGCGTCCGCCGCTGCCGGTAATTCTGCCCGCGCGAGCGGGGGGCGATCGAAGTGTTCCGGTGTCCGGCCGCGCGGCCGGTTCGGTCCTGTGCGCATTTCCGCCGTTGACAGGCTTCGGAATATGGTAACGGTGTTCGCGTGATGCCGGAATGGCACGGCGGTGGGCTGCTGGTTGGGAACGGGGGTCGACGCGCACGCTGATCGGGTCCGCGCCGGCGACCAGAGCCGATCCGTGCGACAAGGTGTCATTCGCAACAAAGTTCGCGATAAGGGCGTAGCTCATTGGCAATGAAATAAGCGAGACGCCCGTGCCGCGCGAAGAGCAACTGGCGGTTCTGTTCGCCGATATTTCCGGTTCGACCCAGATGTACGAGACGCTGGGGGACGTCCGGGCACGCGGCATCATCGCGCGCTGCCTCGCCGACATGACGGAAGCCGCGCACCGGCACGGCGGCACGCTGGTGAAGACCATGGGCGACGAGGTGATGACCACGTTTCCCGATCCCGCCGCCGCCGCCGAAGCGGCCTGCGACATGCAGGAGAGCATCACCGGCCAGATGGTGGAGGGGCGGCCGCTCGCCATCCGCGTCGGCTTCCATTTCGGCCCGGCCTTGCGCGAGGAGGCCGACGTGTTCGGCGACGCGGTCAACCTGGCCGCGCGCCTGGCCAATCAGGCGAAGTCCGGCCAGATCCTGACCAGCGGCGCCACAGTGGCGCACCTGACCGGGCCGCGGCGCAAGTCCTGCCGGCAGATCGACCTCACGCAGGTGCGCGGCAAGCGCGAGCAGATCGAGATCCACGAGATCGTCTGGCGCGCCGAGGACGCCACGATCATGCGGGCGCCTTGGGCCACGGAGCACCGCGCCGGCGGACGGCTGGTGTTCACCGCCGGCGGGACGCGGCTGGAACTGGGCGAGGGCCATCCGTCGCTGACCATCGGCCGGGCCGACCAGAACGATCTGGTGGTGCGCCAGCCGGTGGTTTCGCGGCTGCATGCGCGCATCGAGTACCGCAACGGGCGTTTCGTGTTGACCGATCTCAGCGCCAACGGGACCTATGTCGCGACGGACGGCGGGGCCGAGACCTACGTGCACCGCGACAATCAGGAACTCACCGGCTCCGGCACGCTGGGGTTGGGCGAGGCGGTCTCGCCGGGGTCGCTGACGCGGGTACGGTTCGAGCCGGGGTAGAGGCGGAGAGGCATCCCTTTCGGGGGTGGCGCACTGCCACCGGCCAAACAACTGACCCGCGGCCCGCGGCTCCTCGTCATGGCCCTCCCCCGACTCGTTCGGGGGATCGTCCGGGCCACCTGTTCGAGGATGGTGCCGCGCCGGGTGGCCCGGACCAGCCGGGCCATGACGAGGAGGGGGAAGAGCCGGGCCATGACGGCGGAGGGGGAACAGCCGATTGTTCCACCGGTTGGCGTGAGACGAGCCGGCCGGCGCGGACCGATGGCCGCCTACAGCGCCGCCTCGATGCGTTCGCACAACGTGCGCAGCACGGTGACGCGGGCGAAGTACTTGTCGTTGGCCGGCACCAGCACCCAGGGCGCGAACGGGTTGTTGGTGCGGTCGATCATGTCGCACACCGCGCGGTCGTAGTCCGCCGCCTTCTCCCGATTGCGCCAGTCCTCCGGCGTGATCTTGAAGTTCTTGAACGGCGACGTTTCACGCGCATGGAAGCGCGCCAGTTGTTCGTCCGGCGTGATGGTCAGCCAGAATTTCACCAGGATGCCGCCCGCCTCCGCGAGCTGTTCCTCGAAATCATTGATCTCGCTGTAGGCGCGCATCCAATCCGCTTCGGAGCAAAGCCCCTCGACCCGCTCCACCAGCACGCGGCCATACCAGGAGCGGTCGAAGATGGTGACCCGGCCCAATCGCGGCAAATGCCGCCAGAACCGCCAGAGGTACGGCTGCGCGCGTTCCTCCTCGGTCGGCGCCGCGATCGGGATTGCCCGGTAGTGCCGCGCGTCGAGCGCCCAGACGACCCGGCGGATGGCGCTGCCCTTGCCGGCGGCGTCCACGCCCTCGAACACGACGACGGCCGAATGCCGGCTGAACTTGCGATGCCGGGTCAGCAGGTTGAGCGCGCCCTGCTGCTTCTCCAGCGCCTGGCGATACGCCTTACGCGGCAACGTCTGATTGTAGTCGAGCGTGGACAGCACGGTGCGGCCGTCCAACGGGGGCTCCGGCAGGGCGGCCGGTTGCGCCGGCGGCGGCTCGGCGCCGGTCAGCCGCCGCTCCATTGCTTCGGCGATGACACGCCCAACGGTGAGATAGCGGTAGTTTGGGTCGGCGCCCTCGACGACGGTCCACGGCGCGTGCCCGGTGCTGGTGCCGCGCAGCGCCAGCTCGGACACCTCGCGGAACCGGTCATACTGTTTGAACCGCGCCCAATCGGTCTCGCTGATGCGCCAACGGGTCTTTGGGTCGGCCTCCAGCGCCTTCAGCCGCGCCTTCTGCGCCTTCTTCGACAAATGGAACCAGAATTTCAGCAGTACCGCGCCCTCGTCCACCAGCATCCGCTCGAACCGCACGATACGGTCGGAGGCCCGCACCAGTTCGTCCTCGGTGATCTTGCCGGCGACAAGGTCGAGGATGGGATCGGAGTGCCAGGCACCGAACAGGATGCCAATGCGGCCCGCCGGCGGCAGCGCGTTCCAATAGCGCCACATACGCGGCCGCTCGCGTTCCTCGTCCGACATCTCGCCGAACGCGGTGGTGACGATGTGCCGCGGGTCCATCCACTCGTGCAGGATGTTGAGGGTCTCGCCCTTGCCCGCGCCGTCCACGCCGCCGATGATGATCACCACCGGGAACGCCGCCTTGGCGAGCAGGTCGTATTGCAGGCCGAGCAGGCGGGTGCGCAGGACCTGCTCCTCGCGGTCATAGTCCGCCTTCGCGATCCGGTGGCCGAGCTCCGCCGATTCAAACACGCGCCGCGCCTTTCGTTGGTTTGTTCCAGGGGCCCTGATAAATGATCGGTGATCTTTCCGCCAACGTCATGGCCCTCCCCCGGCTGGTTCGGGGGATCGTCCGAGCCGCCTGTAGCGGCACCGTGCCGCGAGAGATGGCCCGGACGAGCCAGGCCATGACGCGGGGGGAGGGCGAATGCCTCAACCGATGGTGTACTGGAACGATCCGGCGGTGTTCACGCCCACGTTGATCCCGTTGATCGTTCCGCCCTCGGCGAGACGAGACAGCACCTCCGTCGACAATTCCGGAAGCAGCGTGCGCGAGAGAATCTTTTCGACGTTGCGCGCCCCGGACGATGTCTCGGTGCAACGCGCGGCGATGGTGTCCACCACCGCCTGATCCCACGCGAACCTCGTACCGTACGCTTCCTGGACCCGGCGCCGGACCTTGTTGAGTTGCAGCACGACGATCTTGCGGATGATGTCGGGCGACAGCGGAAAATACGGCACCAAACTCACCCGGCCGAGGAAGGCCGGTTTGAAGTATTTCATTAGCTCCGGCATCAGCGCCTCGCCCAGAGTGGCCGCGTCGGGCGCCGTCTCGGGATCGGCGAACAGCCGCATGATCAGGTCGGTGCCGAGATTCGACGTCATGATGATGACGGTGTTCTTGAAGTCGATGTCGCGGCCTTCGCCGTCCTTCATCATCCCCTTGTCGAACACCTGGAAAAACACGTCCTGCACGCCGGGATGCGCCTTCTCCATCTCATCCAGCAGGATGACGGAGTAGGGCCGCCGCCGCACCGCCTCGGTCAGCACGCCGCCCTCGCCGTAGCCGACATAGCCGGGCGGGCTGCCCATCAGCAGGCTGATCTTATGCTCTTCCTTGAACTCGCTCATGTTGAACACGGTCATGTTCTGCTCGCCGCCGTACAACAGGTCGGCCAGCGTCAACGCCGTTTCGGTCTTGCCGGTGCCGGAGGTGCCGACCATCAGGAACACGCCGATCGGCTTGCGCGGATCGGTCAGGCCGGCGCGCGAGGTGCGAATCGCCTGCGCGATCGCCTCCAGGGCATGCGGCTGGCCGACGATGCGTTGCTCCATCGCGTTCTTCAGGTTGAGCACGGTGCGGATCTCGTTGGACTGCATGCGGCCGGCGGGAATGCCGGTCCAGCCCTCCACCACCTCGGCCACCACCTGATGGTCCACCACCGGATGGATCAGCGGGGTTTCGCCTTGCAACGTACGCAACTTACCGGAGATCTCCGTCAGGCTGGCGCGCAGCGCGTCCTTATCCGCGGTATTCGCCGGGTCCTCGATCTGCCCCCGCGTTTCGCCGAATTGCGCCGCCAGTACCTTCTCCTGCTCCCAGCGCGCGTTCAGCGCCGTCAGTTCGTCCGTGATGCGCGCGCGCTCGGTCAGCAGGTCTTCGCGGCGCTCCGTGTGCGGTTCGCCGGAAGCGATCTCGCGGTCCAGAATCTTGACTTCAGTGTCGATCAGGCTGATCCGCCGTTGCCGGTCCTCGATCGCTGACGGCACCGCCGCCTGGCTCATGCCGACGCGCGCGCAGGCGGTGTCGAGCAGGCTGACCGCCTTGTCTGGCAATTGGCGTGACGGGATGTAGCGCGCCGACAGCCGCACCGCCTCGCTCACCGCCTCGTCCAGGATGCGGACGTGATGGTGTTTCTCCAACGTCTCGACCAGACCGCGGACCATCGCGACCGCCATCGCCTCCGGTGGCTCCTCGATCTTCACCACCTGGAAGCGCCGCGTCAGCGCGGCATCCTTCTCGAAGTATTTCTTGTATTCGGCCCAGGTGGTGGCGGCGATGGTGCGCAACTCGCCGCGCGCCAGCGCCGGCTTCAGCAGATTGGCGGCGTCGCCCTGGCCGGCGGAACCACCGGCGCCGATCAACTGGTGCGCCTCGTCGATGAACAGAATGATCGGCTTCGGCGACGCCTTCACGTCGTCGATGACGCCACGCAGCCGGTTCTCGAATTCGCCCTTCATGCCGGCGCCCGCCTGCAGCAGGCCGAGATCGAGCGTCTTCAGCGACACCCCCTGCAATCCCGGCGGCACGTCGCCGGACGCCAGCCGCATCGCGAACCCTTCCACCACCGCCGTCTTGCCGACCCCCGCCTCGCCGGTGAGGATCGGATTGTTCTGCCGGCGCCGCGTCAGGATATCGATGATCTGCCGGATCTCGAAGTCGCGCCCAAGAATCGGGTCGATCTTTCCCGCTTTCGCCTGGGCGGTGAGGTCGGTGGTGTATTGCTCAAGCGCGCCGGTCGCGTGCCGCGTGACCGGCGAGCCCTCGCCGGTCGCCGGCGCCTCACCCGGCGCCGCCGTCACCTGGCCCTCCGCCGCCTCCGCGCTGTTGGCGGTGATCGTGGCGAAGTCACGTTTCAGCGTTTCGGCGGGGATCTTCAGCAACTGCCCGGATGCCTCGCGCGCGCGCAACGCCAGCGTTTCATCGGCGAGCAACGCCACCAGCAGATGTCCCGAGCGGATCCGGCCGACCCCCTGCTCGAGCGACGCCAGCAGCCAGGCCTGCTTGACCAGTTCCACGATATCCGGTGCCAGCGACGGCGCCCGCCCGTTGCCGGTCTTCATCCGGTCCAGCCCCCGGTTGAGATCGGTGGCGAAGCGTCCCTGATCGATTTCGTAATGCCGCAGAATCGCGGCGACATCGCTGTCGGCACGATCGGCCAGCGTCACCAGCCAGTGTTCGATCTCGATATTGTAATGCGTTCGCGACAACGTCAGACCGGCGGCTGCCTCCAGCGCCCGCCGGCACGGGTCGTTCAATCGGCCGACGAGTTGTTTCAGATCTATGCTGAGCATCCGGCTTCTCCCAGGAACGCGGCGCGCCATCTCGCCGCCGAAACGACATCCTGACCAACCTCGGCATCCGCCCGGCGTTCCCTGGCTACGGCTCGGGACCATGCCTCGCTTAACAGACGACAGATCGAGACCCGGCACATTGACCTGGATCAATTTGGCGAGCCGCGACGGCGAACGCACCGCGCCGTCCTGGGCCTGGAGCGCGGCCGGCGGCCATTTTTCGTGCTGCCCGCCGCGACTATGCGTTGGGCGATCGCGGCTGCGAAAATCTCGCGTACCACGCGAAAGTTTAATTACGCTCTATCAATTTAGCGCGCCAGCGCGCTGCTATGATATACCCAATCGCCGTGGCAATCCGTGATGAGATGCAAGCAAAAGAAAAGCTTCACCACAAAGACACAAAGACGGAAAGATCGAGTATTAGACTGACCTTAATCTCTGTGCCTTAGTGTCTTTGTGGTGAAGCTTCTTCTTTCGAATTTATAACGAAACCATGGGTTATGACGGACAAGAGGTATACCAGCGGCCACGCACGCGGCCGCTACGCGTTCACCGGCTGGCGTTTAACGATCCGCGGCACGGCCCCGCCCGTCCGGGTCTCCGGCGTACGCAGCGAACCGCCCGTGAGGGTCTCGATCTTCCGCGTATAGTTCCGCAAATAATCGTCCATCGAGAGATGACGTTCGGCGTACCGCCGCGCGCCCGCCCGCAACTTTTGATCGAGCCGCTTGTCCTCGAGCACCTCCAGCACGGCATCGGCGAGGCCGCGCGGGTCGAAAAACGACGTTAGCAAACCGTTCCGGCCATGCGTGATGAACTCGCGCACCGGTTCGGTATCGCTGCCGACGATCGCGCAGCCGGTCGCCAGCGCTTCCCGCAACGACCAGGAGGCGACGAACGGATAGGTCAGATACACATGCGCATCCGAGCGGCGCAGCAGCGCGAGATACGTCGCGTAGCCGATCCGGCCGGGAAACACGATGCGCGACGGATCGATCTGATCCGCGACCTCTTTCAGGAACACCTCGCGCCATGTCCCGCCATTGGGCGCCGGCACGCCATAGCTGACGCCGTCGCCGCCCAACAGGACCACCTTCAGATTTTTCCGGGCCCGAAGCAAAGCCGGGAGCGCCCGGATCATGGTATGCACGCCGCGATACGGTTCGAGATCGCGGGACACATAGGTCACCAGCGTATCGTTACGCCGAACCGTCATGTCGCCGATTTTCAACGGCGCGTGGCGGGCTTTTTCGTCCGGCGAGCAGACATCCAGATTGACGCCTTCCCACAGCAGGTCGATCCGTGGCCGAGCCCAGTCGGGATAGGTCGACAATTGCCATTGGGTCGGCGTGACGCCGTGCCCGCCGAGGTTCAACGCGAGATGATTGATGGCGTTTTTCGCGCGGATGCGCGGGAAGTCGGCGGGATCGATGGGAAATTCCGGGTCGAATATCACATCCGCCCCGTCGGTCTGGTAATAGAATTCCATGTAGCCGATCGTCGGGACATCCGGAAACACATCGGGCAGGTTGAGCATTTCGCCCCAGCCCTGATGACCGATGATGATGTCCGGCGTGAAGCCAAGCCGCTTCAGCGAATGCGCGGTGCGGCCCACGAGCTCGGCGCGGCGGACCGCGGCGTCCAGTTCGCGCGCCGCGACATGGGTGTCCTGCGAGGCCGGGTTCGGCTTCGCGTAGGGCACCTTGCGCACGCCCTCGATCACGTTCGCGTTGGCTTCGGTGATGAAGACGATCTCGTGCGCGTTCATCGCCACCAGATGGCGCGCGAGGTGAAGGAACTGACCCGGAAAGTTCTGGTGGACGAACAGGAATTTCAACGCGTGATCCCAAATTGAAGCCGAGGTCAGGAGGCGTTGTCAGGCCGGCGTCGCCAAGGGTAGCGGCGCGCCGGCCACCGGCCTAACGGCGGCTCGACCGCGCGGGGGATTTGGGCGTCGACCCGCGCGGCGCGGCCGGGCGCGCGGCCGCGGAACGATCCGGCGCGGCACTGTCAGCTTCCGGCGCGGAACGATCCGCTCTGGGAACCAGCTCGACCAAAAACGATTCCAACGCCGCGAGACCGGGGGCTTCGCATGCGTTGCCTTCCTCGACCGGTCCGACCGCGCTGCCATCGATGAAGGTCGCCGAGTAGCGCACGGTGTATTCCTTCGCCGCCGCGCCCTTCAGCCGCACGTTCAGGCCCAGAAGCGGCAACGCCATGCCGCGGCTGCCGCAGAACTTGCCATTATCGACCCATGGCGACAGCCAACCCCGGCCGAGCACGCCCTGATACTCCGCGTCGCCCGGCGCGATCGGTCCCTTGTCGGAAATCCCGAAGCCTTCGATCCACGCGCGGCTGCCGCGTTTGCCGATCCACTCGCCGAACTGACCGGGAACATCGCCGGCGCCCTGGATGTGGGCCATGACGTCGGCGTCCCGCTCCTTGGCCGCGGGCACCGCGGGCTCGGAGCCGGCGACGGCCGCATCGCCGGCCAGACGCAGCACCTGCAACCGGGGCGCGTTCTCGCCGGGCTGGCCCGCCGCCTGATAGATCGTCACCAGCACCTGCGCCGGCCCATCGGTCACCCGCACCAGCGCCGCGGTATTGTCCAGCCAGCCGTCGTCGCGGAAGGTGCTGATGGACACCGCCTCCGGCCGGCCGGCCATCCCGGGGCAGCGCGTGATGCGCACGCCCGGCAACCCGCTCGCGGCATCCGGCGCGCGGCTGCCCGGCGCGGGAAACACGCAGTAAACGCCGGTTTCCAGCGTCATCAGGTTCGCGGAAACGCGAAGCTCGGTGATCCGCCCGGCGGCGGATGGCGGCGCGGCGGATGCCTGGGGGGCGGAGATCGCGGCGGCGGGCGCATCCTTCGCATCGGTCATGGATTGAACCGCGTCGGCGGCAGGAGGCATGCGGTGTCTCACTTACTTATGGTTGCATCAACGGGAAGCTTTGTAAGCCGAAGAGCGGCGGATCGGAAGCAAAGATCGTCCCTTCGCCGCATTCAATAGCGCGTCATTGATCGCCGGGGGGGCCAGGCCAAGGGGAAGCAGGAAGCCGCGGCCGGTTTGGCGGATCCGCTCGGCCGGCGCGCCGAAATCGAACGCGGCGACCCGCAGGCCGGCCCGCCACAGTTCGGTCAGGCCGAGGCACCAGGTCTCCGGCCAGATCGATGGCAACAAGGCTAGCGCCGCCCCCTGGGCGCGGATCAAGGCCACGGCCTCGTCCGGCTGGTACGGGCCGGTCACGAACACACGTTCCGTGTCAATCAGACGCTGATCGTCAATCGTCGACCCGGCGACGACGAAGGTGAGGTCCAACGCGCGTTGCTTCGCGTCGCGCGCGCAGGCGAGCAGGACGTGGAACCCTTTATGCAGACCGATCGCCCCGGCGACGCAGATCCGCACCGTTCCGGCCACGCACGGGATCGGCGGTGGTTCGGCGACCGCGGCGTCGTCCTCATGCGGGATGACGATTGGGAGGATCCCGGGAAAATGCCGCGCCAGCCGTGCCGCCGCGTCGTACGACGGCGCGATGATCCGCCTCGCCCCGGACAGGATCGTTCGGGACCGATCCAGCAAGGCGGAGACGCGAATGTCCTCGTGCAAAAAGCCGCCCAATCGGGTGACGCAGGTCTCGCAGGCGGCGAGCGCCGGTTCGCCGCAATAACGGTCGCCGCGGCCGACCAGGGCGATGCGCGGGCAAAACCACGCATAATCATGGGTGTGAGCGTCGTATGGCACGCCGAGCGCCCGAATGATCGCGAACACGGACGGATCGTGGTTCAGCAAATGATGCAGTTCGGCTTCGACTGGTCGCAGGCCGCGCAGCAGGCGCAGCAAGGCCGGCTGCTCGCGCGGCAGTTCGAACCGCAAACCCGGGAGAACGCCGTCGGCGGCCCCATTGATGACCCCGTTGGCGACCCCGTTGGCGACCAGGATCCCGGCCGAGCCGTTCGGCATTTTGGTGGGGCGCAACACGATCGCGCGACGGCCCCGGGCCTTATGCGAGGCGACCGACGCCTGGACGCGCCGCTCGACCCCGCCGCCGTCGTCGTGCGTGACCAGGACCACGCTGTCCGGACCTCCGGCGCGCCATCGCGCCAGGTCGCGCCGGCGCCGGGTTGCGGCAAGCGGACCGGTTCGGGCGAGGACGGGCGAGATTGGCGCGTTGGCGGTGGGGGCCGGCGACAGCAGCCGGTCGCGTCGCTTTGAGCGGGTTTTGCCATCCCAATCCGCGCGGCGTCCGGTCACCTTGCTGCCCGGAAGGTCGCGTCCGTCCCGCCCACGCAGGCGGACCGGCGCATCTCCGCCGGGAAGCTCGGCCCAGGGGATAGCGAAGGACCGGGGACGGGCGAGGGGCGGGAGACCAGGAACCGGACCCGCCGCCTCGGTCGCGACGATTGCCTCGCGCGCGCGGCCGGTGCCAACCGACAGGCCTGGGTCGGAGTCCGGGTCGCCTGGGCACCAGGCCCAGCCGCGAAGGCCGCCCTTCCACGCTTCGACATAACCCTCGACCCGCCCGATCGCGCGGAGCGAAATGGGGCTTCCGATCAGATGCCGTTCCCCGCCGCCCCCTCCCGTGGCCATCACCGTGACCGAGCGCGCGCGGGGCCACGCCAGCGGGAGGGTCAGCTCGCTTTGGCTCTCCGCCTCCTTTTCGGCGGGGCCGCCGGCCATTGGGCCTTCTGAGCCGGCGCGGTGCTTCGACAGATGGCCCGGTCGAGCCGGGCCATGACGGATAATGGCCGGGCCGGGCTGAACCACGGCCGGGCGGTGACGATCAACGGCTGGGCTGGGCCGATCAACGGCCGGGCTAGGCCGATCAACGGCCAGGGTATGACGATCAATCGCCGGGCCGGGTCGATCAACGCCCGGGGCATGACGATCAACGGCCGGGCCGGACCGATCAACCGCCGCGCCATGACGATGAACTTCCGGGGCATCACGGAGCGGCTTTCCGTCCATCCGGATGTCGATCCGCCGCGGTCCGACGGGGTGGACAACGACCACCCCCGCGCCGGTCAAACCGCACCAACCCGGCGCATCGGTCGCCCGAGCCACCTGATCGGCGAGCCCGGCCAGGTCCGGCCACACCGTATACCGGCTGAGTGCCTCGGCGACCGCCGCGCGCGCACCAGCCCAATCCCTCATCAGGACCCGCGCCGTCGCCAGCCCGAGCCATGCATCCCGCACATCGGCGGAGGCGAGCACCTCGGCAAACAACGCGGCGGCCTTCGCGTTGTCGGCACCAAGCGCGGCCGACGCCAAAACCAACGTGATCGTGCCATCGCCCGGCGCCAGCCGGTGCGCGCGCTCCAGCCAGCGCGTGGCGTCAGCCTTGTCGCCCGCCATCAGCGCCGCCTGGCCGCGCGCGAAGGCGTCCTGAATCTGGAGCACCTGCCTCGCTTGTTCGGCCGAAACGTCGTTCATGGATGCGGGCATGGCGGCGGACGAGCGATCAGACCTCCTCGGCCACCGCCTCATTCGGCAGCGGCGGCAAGGCGGCGAGATCGGTCTTCGCATCCTGCAGACCCTGAGCCGCCGCGCGTTCCAGCCAGGACCGCGCTTCCATGGGGTTGTGCTCGCCCGCCACACCGCGGAGCAGGAACCGGCCCAACATCATTTGCGCGTAGGGATGGCCGCGCTCGGCGGCGGAGCGATACCAGATCTGGGCTTGCCCCCGATCCACCAGCACGTCATGTCCGCCGCCGAGCATCGCCCCGGTGGCGAACATCGCGCCGACGTGACCCGCCTCGGCGGCCTTGGAGAACAGGGCAAACGCGGCCGGGTGATCCTTGACGCCACCGGTGCCATTCAGGTGCATGTCGGCCAGCATGACCTGCGCCTCGACCATGCCGACATCGGCGGCGCGGGTGATCCAGGCGCGGCCCTCTTCGGCGTTCTTTTCCACACCGCGGCCTTCGACCAACATGCGGCCGTACCAGTATTGCGCGTTGACCACGCCATCGGCGGCCCGGCGCAGCCACTGCGCGGCTTTCTGATCGTCCCGCTCGATGCCGACGCCTTCGGCCAGACAGACGCCGAAGTTGAACGCGGCGATGAGGTCGCCGGACTCCGCGGCCTGCTCGAACCACTCGCGGGTGTGGATGGAGTCCTGCGGATCGCCATGCCCCCTGAGCAACAGGTTGCCCAGATCGGCGTGCGATGACGTGTCCCCGGCTTCGGCGGCGACCCGGAACAGCCGCGCTGCTTCGCCCTGGTCGCGCGGCACGCCGGCGCCGGTCAAATGCAGCATGGCCAGCGCGCGGGCGGCGCCCTTGTGCTTGCCGTCGACCGCCCGGCGGAACCACATCGCCGCCTCGGCGTAATTCGGCGGCAGCGATCCGCCTTTGGCATAGATATCGCCAACCACGGCCGCCGCTTCGGGATCGCCGGCCAGGGCGGCCCGCCGCAGCCACGACTCGCCGTCGGTCGGGTTCGCTTCCACGCCAATGCCGCGAAGCTGCGCGAAGCCCCAGCGCGCCTGGGCCGAGACATGGCCCTTCGCCGCCGCCTGCGCGTAGTACCGTGCCGCCGCCGCCTGGTCTTGCGGCACGCCAACGCCGCGATCAAGCATCATGCCGTAGAGGAAAAGCGCGGTCGCCAGCCCCTTTTCCGCCGCGCCGCGCAGATGCTCGACCAGCTGGGCCTGAACCTCGGGGTCCTGGGCGTCGCGCGCCAGGACCAGGGAGTAGCCGAGTTGTCCTTGCGGACATCCCGCCTCGGCCGAGCGCTTGTACCACGCGTCGGAGGCGGCCTGATCGCGCGTGGCTTCCGGCCCCGAGCCGAGAATAAAGCCCAGGACGGCCTGTGCTTCGGCCGAGCCGCCCTGGGCGGCACGCCGCGCCCAGTGCAGCGCGGTTTCGTAGTCGGGGCCGGCATTGGTCTGATTGCCGAACAGGGTCGCGGCGCCTGGCCCGCCACCCGCTTGCTCGGGTCCCATTCCGTTCAGGCACAGCGTGGCGAGCAGCGCCTGCGCCTCGACATAGCCCTGAGTCGCCGCCTTCTCCAGCCACCGGACGCCGTTGCCGCGACTGGGCGGCACACCGCTGCCTTCGAGATAGCAACGGCCGATTCGGAACTCCGCCTCGGCGATCCCAGCCTGCGCGGCCCGGCTCAACAATGGAAACGCGGCGCGCCGTTCGCCTTTGTCGGTCAGCCGTACCGCCCGCCGCAACGCGGCGGACGCGGAGAATGGCGACAGGATTACATCCAACAGCCGCATTCAGTCCTCTCGACCAAGATCCGGGCGCCGATAGCCGGCTTCCCCGTCATCCCCCGGCTTGTCCGGGGGACCTGTCGCGGCACCGTGCTGGCATCGGTCCCCCGGACAAGCCGGGGGATGACGCGGTTGTGGAGCCGGGGGATGACGCGGTTGTGGAGCCGGGGGATGACGGGGAGAGCCGAGACGAGCGATGCGGTGATCACGGCTCCCGCATGCCCTCGCGCGCCAGCGGCAAGGCGCGGCCGAGGAAATAGGCCATCACCGTCCGCTTGCCGACCAGGACGTCGGCCGTCACCGGCATGCCGGGGATCAGGTGGAACCCCTCCGGCGTGTTGTGCAGATTGATCTGGTCCAAAGTGACCCGCGCACGGTACCACATACTGCCGCCGGCCATGCCGGTCGTCGCGCCGGGCGACGGCAACGGCACCGCCCCGGATGGGCTGCGCGCCTCGTCCTGCGCGTTGAAGCTGTCGGGGCTGATGATCCGCACCACGCCGTGCGCCATGCCGTACTGGGTGTAGGGGAACGTGTCGAACTTGATCGCCACCGAATCGCCGACATGCACGTAGCCATCCTCACTGCCGGGGATGTTCGCCTCGATCTCCAGCGGCGCATTCGCCGGCACGAGGGTGATGAACTGCTGGCCCGCCGTCAGCACCGCTCCCGGCGAGATCCCGCGGCCAATGGTCAACACCGTCGCATCCTGCTCGGCGCGCAGCTCCACCAACTGCCGCTTCAACTGCGCCTTGTTGAACGACTCCCGCGCGTCCGACAGCTTCGCGGCGGCCTCGGCCAGTTTCTCCGCGATGTCGGCGTGCCAGCTTTGAATGTAGCCGTTCCGCTCGGCGATCAAGGCGGCGAGGTCACGTTGCGCGCCATTGCCGGACTGTTCGACCGAATCCAGGTTGCGCTGCATCTCGGCCCGCGTGTCCTGCGCCTGCAACGTATTCAGTTTGCTGCCGACGCCGAGGCGGTCGAGTTCGTTCCGCATCTTCTCCAGATTGATCGCGACATTCAGCCGGTCCTGATAGCCAACCACATCCGACCGGGCTTTCCCCACCTGGGCCGACAGGCTGTCGGCTTTCTGCCGGTAGCCCTCCAGTTTATAGTTGTACTCGGACAGGCGCTGCGCGTAGATCGCCGCCTCCAGCGCCAAATGCGGGTCGGAACCGGTATAGGCGAACGGCCGGTTCTCCATCTCCGCCTGCATCCGCGCCACCTGCGCGGAATAGGCCGCGACCTGGCTCTTCAGCGCTTCGAGATCGGCGGCCGCGAAGGTCGGGTCCAATCGGGCCAGGATCTCGCCCGCGCGCACCTGCTCGCCTTCGTGCACCTCGATCGAGCGGACAATCGCGGTTTCCAGCGGCTGGACGACGATGGTCGGCGCGCGGGGGATCACCTTGCCCTGCGCGGTCACCACCTTATCCACCTTGATGACGGTCATCGCCACGAAACAGGCCAGCACCATGCTGCCGACCGTCCAACTGACGCCGCGGGCCACGCGCGGCACCGGCGCGTTCACGATCGCGGTTGACGGCGACTGATACTCCAGGATCACCGGCAGGGTTGGGTCGCCGCGGTTGGCGACCGCCGTGCTAATTGCCGTGGACGAGGTTTGGGGCGAGCGCGGCATGACGGGCACCTTGTCTATCCATGTGGCGATGTTGCTGAGCCCAGAGCTGGCGATACACCGTGCACCGCTCCAGCAGCGTTTCGTGCGGTGCGATGTCCATCACCTTGCCCTTGTCGAGCACCATGATCTGGTCGCAATCGACCAGTGACGAGAGACGATGGGTGACGATGACCATCGTCCGGCCCCGCGCGATGCGGAGCAGATTGGCGTTGACCAGCGCCTCGCTTTCCGGGTCGAGCGCGCTGGTCGCCTCGTCCAGGATCAGGATGCGCGGATCGGTGATCAGCGCCCGGGCGATGGCCAGACGCTGCTTCTGACCGCCGGACAGGTTCGGCGAGCCTTCCTCGATATAGGTTTCGTAGCCGTTGGGCATCCGCTCGATGAATTCCTCGGCGCCCGCCAGCCGCGCCGCGCGGATCGCATCCTCCAGCGTCAGGCCTGGGCGGCCGGCCAGGATGTTGTCGCGGATCGAGCCGCGGAACAGGAAGTTGTCCTGCAAAACGACGCCGAAACTCGACCGCAAATGGCGCAGGTTGATCTCCCGCAGATCGGCGCCGTCGATCTTCACGAAGCCCGAGTATTCGCGATTGATGCCTTGCAGCAGCCGCGTGATGGTGGACTTGCCGGACCCCGACCGCCCCACCAGGCCGAGCATCGTGCCGGCGGGGACGGAGAAATTGATCTTCTCCAGCGCCGGAACCTTGGTGCCAGAATAGGTGAAGGTCACATCCTCGAAGCTGACCGCGCCGGCGAATTTCGGCCGCAGCCCACCGGACGCGGCATCGACCTCCAGCGGCCGGTTCAGCACGTCGGCGGCCTGCGCCATGGCGCCGCCGACCTCTTCCCATTCCTCGATCAGCCGCGCCAGCCCGACCAGCGGCTGGCTGACCCGCTGCGACAGCATCATGAAGGCGAACAAGCTGCCGACATAGAACCCGGACTCATCGGTCAGCGCGAGGTAGGCGCCGACCAGGATGATCCCCATCCACATGAACCGCTCGATCGGCGTCACCAGCGTCTGCGGCCAATTAGCGAGCTTGCTGAACGCCAGCCGCCATTTCCCGGCCTCGGCCACGCGTTCGTCCCACAGCGCCTTGCGTTGCGGCTCCAACGCCAGGGATTTCACGGTCTTGATGCCGAACACCGTCTCACCCAACGCCGACTGCTTGTCGGTCTCCGCCGCGATCACCCGGCCGTACACCACGCGCATCGGCCGCAGATAGGCCAGGATGATGA